>Ga0187861_10003201_pt1 | contig 14691 bp, 18 predicted proteins | sample June2016WEW_10_1_3_FD_132986 | JGI IMG/M metagenome (GOLD analysis project Ga0187861, IMG submission 132986) | Peatland microbial communities from SPRUCE experiment site at the Marcell Experimental Forest, Minnesota, USA - June2016WEW_10_100 | ecosystem: Environmental > Terrestrial > Soil >...
ACAACCGGCCCAGTTCCACCCGGATGCCCTCAAGCACGCTTTTCTCCCGGCTCGCCGAACGCTTTTTCATGCCGTAATGCGTTCGGTACCGATCAATCAGCACGGTCATCCGAAAATTAACCTCCCGCTTGACATCGAGATGCCGGTTTTCATCGCGCGCCGACATCTTCTTTCGTTCGATTTTCTTGGCGAGTTCATGCGCGCCGCGAACACGGACGCTTTTGTTCCGCCCTCCTTCCCTCCAACGGACTTCAAACACTCCTTCGCACTTCCTGTGAATGGACACTCTAGCTTCTCCTTTCAGTCTATGGTTTCGATTGTGTGCTGCTCGATGAAGCGCCCCAGCGCTTCTACATCGAACCGCAACGCTCGACCAACCTTGACGCAGGGAACCTCCCGCAACCTGGCCTTCTTGTAGACAGTGTCCACTTCAAGCCCCAGGTATTGGGCGGCCTCCCTGACATTCAGGAGCCGCCTACCGATGAGTTCATTTAATACCACCGTGGCTGGTTCTTTGTGAAGCATTGTTTTCACCTCAGCCGTCAGCTTTCAGGTGACGGACGGTTCCTCCAAGCGGAACGGGCCGAGTTGCGGCCATGGAGAAGCTACTTGAACAACTGGCCGATGTTCCCACACCTGCGGGACCGACTCCGCGTGAACTTGGGAATCGCGTGTGCGACGGTAAAGTCTGAAGGGGAGATGAGATAATGCGATCTCTCGAAAAGCGATGACGAGACGCCGCCGCACATTGATTGCCTCTTCGCTCGGATGGCAAATGACCGCTGCTCCTGTATTGCCTCCGTCGATCCCGGCTTTGCCAGAGCGTGGCGGCACTCAGCTCAGGGCACCGCGTGCGGTGGTTCTGGTGGACACTCGGGAACAAACGCCTTTCGATTTCTCGCGTTTCTCTGGCTGGTTCGCACGAGTCGAGAAAAAGGCTCTCAAAGTTGGAGACTACACCATCGCCGGACTGGAGGACGTCTGCGCCGTGGAGCGCAAGGATCTCGCTGACCTGATTCATTCCTTCACGGTGGATCGTCCGGCGTTTGTCAATCGGCTCCGGTTCATGAGTTCCTTCCCTCATCGGCTATTGGTAATCTCAGCCCCGCTCAGCCAGGTGAAGTCTCCTTATGCTCATTCCAACATTAACCCCAACCGCATTCTGCAGTCCCTGATCGCTGGCCTCGCCGGAATGAACATACCCTTCCTGTGCACGGAAACCCACGAACTCGGCGAGGAAGTCGTCGCCTCTTATCTGTACCAGATTCATCTGTACGACTGGCTTGAAACCAACGACTATGGCCGCTTTCTTGTCGACAACGATCTTTAGGTCACACAAAGTGGGCCGTCTCGTCACGAACTCCACTGATAGGCCCGTGAGGCAGCGAACCATTGGTTGCTAAGGCGACTTCTATATGCGGATCTCAAGTTGAGTGTCGTACCCCGCCTGCACTCCTGCACTCGGCATTCTCCCACCCAGTTGCTTAAGGCCACTTTTGGATCCGGTTTCGGAAGAGAACCAGCAACACTCCTTGGTGTGCGTGCGAATTTAATTCGGGCTCTCTGAGGACCGCAGGCGAAGCAAGTTTTTCCATTTCTCCTGCGTTTGCGCCCATGCCATCACTTTTTCCGACTCCTCGCGCGGCGTGGTTTCCGCGAGACGCGGGCTGATCACGCCTTGATCATTGGGGTTCGCGCGAAACGAAAAACTCATCATGGATTGAATGCCCGGTCCGAGATGGCAACCCCTGCATTCCACGAACGGTGAAACAACGCGCCCGCTCATGCGTTTTTCCTCGAATGGATCGAAACCCTGCGACATGGCAGGAAAGATTAGAAATGGGTCGTCAGTCGCGGTGACACCACGGAGACCGCTGTGGCGTTCTGAAAAAAGCAGCACGCGGCTCAGGTCGATCTCCGATGGCTCTTGAAAACGCTGGGCGAGAGCCGTATCGCGCGACGCCATTGGGTTGACGTTTGGGATGTCGGTGTAGTGGCGGATCTGAACACTTTCGGTGACCGGCGTAAGGCGCAAATGTCCGTCGCGGTCCGGCAGAGCCATCTTCCGGACCAGCGCGAATTCGGTTCCAACTGGGAATTGCGGCACCTGCGGATTCCACACTTCCATAGGCTGCAGCCAACCCGGCTCTTGCATGCGCACGAAGAGCGACATTTTCATTTCCGCGAGTTGTTTGAAGTAGGCCAGCGTTGCGGCGCGTCCTCCGGGTAGGCGGGCGAAGACAAAGAACACGGAACGTGCCGTGAAGGACGAATCGTGCAGCGGCGCCGCCAAGTCATGGCCCGGTGCGCCGAGGCAAACCCACGGCCCATTCGGGTCGAACAGGTCAGGCGGAAGGAAAGCCTGATTGGGGCTGGCCGGGTCGTATGCCGCGGGGAATTCGTGGTGCTGCAGCGCGCGGACGTAGGTGTCGGGCAGGTGTTCGAGCTCATCCGGCGAAAGCGCGAGACGCCTGATTATGGCAGCGAGCTTGGCCATGAGCTCGCGCCGTTCGTGTTGATGCGGCAGATCTGGCTGATCCGCCCAGTCGAAAATCGCCCACAGATCCCGCTGGAGTATTGCGCGTTTCGTCGGGTTGGTGATTTGGCGCTCGGCGTGAGCACGAAGGAATTCGCCGACCAAAGCGAGCGTTCGGGGCCACGATTTCTCTTCGAGCAGGTAGTTCGTATTGCGCCAGAGGAGCGGATCCAGAGCGTCGAACCCGTGTTCCTTTCCGCCGGGTTCCGTTCGCACATGCAGCTGACGATACAGTCGATTTGAAATGTGCTGCGGATCGGGATGGAATAGCCCAGTGGTTTCAGCGGCCCGAATGGAGATGTGCCAGCACAGCCAAATACCCGCGATCGCCGCACTCGAAAACGCTATCGAACGACAAAGTCGCATAGATTAAGACCCTACTAACCATCATGCGATAACTGCTGGGTTGTCAGCAATCCGGTACTCTCGGCCTGGGTTGCCCAGCATTCGTAGACTAAAACCACCGAGTGTGGCATGAGGCGATGTTTCGACAACAATCGCCTAGCATCCGTGCAAGAATCCGGTGTCTAATCGTTCCAGAGATGCCTCGCACATGCGCTCCCTAGCACTTTCGCTGCTCTTTGGTTTAGCTGCATACTCCTGCGCTCAATCTGCGCTCCCCGTCGACAGAAACGTAATTCTCCAAGTGTCGATCATGAACAACCAGAGCGAGTTTCGCATCGGCGAAGCCATCTCGCTCCAGTTGGCCTTCAGTAGCGCTGCAAAGGATCGCTATCAGATCAACAGGGCCCAATACGACCGAAGCGGGCGGATGAACTATGAACACTTCGACTTGTCCCCCGCAGAGGGCGTGGTCGATCCGTTGGGGAACTATCAAGGCGGTGTCGGGGGTGGGCTGACTAGTTTCGAGTTCCTTGCCCCGGAGCCTTGGACAATAACAATCAATCTCAACGAATGGGTGCGCTTTACCCAGCCTGGCAACTACCGCCTCACTGTAACCAGCAATCGCGTTGGGGTGAAAGATTCCTCTAGTCCGTTTGGAACTACGCCAGTCACGGTGCGTTCAAACGAGGTGACTGTGAGGATTGTTCGCGCAAGCAAAGCATGGCAGAAACTGACCTTCAACAACGCAGTTGCAACCCTAGATCAACCTGCGCCGACGAAACCGCAAGACCTGGAAAAATACGCGAAATCGCGTCGACGAGCTCTCGAAACTCTGCGCTTTCTGGAAACAGCCGATGCAGCAAGGGAGTTGGCCAAGCGCATGCGTGGCGAGGACTCCGGAGGCCTCGACTCCATCTGCATGCTGGGTCTGATCTCCTCGCCCGAGCGTGAGGCGGCTCGTGGTGCTCTTGAACGCGAACTGGTTGACCCCGATCACCCCATCTCCAGCAATTTCCTTTACACCCTGCGAACCATCAACTCTGACGTAGCCGACCCTGATCAGGATTGGCGAGAAACCCAACGGAAAGTAGTTGAGGCATTGATCGCAGCCCTGCCAACCAAACGAGGGAATGCGTTGTCAATTAGCCTTAGTAGCGCTGTGAATGAAGCCTGGAACAACCTCGACCTTCCGAAGCAGACCACAGACAAACTGGTCGAACAAATGGTATCGATGTTCGACCAACTACCCCTAGAGGCCCAGAACAACCTGTTGACGTATCGCTGGGACAAGATCGCTGGCCCTAGCATGCTTCCGATCCTTCGTCGCTACGCGCAGGCGTACCGCGACTACCCAGAGATGCGGGAAGTCAATGCATATAGTTCGCTCCAACTCAGCGCGAGCGCCCTGCAACACTGGTACGAACTGGATCCAGCGGGAGCGCGCCCTGCGATTATTCGAGAGATTACCCGTCCTCGCCCTCGATTCGGTGCGCGGGCGCTTGGCATACTTCCGGATGAAACACTGCCCGAAGTTGATTTTGCCCTTGCCGAGCATCTCACGGCGAGCGGTGATTTTGAGGGCTTATCCAATATCGCGTCATTAATCGCTCGCTATGCGACCGATGCAATCCTTCCCCAGGTCACCGCGAAACTGGATCCTTCGCTGGGCAAGTGGGGCTGTGACATCCAAGATCCGCTTCTCGCGTTTATCCTTCGAGTAAACCCGGCGCTTGCTCGGCCGCGCATTGAGGAAGCGGTTGCAGCCCGAGGGAAGGATTTTTCGGCATGCAATCACGGACTGTTTCAGTCGATCTCCGAGATTCGGTACGACCCTGTGCTGGAAGAAATTGGTATCCACAGCCTCGATGACCAGGACCCACAAGTCGCGATGACGGCGGCAACAATGCTCGGGAAATTTGGTTCACCTGCAGCAGAATCTGCCCTTTGGCAACGCTATTCCACTTGGAGTGCAGCATGGGCTGGGCGCGAATCGGAACTCGACCTGACGTTCGCGGAACAGTCCGGCGACCGCATCTACCAACTCGGCTTAGGCCAAAACCTCATGCAAGCAATTGCCACCGCAAAGTCTTGGCTCTCGAGCAGGCCCACCCTGCAGCACCTTTCGCAGCTTACAAACGTCCGCCGATTGCACGATCAATTGGATGGGTACCTGAAACTCTGGGGAGATCAACCGCTGGTGATTTCATTCAGTGCGAATCCGTCACCCGTCGGCTTCGAGGCTCGCGTTGCACAATACGAGTTCCACTCCCTGAATGCACTTGAAGAGAAACTCAGTCAATTTCCCGCAGGGACAAAGTTCCTTCTATCCCTGCCTCCGATGGACTCACCATCAAATGGTCACTCTCTGGCAGATCTCAAAACTTTTCTCGGCAGTCACGGAATGATAGTAGCCGGAGAGAAGCGCGAAGATTAACGCGCACTGCGCCAATGTGGGTTGTCAAACGACGAGAGCACGATTCCTCGGAGCTATAATCCTCCGATGGCAGTAAACACGCGCGTCCCAATCCTCGCAGTGATACTCAGTGCTGGCTGTCTCGTCTTGCCGCTTCAGGCGCAGATTCCCGTTCGTGACTTGCAGGTCCTTGAAGGTCCGTGGGAATGCAGGAATTCCGTTGGGATCCATGGCGTTTTTGTTGCTGCATTGACGTATATGACAGAGAAAGGCGGTCAACAGGACACTACCTCGCAGGGCATCAGTGTTCGTGTCTATGAACGTCTGGGAGGACAAGAGCGCGAGGCATACTTTTCCCCGAGTCGTGATCCCAACGGCCCGACTGTTTTGGAACGTAAACATCTGATCATCCATTTCAAAGATGGAACAGACGTCCCTCCGTTCGATTTAGATATCACGTTCGACCCCGCTAGTCAGCGCTGGACTGGGTCTTGGTCACTTTGCGATAAATCGCAACCTGTGGTTCTCAAGCGTCCTCATCAAGCAGCAGGAATCCACCCGAGCATGTTTGTGGGAGACTGGGAGGGATACCCAGATCCGACAGCCAGGTTTCGCAGTGCGCCCGGCACTCTGCATATCAGGCAGGGTTATGACGAAACCCTGATTGCTTGGATCGACCGTACCCTGTCTGGATACGATCCGCGGGCCCAGGCGACCCACATTGACCAGCGAAATGCTGAACAGTTGAAAGTTCTGTCCGCCACACCGAGAGCTGTCGTCCTCGAGACCGTCAACGCCTTCGGTGCAAATTACCGGTACGAAGGAACGTTGTCTGGCGATGGCAAACAAATGAGCGGTCAATGGCACGGCGACGGAGGCGGGACTCTCAATGCTCCGACACTCTACCGACTCCTCGATCAATCAACAGACCGCAACTGAGTTTTGGCGTCAGCGTCCGCAGTAGGCCATGTTGGCACGGTATATGGGGAATTCAAAGATTCAAAGTGTCCACTAAGGAATGATGTGCGGACACTTACTAGTTTTAGGGGTGCCTATAGGGCGGGTTGATTTCGTCGGTGTAGACATCTCGGTGAGCGCTTTGTCGATGGCTTGGTCGAGATTTGTTTCAGGTTTAGTCCATAACACTGAATTGCAAGTACGGTGTAGAGACTTTGAGAATGATGTCCTCGTTGCCTTCGACCAGCGTCACCCGTCCGTTCTCGTCTCGGTTCGGCCGACCGACAGCTTGGAATTCCACATCGACCTTGAAGTACGGACAGTCTCGGCTGACGAACGTACGCTGCAATCCCGTTGATAACCCACCCTCGGTCGTGAACACCGTGAGGAGGGTCTTTCGTGTCATGCCGGACTTGATCGTCTCCATCCGCTTCAACACTTCGGCGACCCAAGCCACGTGAGCCTGGGAGGTTTGTCCTTGGTCTCCCGTGGGACTTGCCTGTAAGACGTTAGCGCCACCGATGGCGGCGGATGCAAGTAAAACGAACACGCGACGTCGTTGCATCGTAGCCCTCCCCGCGTTGCTGAGTCTAACTGAAAATTCGGACATGCTGCCCAAGGAAAAATAGACCATATGTCAGTGACGGTGATCTCCCCGTAGGCAATCAACGCCGCAATGTTGGGCAGGGACGCGGAAACCAGGGCGGAGTTCAGTTGTTCGCGACGGCAGGATTGTTTACGCTGCGGGTTCGATTACGGGCGGCAGACTGGCGCCGACGTTCCACGGCAGTAACTCCTCGATGCGAGTGATGGGGTGGTCGCGAATGCGCGACAGCACCTCGCGCAGATCGGCTTCCGGGTGCATGCTCTTGAGTTTGCCCTTTGCCCTATAATCTGCTCCGCGCAAAAACAATTGTGCAAATGAACCGCTTGACTCCTGATTCCACATAATGCACTTCGCCCGACTGTTTCCGGGCAAAGATTGACGCTTGCGTGAAAAAGACTCTGGAAACCAAGCCCCAACTGATACAGATTTCGGCGGCGTGGAATTCCCGCGAGGGCGCTCCCTTGGGACGGAATCAATATGTAGAGTTGGAGATCAAGAAGCCGAAGGCAAACGGCGCAAGCACCAAGCTATCCGCCAACCAGAAGCCATGCGAGAAGATGGCTGAGGCTATCGTTATGGACGGCGGCAAGCGCGGACAGGTCGTTAAGGTTTGTGCCGATCCGACCTGCCGCACCCACCACCCCAACACGCCTTCTCCGCAGCAAGTCGAGCGGGAGCGGGCAGAGGAACGGAAGCAGATCGAGAAAGAGAAACTGGCGATCACGTCTCGCCATCGTATCTTGGCTGCGATCCTCCAACGCGTATCGGCTCCCTTAAAGAAGGCCGACTTGCTAACGGTCGCCCACTACCTAGTCGGCCATCTCTCCTACAGCCAAGTCCCGGCTCTGGCGAAGCGTCACAAGGTAGAAGCGAGGAAGGACTCCGCGTCCGCGCAGAAACTTCTAGCCAAACAAGTGGGCACCTACGATGAGGCCGAACTCTGCAAGTTGCTTCTGGAAATCAGCCTGCTGGATTCGGCTTATCAGCGATCCACCGCAAGCCGCGACGACGTTCTCATGGACGCCGCCAAACGCTACCGCGTGGACGCCGAGAAACTACAGAAGGCCGTGGCAGAGGAACTCGCTGCAAAACGGGATAAAAAGACAAAGACCAAAGCGAAGCCGAAGGATCAGAAAACGGCAGAATAGTTCAGTCACTTAAATTTCTGGCGGAGTGCTAGTTTGCGCTCCGCCAGTTTTTTGGGATTGGAGGCCGGCGCAGCGGTGTCAACGGTCTACAACTCTGACCGTTGAAGCTTTCTTTTCTTGGAACGCACAATGGTGAACGGGTACCCGCTCGCCGACCACTTCCACCCGTCCGGGCCGCCCTCCCATAACGAGATAGAATGTCTGATCATGGCAAAGCAACGACCAATCGATGAATGCAAGCTCTGCGGTCTGGTGACGGAGCTTTGTAACAGCCACTACTTGCCGAAACGTCTGTATGCGTTCTTGCGGGCTGCCCAGCTTAAGAATCCAAACCCTGTGATGGAAGTCGCTGGCGAACTCAGGCAAATATCAATTCAGTACCGGGGTTATGCGTTCTGCAAGAAATGTGAAGACCTGTTTAGCAAGCACGGAGAACGGTGGGTGCTTGCGAACATTCCGCATGACTACGACGCCGCGTTTCCGCTACAGGATGCGATCAACCAATTGAAGCCAGTGTTCAAGGGTAATGACCTCGTTCTGTGTAATGTAACCGGGGTGAGCGCGTTTGACATCAAACAGCTTGTGTATTTCGGCATGAGCATCTTTGGGCGCGGTGCAGTGTATGAGTGGAAGACTACAACTGGACTGATCGCGCCAAAAGTGACCTTGGGCGCACTAGGAGAGCCGATTCGGAAATTCCTTCTCGTGCAAGGGCCGTTGCCTGATGACACGAAGATGGTGCTCACGGTTGACGTGTGGCCCTACAAAAAGACCCATCAAGTTGCGTACCCTCCTGGTGAGACGCACTTGCAGGAGTGCCAGCGGTATTGGTTCTACATACCCGGTTTGTTCTTCTCTATGTACTTGGGCGGCAACATTCCAGCGGATGTGCGCTTGCGCAACGCCGCCACGGGGATTGTGGGGCTTGATATGGCGGCTGCAAATTCTGTGATCGAGTTCACGAAACAAGGGGTGAAGAGCAGATCAGGACCGAAGATGGATGCTCTGAATATGGAGATCGCCGCGATAAGCTCCAAGACGCCGAAGTAGGCCGACGCTCATGTGCTAGGCGGGTTCCTGTTGATCTTGGACGGGCTTCCCTGCCTTGCGGCTGTGCGTAAGGCTCTGATCGTGCTCCGTGTGGGCCTCTGCCGTGACAGTGAGACGGCATTAGGATTATCAGGGACTTACAGGTCAAACTGTTAATGGTGCTTGTCTGCGTTGCGGTGACGCTCGGCATAATCGTGGCAGAGGAACGGGCGAAGCGTGAGCCGATGACGTTCTCCTCGGACTGCGTCGGAGGTCGGAGGCGCATCGAGGCATTTGCTGGGATGCTGGCGACCATTTTCGCGTCGCGCACATCTGAAACGATAGGTCCAGAAGCCCGGACACTTCGAATCGTAAAAGGGAGATGAATCATGCCCGCATTACAGGGAAAAATCGCCGTCGTCACTGGGGGTAGCAGCGGTATCGGACTTGCTACCGCTAAGCGCTTTGTGAAAGAGGGAGCCTATGTTTTCATCACGGGCCGCCGGCAGACGGAACTGGACAAAGCCGTGGCCGAAATCGGTAGCAATGTGACTGCCGTCCAAGGGGACGTTTCCAATCTGGATGACCTGGACCGGTTGTACAAGGAAGTGGCGGCCAAGAAAGGCAGGCTCGATGTGCTATTTGCAAATGCAGGCATCGTGGAGCCGACACCAACTGCAGCCGTGAGCCCGGAGCACTACGACAAGACTTTCGCCGTCAACGCGCGCGGGGTTTTCTTTGCCGTGCAAAAGGCCCTGCCGCTGATGAAAGACGGCGGATCGATCATCCTGACCGGCTCGGGGGTCTGGCAGAAAGGCATCCCGGTCTATGCGACCTACGGAGCTACCAAGGCGGCTCTGCGTTCGTTTGCGCGCACTTGGACAGCGGACTTGTCTGGCAAAGGAATCCGCGCGAATGTGATTAGCCCTGGCCCCGTCGAAACACCTATTCTCAAAGGTCAGTTTGGCGAGAACACGGATGCGATGAGGGAACGGTTCAAGACGATGGTTCCGATGGGGCGCATCGGGAAGCCCGAGGAGATTGCTTCCGCAGCGGTGTTCCTGGCTTCGGACGAGAGCAGCTACATTACTGGAATCGATTTGCCGGTCGACGGCGGCCTTGTGGCGGTATAAAGCAATTCTTGTACCGCTGAACCTAAGCCCGACTTTCGCGCGACGCTATTGCGTCGCGCGAGGCGGATGGCGTGGTCGATTCTGCAACGTCCTCAAGTTTCGAGATGGACGAATATCGAGCTTGCACATCTATCTTGATCCCGACTATAAAGGCCAGGATGAGGGGCGGTTTCGATGGGGTAAGGACCGTCAGTGGTGAAAGCGATGACCATCCGTCAGGTGGTTTTTCTTTCAATAGGAAAAGGATCAGCTGGCCCTTGGCACCTTGAACCGATATTTGTTGATTTTGAAACGCTTGATTTTCGAATCGAACGTTCGCGCGGGCAGCCCGAGTTTCGTGGCGGCGCCGCACGGGCCCGAGCCCTGTCCACGACATTCCTCTAGTGCGGTTTCGATGATTTCCTTCTCCTGCCGAGCGAGGGCACGATTAAGGTACTCACGCGGCTACGGGCAGGTCCGAATGCCCGAGGCACCCACAACCTAGAAAGAAAAATGTATCAAAGTGAACTGGCTTACTCAATAAGGCTGGCGAAGCAGAGACAACGTCGAAAAGTTAGACCTGCTGCTTTTTCAGTTCGCTAAGGCGGGGAAATCTTCCCGACTGATACTCAGCAAAGAGCCTGGCAATGTCCTGCTTCGAGTCTCCTATAAATGGGCCATAGGATACGATTGGGTCTCCTTGGGGTTGTCCCGCATATAGCACCAGCCGCGCTCTTGATTCGCCGGCGACCACGCGCAACACGCTCGTACCGACGTCAGTCCACCGATCGAGCCAACCGACCTGCCCAGTGTTCAGGTCGGTGTCGCCGATTCGAACCGAACCATCAATGCCAAATGCAAAGCCGTTGTAGGATGCAGCTATGTCCAACTCGGCCGAGGCGTGTGGCTCTAAATTGATCTCGACCATCGTGATCGGTACATGGTTTCGCGTGCCTGACTGAAGGCCGGCCGAGGAACCGCTATAAACTCGGATCGCAGCGCCTTTTTCGCGGCGCACCGGAACGTCATTGACATTAATCGTTTGAAAATCGGGGGCAATCCAGCGTTTGTTCTTAGGTAAGGTAAGCCATAGCTGAAGAAGGCGGACCTTTCCTTTGGTCCTGACGTCTTCGCTATGAATAATGCCGTTGCCCGCGGTCATCCACTGCATTTCCCCAGCGTTGAGTGTGCCGCCCTCATCGCGGTCAAAGATCGCGCCGTCGAGAATAAGCGTCACAGTTTCAAACCCTGCATGCGGGTGAGGACCACCAACTGGCCGGTCGCCAATGTCAAGATGATCGTCCATCAACAAGATGAAGGGATCGTTCATCTCGAAGTTTTCGGGAGACACGACAGGCGCAGCTAGATGTCCCGGACCGACGAATCCAGGTGCCGCTGGAGGAACGTTAACCACGCGACTGATACTGCGTTGTTGCGACATGTCTTCTCCTCCTGAAATCAATTCCCCCTTCACTCAAAACGCTTACTGAACGGGCGCTTGCGCCATTCGAGTGCCGTATCGCAGATCATGCACTCAGCACGCAAGTACCATTCCTCTCATACTGCGACGCAATTTATGCCTGCGTCGCAGCCTTCGCGCTGAAGATGCCCTTGAAACTTTCGCGGTACTGCAGGAAGACCAGAACCCACAACACGCAAGCGACCAGAGCCGGCGCGATGGTGCCGTGTGACATCGTCAAGTGAAACGCCAGGATGTTGTAAAGCTCCGCAGCCAGCAGTGTCAGCGCAAGTGGCACGAAAAAGCCGAAGAGCAACAGCAGCCCACCAAGAACCTGCCCCGCGAAGAAGAACGCGGCAAAGTGCGATGCGACGATGACGCCGAAAAACTGTAGCGCCAGCGGATTCGTGGGCGGCGGTTGGTGGATAAAGTTGAGAAATCCGTTCAACCCAAAGACCGTGAACATCAGGCCCAGTAAATAGCGAGCAACAATTGAAGTAGTTTTCATGAATGTCCTCTCTTAGAAGGTCTGCGCGTGCGTCTGCACGGCTTGAAGGTGTGGTGCGAGAAATGTGTTCCGGTCCTCCCCCTGGTTCAGCGCGCTGGTCCCACCTGCGGTAAGGAAGGTCGCGTCCGTCACGCCAAGAAAGCCAAATACAGACCGCAGATACGGCTCCACGAAATTGAACGAGGCCATCCGCGTCTGGGCGTCGTAGATCCCGCCGGTTGCGATGATGAAGGTCGCCTTCTTGCCGGTGATCAGGCCCTTCGGCCCTTTCTCACTGTAGGAAAAGGTCCTGCCCACGCGCGCAATCTGGTCAATCCAGAGCTTGAGAACCGAAGGCACGCCAAAGTTATGCATTGGCACTCCGATGACGTACTCATCGGCGTGCTCCAATTCGGCGAGCAGCGAGTCGGAGAGGGAGAGCAATTCCTTCTGCTCCGGAGTGCGGGCCTGTTCCGGCGTATAGACGGCACCCACCCATTCCGCATTGATGGGCGGCATGGCCGTTGCGTTGAGGTCGCGGTAAATGACCTTTCCATCCGGGTGCGCCGCCTTCCATTGAGTGACGAACGCAGCGGTTAGTTCGCGGGAGACTGACCGGCCGTAGAGCGGGCTGGAATCAATGTGAAGCAATGTCGACATTGAGAATTCCTCCTACACGACATATGATGAGTAGGCGACATGTGTCGATTCAAGAAAATAAACAACTGTCGCTTTAGTCCGTAAAGGGGTATGCTTTCATCAATATAGAAATGGCCCAGCTTCTCCAACCCGAGGCAGAAACGACGGATCCGCGCATCCTGCGTAGCCGACGCATGCTCATGGAGGCGTTAGCGAGGTTATTGAATAAAAAGGAGTTCGCAGACGTCTCTGTGCAGGAGATCGCTGACGAGGCCTCGTTGAATCGGGCCACATTTTACCTCCACTATGCGGACAAGAACGCGTTGCTGCACGCCATGACGGAATCCCGCTTCCGCGATCTGATCGAGCGCCGGGCCATAACTTTTACCGACTGCAATGGAGCATTGCGCGCCATTGCACTCGGCGTGTGCGACTATCTTGTGGAGAGCACAGGCTGTCCCACCCAGTTGTCGCGGATGGCGCTCGAAGGCTCGATCATTCCTATCGTTGAGGATATGTTCAAGGAAGGACTTGCCCATCATGGAATGGCTCCCGGTGCCGACGCGTCACTTCCCGCGACCACCGCTGCCTGGGCCGTTTTTGGCGCCGCGCGCCGCTGGTTCCAGACTCCCAATCGCATCCCCGCGGAAGAGATGGCAGCCAGGATTGAAACCATGGTGAGCCCGATTCTTTTCGGCGCCTCACAATAGCAGAGCGGAGAACAACCAGTGGCAGGCGGTTATCATCGTGTAGGAGAGATGATTTCGGCGTCTTGCCTCTGCCTTGTCGCGACACAGGCCGGGCGATCGCTGTTTCCGCTGCATCAGAATCTTAAAATTCTTTGCACTGATCAGTTCTTTTTCGGTGGGATAGAGGAGGATGAATGGCGCAGGTATGGTTAGTGACCGGCAGCTCTCGCGGTCTGGGTCGCGCAATTGTTGAAGCGGGCCTCGGTGCGGGCAATAAAGTGTTGGCGACAGCCCGGGACATTAAGTCGCTGGCTGATCTGTCGGAACGATATGGAGATCAGGTCAAGCTCTTCGCAATGGATGTGACCGATGAAGCAGCAGCAGCAAACGCGGTAATGGCGGCGGTCGATGTATTTGGCTCGCTGGATGTGGTCATTAACAATGCGGGATATGGCAATCTTTCGTCCGTCGAAGACACGCCTCTATCGGAATTCCGGGCACAGATCGAAACGAACCTCTTTGGAACGATTATTGTGACGAAGGCAGCTCTTAGGTATTTTCGCGAAAAGAAAGCAGGCCAGTTCATTCAGTTTTCATCGGTGGGTGGAAGGATTGGCCCTCCGGGACGTGGGCCTTATTCGGCGGCGAAGTGGGGTGTCGAAGGCTTCTCCGAGGTGCTTTCGCGCGAGGTGGCACCGCTCGGCATCAAGGTCACCATCGTTGAACCCGGTGGCTTTCGCACAGACTTCGCGGGCAGTTCCACCGAACTTAGCGAAGGTCATCCTGAATACGATTCGACGGTTGGAGCTACCGCAAGATTTCAGCGGAACTACAACGGCAAGCAGCCTGGTGACCCCAAAAAGGCAGCTCAGGCGATCGTCCAGTTGACGCAAGAACGGAACCCTCCGTTGCGACTCTTGCTCGGCAGCGATGCGTACGCCGCCGCGGAGAAGAATGATCTTGCGCGATTAGAGGAAGCACGAATTTGGAAGAAACTCAGCGTCTCCACCGATTTTGAGACGAAGTGAAGAAGCAGCAAACATTAAGCAGGAGAATCCGAACCGCGCCAAGGTGGTCAATGGTTCGACTGGGACTGGATTCTTTCCTTCTTCGTCTCACTTGACGATCAGATTGCGCGAATCAGCAGGCCTCGAACCCGCGACCTCTGCCGCGCAGCGGCGGCGTCCGCGCCACGCTCTTTCGGGGAAACAGCTCCTGGAATGCGGCGAGAATTTAGTGCCAACCGAGCGCTGGGGCGATCGAACTCAGA
>Ga0187861_10003203_pt1 | contig 14688 bp, 6 predicted proteins | sample June2016WEW_10_1_3_FD_132986 | JGI IMG/M metagenome (GOLD analysis project Ga0187861, IMG submission 132986) | Peatland microbial communities from SPRUCE experiment site at the Marcell Experimental Forest, Minnesota, USA - June2016WEW_10_100 | ecosystem: Environmental > Terrestrial > Soil >...
CTATAACTTAAGGTATCGCCATCAGGATCTCTCCCTTGTACTTGATATTGATATGATTGATTGGTAAGTGCCGTAAGGACTGGAGACGAGGTAATCAAAGGCGATTGGTTAACAATAACCTTTCCTGAGATGGTTTGCGTCGGAATAGATGTGTTTAATCCATTTCGAAAATCACTTGAAGCGATTATAATGGGGCATGAACCAGATCGTAATGCTGTAAATAGTACAGTAAAAAGGATACCAGAACCGCTTACAGTTCCACCACCCTGAATTGCCTGGTCGACAGTAACCCTGTTGGGTGCTGTGGGAAGCGGCGGCTGTGGCACGACGCCAAGAAATACAGAATTTATGTCGTTTTTTCTCAGGAACGAACCGCCAATTACACTACTATAGTGCAGAATTGTACTATCGAAAGCTAATGTCACACTTGCTGCAAAAAGATTTTCAACGTTATTTACTCTTACCTCAATTGCAGTTGTAAAGGAGGGTTGCACTGTCATTGACGATGGTGAAACACTTACCATTGTCTGTGTTTGTCCCAGTGCGTAACTACCAATAGAAACCCACTTAGGTAAGATGACAATATAAAGGAATAAATAATTTTTAAATGCCTTCACACGACTAGTCCATAGTACTATTTCAGTAATAACATTTTCCTGACGTTGACAAAACAGTTGCCTGAGGTCGATGAAGGATCAACTGCACATATCTGATAGAAATAAATGCCCGACGATACCGGCTGCTGCTGTATATTCTTTCCATTCCATTCAACTCGATAATAACCGGCCTCCTGCTGTTTATTTAGTAGTATCGCAACTTCGCGACCAAGAAAATCATAGACTTTCAGGGACACGATGTATTGTGTCCTTAAACCAGGTAACTGATATTCGATCACTGTTGATGGATTGAAAGGATTTGGATAATTTTGAGACAATGCGAATGCAGAAGGTACTTCAGATGTCAGAATCTCATTTGGACTTATAAGAATTTGCAAATCATGATTATTGCTATCCCGTGCTTTTGCAGATTGGATGTTTATATAATAGGTCTTTGATTGATTACGCTGCTTGAAGTTCACGTAAGCGAATGTCCCTTCTTTTGATAGACCATCGTGCTCAATACCAATAACTGCGGCATCGAGTGTTACCACATTGTCCTTCGCTTTTCCTGCCATAAAGCAATAATCCTGATTTAGCTCGCCACTCTTTTCACAACCCATATATTCCAGCGAGGGTAATGGATAGGTTAAGGAGATCGATAACGCACGAACATCTTTTATATTACCAGAAATTGCCAAAGGAACAGTGACAAAACCATCCTTTTTTACTAATGGGGCTTGGGCACTAACTAATACAGGAGTTGTATTTTCTTTTGGCAATTGGAGGGTAGCGGTTTTTCCGTATCCGATAGAAAAGATAGCAAGGTCTTCAAATTGAATCTGCCCATCCGGCTTGGGTAATGCAAAGTAACTTCCGGTGGAATTTGTAGGCCCGATATCGAACTTTGCTTTGTAACCTGCAGGTTGTCTGTCAGATTCACTAAAGTAGGCTAAGGCAAATTGAACAAGATCCTCGAAGTTGATCTTGCCATCTCCAGTTGTCGTTATTGCAGTTGGCGATGCAAAATCGCCAAGAAAGAACTTTATCATTCCGGAGTGTGCTGTTACCTGGATGTTCTGTTGTTCTTCGCCAACAAAATATCGGAAGTCGATGCCTGTAAGTGTGATTTCATTCAAGCCCGGCTTGACGATATTAAAATCTAATTTCACTAAATATTTTCCTAGTGATAGCGATTCATTAATATTGGCGCTAGCACCAGTATTAATCCTTTTCTTTCCTGCAGAAATATCTTGAACCGCAAAGAAGTCGAACATATTTCCGTTGGTTACTGTGAGGGTTGCTTTTGTAGTATCCCAGTTGATTTCAAATTCAGAGACGCCAATAGATTGCGATCCTGTCGGCACTACATAGAATGTCAATTTGGGAGAATTGTAAGTCCAATCATCCGCACTATAAATAGTTCCCCCTCCCATTCCAACGTGTGGAAACAAGACTGCGTGATCATCATCTGCAAAGGAAGAATCCCTTGTTATGTATAAGTCTAATCCCGTAGCAGCTCCAACACTGCTAACAGTGATATTTTTTGTGATTGCGCCCGTGCTCGCGCACGTAATGCTTCCTGAAAAGGATCCGATACTACAAGGACTGAAGCGTACATCAATGGTGGTGTTCTCAACAGTGCCACTTGTTTGGGAAAGGGTTATGGGATTGGTGGAAAATGGATTCGTACCTGTTCTTATTTCAAAACTTACGGGAGGAGTAATTACAATATTCCCAGTGAGGTTCGATCCACTGATAGTAAAATTCTGAGAACTCGAAGAATTGCCAACAAATATAGTTCCGAATGTAGGAAGTAATGTAGTGCTGACAGTGATAGTTGGAGCCACCGTAACTCTGAAATTATCAAATTGACATGTTTGAGCGGCAGTAGTTGCATATGACCAATAAAAACCAAAGTGCGTTAATGGTATAGAGGTAAATGTATTGTCAAAAGTCGTCGAACCTTTTTGATTTGTAATCCCTGTTGATGGATTCGACCAATTTGTACTACCATCATCACGAATGAACAGCGACCAATTGTCTCCCTGGGGTTCGTATCTGACGCGGACACTAGCAAAGTTATTTACAGCGCTGATATCATTGATCCCAGAGTTAATAATATTTGTAATAGTGCCGGTAAGTCCTCCCGTAAATCTCACTAAACGAATTGGATCTGGTGTTCCCGAATTGCCATACACAATTGCATATCCATTACCAGCGTCTGTGCCGGCAAAAACTCCATTTGAAGTCGCTAAAATAATTGCAGTGCCAAAACTGCCTGCAGCTAGACCTGATGGATTAGTTGTTCTGTTGTATTTAAAATTGAATGTCCATTCTATAATACATGTGTTCGAATGAAGCGTTTGGTTATAAGTACCTAAGAAGTCTTGGGTTAATCCAGAAACATAGACTATCCCATCGCCATTAGCAGTCGCTGAAGCATCATTAGTAAGTTCTAGAAAGGAACCAGTATTTATGCTTGTATCACCATCGCCAGCCGTTACTGTGATGGAATATGTCGTTGGTGCTCCCGATATGATAGTAGCTCTATTGAAATTATCTAAGAATACTTGTGTCTGCCCTAACGCTGTCGTGCCAATAACCACAAAGAGGAATATTGCTCTCAGACCTGCTTGTGTACAGATTTTCCTTTGGGATCTCTTCGTAGAATCATTATGATCAGCTGACCGGATTTGTGTTGTGAGCTGTTGGAAAGAAAAGAGACTTATAAGTGAGAAGGAATTGAAGCATTTTATGATGAAATTTTCAATTACACCTGGTAGTGATTCCATAATGTCCTCCTTTTTAAATTATATTTTGAAATACTCTCCTTTAGAAATTATAATGATTAAGTGTGTACTAATGGCTCATTATCCATAATTATTTTTTGAGAATGCTGCGTAAATATAAATCTGCACAAACGAGCAATTCGATGTATGAGTCTATTATGATGCCTATGAAAATAGATTATGCACTTAATCAAACAGTTTATTCAGGTTTTTCACCCTGAATTATAGAGCTCTCACAAGGATTTTTAGTAGTGTGGCGTTAATGGTATCTAAATGCTGTTGTAATGTATTATTTGCATAATTAATTCGCAATCACGCAAACGCGTGATTTTTATTTTTTTTTATGACAATAAAATTGTCCGATTGTAAGATCGCCTGCCTACCGCAGGCAGGGATTCTACTATTTTGCCCAGTGGTTGAATGGTTCCGTCTTACAGAATATAGCGAAATGAATCCCTCTTCGAGCTCCCCGATGTTACAAGAAGGAGCTACCTCCAAAGCACTAACTTAGTAAATCTGAGTTCACCTATAGCCAGCCGACCAAGCTATCGAAGACTAATTTTCTCCCTCTTAATCATCTTTCGACAAGCCTTCGGTGTGAGCTCAGATGAACGCTCAGGGTAACATTTTTGTAGATTTTTTTGATATGGCTTCTATTTATTTGATACCTTTAAATTCTTTTCTCAACATCTTCCACGTTCTGCCTATTTCTTCAGAAACTACTTTTGTTTCTGCAATGGCTGGCATGAAATTCGTGTCTCCATTCCAACGCGGAACAAGGTGGAAATGCATGTGCTTATCAATTCCTGCACCGGCAATTCTTCCTATATTTGCACCGAAGTTGAATCCCTGTGGTTTCGAGATGTTTTCGAGCGCCTTTATACATTTCCCTGTTACCAGCATAATCTCTCTATGCTCTTCGCCAGAGATATTTTCAAAACGAGATGTGTGGCGGTATGGGACAATCATCAAGTGGCCGCTGTTATATGGAAATCTATTCATAACAACAAAGCAGAATTTTCCCCGCCAAATAATAAGATTTTCAGCATCAGTAGTTTCTTTGCGCATAGTGCAAAAAAGACACGAATGGGAGTGCTTTTTCTCGCCAAAGGTTTTGATATACGCCGAACGCCAAGGGGAAAAAAGATGCTTCATTTTAAAACCAGTGAATAGTTATGAATGCGTAGCGATTAAATACAACGATAATTTACCATATAGACCCTCACACGCAATTTATGGAACAAAAGCATTCCAATCAAGCTGCAAAATGAATCTGCGGCTAAATATAGCCGTTGGTTGAGTGTTCCACTGTTAGCGGGACTTATCGAAACCAACGCACGATTATCTCGACTGCCCCTTCGATACGTCCGCCTGTAGCGGACACTCAGGGAGCGTTTACTGGTGGTTGAGTAGTCATGTTCCCGCAGGTCTTTAGCGGGAATCCGTTTTGTAAAGTGTACTGAAGCCGAATTCTATAACTCATATTTAACTTGAAGTGTTGGCTCAAACTCAATCAAGTTTCCATAGATTCTTCTTGATTGAATATATCCTTGTAATTGAATTTTATGGTTGATCTTTGATGCATTCCACGCTGCCTCAAGCGCGCTAAAAACGTGATTAGCTACAATGATATATGAAACTGCGGTAGCTATATTGTAAAAATTATTTGCATCGCCTCTCATATGACTATATGCTATGAATTCGGGAGAAACATTGCCTATCCCGTTATTTGCAATTACATCTGCCTTTGTATAACCTCCAGCTTGGAATGTGGCAGCATCATCCCAACCTCCGCCGAACTGTGAATACTTACCAATCATTTCATAATATTGTTGATCGCCATAAGGTGCTAGCATATGGGTAAATCCTGAATTGTTTACTTGATTTGCAATATCTGATTCACATAAATTTAATTGTGTCCAATCAACATAATTCCACGGCTTGTCTACATTAGAAGGTGGATTTCCAATAATAATCCCTGAGCGATAGTATTGCTGGTAGGTAGCTGGACTATTTATCCAATTTGCATATTGCACAACTGACCAATGCAGATTTGCGTAATTTTGAAATGCTGCTGTTTGCTGATCCCCCTTTTTCTCATACTTCACATATACAATCCATGATATAACTTCAACCCCAAAAAACGCCGCACCCTGCCAATAAGATTTTGTATAAAATTGGCCTGCACCAGGCACAACAGCTGAAAATAATCCAGCAAGCAATGGAGAATATTTATTCTTGGCAATCACACTTTTTATATCATCAAAGCTATTAATATCACTAGTTTGGTTCATTTGCATAACTAAATCATTTTGTAAGTTTCCAGTCAGGAATGTTTTATTTGTTTTATCTGTGGATATATTAAGATATTGGCTTTGTACTGTATTGGTGAGAAAAAAAACAAAGAGTCCAGCTATTAAAATTCGATATTTCATATTTACCTCATAAATTGCCGTGGCATGACGTCGTTTAATTCAAATCCGAACAACACACCCAAATAGAAACGCCATTCATGCCCGTATTGAACAGTGGCTGTATTAATGTCTTGTATATTACGGGAAAATTGATCTAAACCATATGCACCGGAGAAAAATATACGTGTAGGATATGCGTAGAAGGAAAATGTCTCGAGCCGAAGTTCAAATCCTACATCCTGCTTCCAAAAATTATCAGATGCCGATTCACGGGGCCATGCATTGCCTATGTCATAAAATACGGAGCCGTAGAGTTTGGAAAAATATATTTGAAGAATCCTGAAATCTAAATTTGGTACTATTGGGAATCTATAAGTTGCATTAAGTGAAACTGTTTTATTCCCTCCTAGTGCATAAAACGAATAACCCCGCATTCCAATAAAGCCGCCTGCATAATAATCGAAAAACTCGTCAACAGTTGGTCCGAGTATGCCACAGGCATTTAATGAGAAGGAAAGCGTTTGCCTCGGAAATGGCAGAGCTAAGTGTTCATTCCAAGACAGCTCAAGTCTTGAAAAATTATATGGAGTGTAAATTGGTGCACGAAGCCCGTTATTATTTTCGGAAGAGTCAGTAGGATTAAATTTGTCCATCTCAAATGAATATTTTAATGAGAACGATCTCCCTACTGGATTGATATCTTTATCCAATGTATGCAAGATACCGTCGTACATGAATTGCGTCATAATCGTATTTCCGATTAAATATGTCGACGTTGACGCCTGAATGACACCTGGGCCCGGCGAAGGATAAAACCAACTTCCAAAATCCTGACTATATCTACTTAATGAATAATTCAACTTTAAATCGCAGTTTTCAGAAAATATTTTTTGCTTAAGCGAAAAATCGAATTCTAAAAGGTTATAGGTAACATCTGCTTCAAAATTCAACGGATATGGATTACCCGGAAGTTCAAAAGATGCGTTGCGGGAGCGTGTAATATTATAAAGTTCCAACGTAGCTGTCGGCTCTAAGCCCAATTGATATAGAATGGGCAACCGGTCACTATAATCGATTATAAGAAAAAGATCACGTTCTAATTTTCTATTGATGTCTCCCCCTCCGAATATATCCATTTTATTAAGCACATCAAATGAAGTTATATATAATCCCAGTTTCACATAATCAAGCCCACTGCTGTTTTTATTGTAGGTGTCTATGCGAAGCAATGGAATAAATGAAGTGCTCGTGAAGACCGAGCGATAGGGTCTCGCTTTAAGTAAAGTTGTGTCTCCATAAAAAGAATTTTCGTTTACTTGCGGCAAAGAATAGTCCCACGCTTTAGTTTCAATCAAACCACTGTAAAGATTCGGCGGGTTTATCTTTTTTTGCATTGAATCTTTTTCTGAAATCAATGGTAACGGGACATTAATTGAATCTTTACTCAAGAGAGCTATCTTATATCCGGTTGATGTATATGCAGCATAAGCAACATCTCCTTTGGCATTAACTGTAGGAAGGAATGCGCTACCGAGAACATTTGTTATCTGCCACTCTCCACCAGTACAAAGATTGAGCGAATAGATGTTATAGATTCCGCCTCTATCCCAAGAATAGTAAAGCGTTGAGTCTGAAGAGAAAAATGGGTTGCGGCAATCTCCTGCGCGTTGAAGTATTTGGAAATTACTGCCATTGGTATCGATAAGTGCTATAGATTGATTCTGTGCAATCGAATATCCAAACGCAATTTTCTTTCCATTTGGTGACCATACAGGAGTGTACACCTGTTCTCCATTTTGGAATTTGGTTAATTGCATTCTGCCGCTTCCATCTGCATTGCATACACCCAAATTTAACGTTCCATCGCTTCCGAAAGCATACGCAATCCTCTTCCCATCTGATGAAACTTTTGGATTAATCGCACGAAGTCCATGCGTCAATCGCTCTTCCCCTTCTGTTAAAAGATTGAATCGATACAAATCGCTGTAGCCTGACCAGTGCGGATTATCGCGAGTGATTTTTGCATAATATATGTATTTACAATCAGGAGAGAATGATAAAGAAGAACGAACAAGAGATGACAGATTTTCCGGCAAGATCAATTTTGATTTTTTTGTAGCACGGTCATAAACATAAATGCTACTGGCCCAATGATCTGTGCCTTTATTAGATACGTAGGCAATTTGGGAACCATCCGGTGAAAATACGGGATAGAAATTTCCAAATCCTTCTTTCTCAATAATCTCTCCGTCTTTGCGCATTGGTTTTAAAGAATCTTCAAGCTGCTTGTATGCTTTTGTTTTTTCTTCCTTCCATTCATTGTAAAGCTGTTCACCCGTTATTTCCAGTGTTGCTTCAATAGCACCATCTATTGTAAGTCTGAATGGCTTTGCAAGTTGTCTCGATATTGCTTGAAGTTTGTCAACTCCGTATTTCTTCCCGATATATCCTACAAGAGAGAATCCTGAATTGTACACAGATTCATTTCCAAGACTATTCTTACCAAAAAACGCCATCTCGTTCCAAGAGAGCGGGTTTCCATCAACCATATACATTCGTAAAATCATGTCACGGTGAGAATCCCAGTTATCATATCCCTGTATTGGATTATTATATTGTGCAACACCTTCGGCAAACCAAGGCGGAATAAGACTTCCGGCAATCGGATAAGATACTATTACATTTGGGTAGCCATAAAGCACGTCCGGGCGGCTTTCTTTCTCATACCCGAGCCATTGAAAATAAATTCCCGGTACTCTTCTGCCAAATTTCATTGCAGTTTGAATTTGCACGAGATGCGTGAACTCGTGTGTAACCACCATCCAAAGCCAGGGATGAGTTCCTCGCAATTCAAAATCTAATGCGGGAGCGTAAATTACAATAAAATTGTCATAGGAATCAGTGCCTCCGTTCGAGTAATCATCGTGATCACGAATAACGATATTTACTTTCTGATCCGGCTCGTGGCTATACATAGTTGTAATCGGCCCATAAATACTTTCGGCTACCTTTGCTACCTCGAGTCCAGTGCGTTCTGCACCATTATGGAAATGAACGAGAAAATGTTCGGTTGCGATTGTCTTCCAATCTAATTCCGTATGATTGTAATCGTCCTGACTGACTGCTATCGAAGAAGTAAAAAGAATAAAAATGAGTATCAAAAATAAAACCGGCTTCAAGCTCCCTCACTCATAAATACGTACTTTATTTTACCACCGCTATTTTAATAAACACTACTTCGCTCTTGTTTGCACTGTGCGCTTCAACGCGAGCAAGATAGACGCCGCTTTGAATATTCGAGACATTCCATGTTACCTCATTGTCCATTCCCGCGGTTCCCCGCCCGGACAATTCTGTTATCTTCATACCAGAAAGATCAAGAATAGTAATTGTAACATTCGCATCCTCACTTGTAAAATATCGAATTTGAGTTGACTGGCCATAAACAGGATTCGGCCAGTTATATGCACGCGACTTTGGAAGAAATTCTGTGGTAATCGGTATAAACTGTGTAACACTTGCATCCACATTGCTGTGACGTTCATCGCCCAAATGCTGCCACCATGTTAATGAGGCTGATGATACCAAACTCGAAGTAAGAAATGCATCAAATGAACCGGTCTCGGAAAGAATCGCTATACCTAATTTATTAGATGGATTTGTATAAGCCATAGGAAATGTGTTTCCCGAAGAAATTACTTGCATCGGGAAACCTGGAAGTAATTTTCCATTTCGGTCGTACACCCATATCTCACCATCATTCGTTATAAGAACAATTTCTTGTTTTGCATCTCCGTTGAAATCCATGACAAGCGGCGTTCCGGTAAATTCCAACCCGGTTCTCGCTTGTATTGGAAAACCATCGAGCATGAAACCAGTACGGTTAACAATTGAAAGAGAATTTACTGATTGAATTACAACATCTTTTTCTCCATCGCCATCAATATCTGCTACTGCAAGTTCTTGAATTCCAAACCCCGGAATGGTTATCTCATAATTCTTTTGGGTCAGGGACTGATTATAAGAAATTACTCTGCTCCCATTTTTTTCTGCTGAGATAATATAATTTCCTTTTGGCGATACAGCTGCCGCAAGCATCCAGCTATTTGATGAGACAGGTAAATCTGCCGTTGAAGACTGACCGTAAATTTTATTGCCTGATGTATAGAAATACTCATTTGGCTTTGCCGATGAAGTTGTAGGCAGCAATGTGACTGACAGTACTGAATCGGTTCCAACTGAACGCTTTGAAATTATATCGCCATTTGTGTTAAACTGATATATTGTCCCTCCATCCGCACCAATAAGCAGGGATAAGGAATCCAATTGTGCGAAACAAGGAGAAGTTGTAAAGCGATGAGTATAAACTTTCTTGGAACTGTCAACCGAATTATGACCACCGTGGAATGAAAGCTTGAAGATTCTCAAAACGTTGTCTTGCACGCTCGCAACTATTTCAGTGGAATCCGGTAACACATTCACAGCAACCCCATTGGCAGTTAATGCGTTAGATAAAAGATCCGTTGTGTTTCCCGATAAACTTTGTCCATTGTTTTGAAGTGAATAAATACCAGTGCTAGTCGGAAGATAAAGATGATTTTTTGTCGATGTTGGATATGAATTTACACTTGTGTTTTTAAATGTGCGTTGCAGTAAGGAATCTCGTTGAAATATTTGGTTCCCAATTTCTACTGTCAGTGTCATACGAGGTGATCTTACGCTGAAATTTTTTATTGTTACTAAACTTGCGGCGCCGGAAAAACTGTTGCTACTCGGAAATGAGTTCTGATTAAATATGTTTTTATATGGAATTGCCAAATTGCCATTGAACCAACAATCAAGAGGGCTTCCATTTTCTGTCCCGGAGCCAGCCGTCATGGATCCATAGGATTGGCCAATATCTTTTGAACCATCAGCTTCTTCTAAATCGACACCGCGATGATCCAGATTCGCATTGACGGAGTTTGTGCTCAATCCCGCTTGTATTACATTTTCATCAATGTGCCAAATAAGTATTCCGCCGCCATCGTACGGGCTACTATTGCCTGTTCCATCAGTTTCACCGATCAATGCCCAGTCAAAGTTGCTAACATCTATTATCGAACCGCTGATTCCACTAATATCATAGCAATTGAAGCCGATAGTATCCTGGCTAAAATGACGCCAAAGTGTGTCTCCTTTCGCATTCGCAATTTTTATATCTAAACCCGTTCCCCTTGGATTTCTATTTCTGTTTTCTACGAGAAAATATTCTGATGAAGTTATTGGAATCTTATAAACTGTGTCTTGCTTCGCTAAGTATTTTAATCCTACTGCCGGCAAAGAAAGATTTGCCGATGAGTTACTAATTGTTATTGGTGTGAGCCATCCCAGATACATCTTTTCCCACGCGCTTGGCTCAGGTGGAAAGAGCCCGTTGTAAGCAAAGATTGCCGCGCCGTCCATTAATCCAAACTGTCCAATGCCGGACAAGCCTGTTTTCGTATCGAATAAATCCGGCAGCCCTAAATAACTTCCTAAGGATGCGGCGAACATTCCATTGATACTGAATTGATATGACTGCGTGCCTGAACTTGTAGGAAGATCGCGCGACTCAGTCTCCGGCAAAATAATTGTGTTCTTGATGAAACCGGTTACAAAGCCCGGAAAAAATGATTGTCCTAGTGCAGCTGCAAATGCGGTTGAATCAAGGTACAACGAGGGAATATCATATGGAGTAGGATTGTATCCTATAGAACTGACCAAATCAAGATCACGTCCTGTTCCTGCATGGAAAATGACAAATGCATCGTACTTTTTAAAATCGATTTCTGGATAAAGAGAATCTGCAATCTGCCAGCTCTCACTTGCAAGGTCAGCAAGTTTACTGTTGTCATTCGAATTTGTCGGAGGGGAATAGGATTTCATCGGTTTCGATAGTGTAATTCGTTTGCTATCGCCATACACCGCGCCTGTGACAGTAAGTTTTCCATTTGACACTTTATGGAAATAATTTTCAACAAATTGGATTTTGTTTTTAAAATATAGCGAATCATGCGGTGGTGGATCGATCAGTGTGTCTGTAGCTAAAGTTGAAATCGATTGAAGTTTTCCATTTCCAGTTGTTTGATCATCGGCGTCAGTCTGAAATTCTACCATAATGGCAAGAATACGAACGGTATCCTGCGATGTCATGATATTTGATTGTACTCGACTAGAATTCATGAGTTTTCGCAATGGCCGCGAAAGCTCGTATCGTGTTTGCGCAAACAGTAAATTGCTTATAAGGAGCAACACACACATTGCCCATGCTCGTGTCACAAGAACTCCAATCTTTATTAATAATTCCTCAGCTTGTTATTCCACTATCCAGTAAAAGACATAGCAAGAGTGCGGATGGCATAATCCTACCTTTGCGGAACAGAGAGTGTTGTTGAGGATCTAATTAATACCTAACAGGTTGCGTTTCTTTGCAAGCTCAGCGTCTGATACCTATAAAATTCATTACCCTTTAGAATTCTCAATAATTACTGTGTTGTTATCTTTTTAAATGCCAGATGCATGCAAGAAATCCTTAGTTCACATCACCGCCCCAGCCAATCGAAAGTGTCAAGCGCAGCGTTCCGTCTAACGGATTTTGACCTTCAATAGCACTAAGGTACCCAAAATCGAATGCATAGATATCGTAACGAAGGCCTGCACCGAATGTCATAAACTTGCGGTTTCCTTCTCTCGGATCCTCATAAAAATATCCAATGCGCAATCCAATTAGCTTTGGCGAACCGTACCAATATTCCAATCCTAACGCAGAATCGAACCGGCGTATTTGTTCGCCTATATTTCCGTTTGTCCATGTGGTAAAGAACGCTTTGTAGAATTCATCCGATGAAGTGCCATATCGATTCACCAGCAATCGATTTACTTCTGCAGTGGCATTCATATTATTGTAGTCACTTTCAAGAATTTTGTATCCAATACCAAGACGAAGATTCATCGGTAAAGGATCTGCTTGCGCTCTGTCGATATAGGACATCTTGGGGCCGATATTAGCAATATTCATGCCCAAACTGATGCTCTTGCCAAGATCGATGCCTGTTAAAGGAATGTAAAATACGAGCGGACGATACAATAATCCGATATCAAAACAAAATCCAGTTGCAGTTCCGCTTCCCTGCTCCTGTCCCGCTCCTTGATCTGCAAGATGAGAATAGATAATTCTTGCGCTTGTGCCAATGCCTAATTGATCGGTGAGCTTTGTGCTGTATGTTACGGCAACAGCCATTTCATATCCAGTAAATGTTCCGATCACATCTGGTGAAGAGCTTGTTCTATTAAACTCACCAAGATTTTCATAAGTTAATTGAACGCCTACTATTCCGTCCAAATATTCAACGGGCTGCTTGTATGCAAGATGTGCAAGCCAGAGATCCGATAATCCCAAACCAGGGAGCCAATTTGTGTGGGTCATTGCAAGTTCAGAGCCTTTTTGGAATGCAAGTCCGGCAGGATTCCAAAATGTAGCCCAAGCATTATCCGCCAACGCTACACCTGTCTCCCCCATTCCGCTTGCTCTCGAATCCGGCACAATTAGCAAAAACGGTACTGCTGTTGTTACTGCGCTCTGTGCCAGCATTGTTTTTGTAGCAAAAATTCCTAATACGATTATTATTAAAATCATTTTTCTTAACATATGTGTAATCCTCCTAACAATAATGAATGCCATTTTAATTACTAATCGGCGTGAATAATATGTGCGAATTTAATTTTATATACACTATCTTTATCACAATGTAATTTGTAAAAATTGCTATCCAGTGATCAACGCATTACAGCAAGCTTACCGATTGTTTCGTTTGAGCGTTGACTATTTTTGTCGCGTACAACTAATTTATAAAAGTAGATACCGTTGGCAAGCGAATTTCCATCGTTATCTTTCCCATCCCATGGTATCCTCACAGAGCTCTCTGCAATATTTTGGTGATCGATATTTGCGATTAAACGTCCTGCAATTGAATAAATCTTTATTTGCACATCTATCGGATCATATGAAGTGCGTTCGAATGTGAAGGTCGTCGTATTTGAGAATGGATTTGGATAATTCACAACATTGAGCAATGCAAAATCGTCAGCAGAACGGACCTCAAAAAAAGTCTCGGTTCCCGACGAATTATTCTGTATGTCCCACGCTTTTACAGTCAATGCATATTTACCATCGCTAAGGTCATTCAATTGATAACGCACTTCGCCTTTTTTGTAATTATCGAGACTGCTGTGATAATAACCAGAAAGGTCGAACGTTCTAGTCGGATTATTAATGGTTGCTGATAATTGATGTCCTATACCAACAGTCGAAGTGTTAATGCCGCTTTCATCACTAAGCTCCACAATAATAATTGGATTGCTCTTTACCACACCACCTGCTTGAAATGCTGTGGTATCGAGATACACTGCTATAACTGGTCCCAATGTATCTTTAGCTATTGTGGTATCTATGCCATCAATCATTACATTTTCTGTGCTACCTGTTGCGTCTGATTGACCGCTCCAAGTGTACATTGAAATTCGTGCATTTTTTCCTATCGTTACATCTTTGGGAATGGGAACAATCGCTGTATAATGTCCATTGGTAATAGATACGTCACCACGGTATAACAAGCTACCAGTTAATTTAAATATGAACGTTCCAATTCCATCCACGATGGAATCAATTTTTTGCGAATCAAACAGTTGGAGTGTACCTCTGCCAATGAATGAAGACATCAATTCATTGTTTTGTTGTATCGCACCTGCAATATGTGCAAATCCCAATGATTTTATCTTGATGGCATCATTTGCTAATATGCTACAGCCATTGATACTATCGAACGTAACAGTATTTTTTGGTATTAACAAACGAATAGTGGGATC
>Ga0187861_10003206_pt1 | contig 14685 bp, 11 predicted proteins | sample June2016WEW_10_1_3_FD_132986 | JGI IMG/M metagenome (GOLD analysis project Ga0187861, IMG submission 132986) | Peatland microbial communities from SPRUCE experiment site at the Marcell Experimental Forest, Minnesota, USA - June2016WEW_10_100 | ecosystem: Environmental > Terrestrial > Soil >...
GCCAGAATGGTTTATGTTCCGGCCAGATTGGTCCCGGTTCCGGCCAGTTTGGTCCCGGTTCCGGCCAGTTTGGTCCCGGTTCCGGCCTGTCTGGCGTCAGTTCGCGCCAATTCCAAACAGTTTGCCCAGACTTTTAAGGACTTGCATGAAGGCTCGAGAAAAAAAAAGCTCGCGGCGCAAAGCGTCAAGGCTGGTCTTCTCACCGCAGTGGGTGCGGAGGAACGCAGGGTTAGAGGGACAAGTCCCGCATACTGCGCCAGTTGACGCCACTCCCTTGGTAAAGCTCCTCAGACTTCACGCAAGAGACCTGCGAACGCTGTGCAGAAACCGATCAATCATGCGACAAAACGTTTCAGAAGATGACTGCCTTCCGTACTGGTGTGTCTCTCATAAAATCCTTTGCAGACAGCAGTTACATCTGCGCTGCCCCCTCCGTGCTGACCTTGGCCGCACGGCCGAGGCCGTGCTAAATCCGGATGGATCGGGATCCGGCCACATCCTTGGCGCAAACTCAATAGGGCAAGGCGCTAATGCGACCAAACTGACACAGGCCCCGGGGAAGTCGCGGGCGTTGCTGTTCAATCCAAAATCCAAAACCCAAAATCGTTTACTTGATCGCCCCCGCTGTCAGGCCCTTGACGAAGCGCCGCTGCATCACGGGGTAGAGCACGGTCACGGGCAGGGAGAGCACGACTGTGCCCGCGAAGATGTGGTTCCAGTTCTTCACGTACTTGTCGAAGAGGAACTTCGAGAGCTGCACGAAGACCAACTGGTCCTTCTCCGGCCCCATGAAAATGAAGGCCTGCATGAAGTCGTTCCAGATCCACAGGCCCCAGAAAATGATGATGGTTACCGTGCAGGGCGTCAGCAGCGAGAAGATCACGCGCCAGAAGGTGGCTATCGGCCCGCCTTACCTTTCCTCCGCGTAGACTTCCAATTCCGCCACGCCCATCTGCCGGCCTTCCTGGCCGGGGCCATCGGGCTTGAGCGCCTGCACGCGCACGTAGCGCGCCGGCAGGTTGGCAATGGGATGCTCGCGTCTTCCGCCAGTGCAGCCCAGGATGTGGGCAATGGTGATCCACTCTTTGCCATCGGCGGACAGGTTCACTTTGTACTCGGTGGCAAAACACTCCTTGTCGAAAGTAATGACGACTTTGGAGACCGAATGCTCGGCGCCCAGGTCCACGTGGTACGTCCAGGGCCATTCGCCGCCGGCCTGGGCCTTGGTGTTGGGGTCGCCGTCCACGCCGCAGCGCGCGAAATGCTTGCCGCCGTTCACTTGGAGCGGCTTGGTGCCGGTCACGTCGAGCAGCTTGGCCTTTTTGTGGAACGCGACATTGCCGGGCGGGATGGGCGGCTCTTCGCGCTTCGGTTCGGCCAGGCCTTTGTGCAGCGCCACGAGTTGTTCCACGAAAGGCTGAGGGATCAGGCCGCTGGGTTCGATCGGCACGTCCCAGGTGACGACGCCTTCGTTCTCGATTATCCCGCGCGTGATCTCAATGACCGCCTCAGGGCTGAAGCGCGGCGGCTTGTGGCACCAGGTCGGCCCGAGGTAGCTCAGGATATGCCACTGGGCGTTCTTGAGCCAGCGGCCGGAACACTCGATCTGAGCCGGCTCATTGATCTCTCCGGCCGTGTAGTCCTCTGCTTCCGTCCAGTTCGTGATCTGCACACCGGGATTGAAGGCCACGATGCTGTCCGGGTTGCCGGAGCGCACGGCCTCCGCATAGATGCGCGCGATGGCTTCGTTGAAATGGACGTGCGCGTAGGCGCCGTCGAACCACCAGCCCCCGACCTTGCTGCCGTAGCGCGCCGACCACTCGTGGATGACCTCCGCCCACTTGTGCGCGAAGGCCTCATCAATGGGCTGGTCTCTGGTTCCCTGGGCCAGGCCGAAGCCTTTTTGGGCAACGGGGTCAGCGTTGGAAGCCTGGCAAGGCAGGTAGAGCATCATCTTGATGCCCTTGGGCGCAATGGCGGCCTGAATGTCAGCCACGAGGTCGCGTGTGGAGCACTTGCTGGGCGCGATGCCGGCGTACTTGTCGTAGGCGGCATTGGGCGAGCAGTAATGCCCGGAGTTCTGGCCAAGGGTGATGAAGTAGTACTTGCAGCCAATGGCTTCGAGCTGCTTGGCCAGGCCAGGCACATCGAAGTCAGCGACGCGCTTGTTCCAGTCAGCGGCGCTCATGTTGGCGCCGGTCAGGTAGTGCGTGAAAACGCCCCATTGCGCATCCTTGAACCAGTCGGTGCGGTTCGAGCGCGGGGTGTCCGCCACCTGCGCCGCAGCGGAAGCAATGGCGATGGCCGCGCAGATGGCAGTCGTTGTCAGGAAAGAAGACATGGCCAAACTCCTTCTAGGGTGCGTACCGCGGGCGTCTCGCCCGCCTTTCGTGTATCCATTCCCATGAGCGGGCGGGACGCCCGCGGTACACACCCTGCTTTTAGCGTAATCATGCAAACTGCGCCACCTTTCAGGTGTATGTCTGAGTGGGATTCTAAAGGAGACCAGGCGAACATGAAACGACAATTGACGGTTCTTGCGGCCTTTGTGTTGAGCGTGTTGGCACTCAGCGCGCGCGCCGAAGAGAAGAAGGAAGAGCACAAGGTCGGTTACAAGGACACGCCCATGCTGCCGGGCGGCAAGTGGCATGTCCACGACTCAGACCGGCCGCAGGCCAAGGCAGTTGATCCAGGCACGCCCAGCACGTTGGAAGCGCCGGGCAAACCGCCGTCTGACGCCATAGTGCTTTTTGACGGCACGGACCTTTCCAAGTGGCAATCGGCCCAAGGCGAGCCGCCCGGCTGGAAGATCGAGAACGGCATTGCGATTGTGCCGCCGCATGGCACGAAGGCCGGCGGGGACATGTACACCAAGGAGAAGTTCGGCGACTGCCAGGTCCACGTCGAGTGGGCCACGCCCGCCCCGCCGCAAGGCGACATCATGAACCGCGGCAACAGCGGCGTGTTTCTGTTCGGCGTATTTGAAGTGCAGGTCTTTGAGTCCTACCAGTCGGGCATCTACGCGGACGGCCAGGCTGCGGCGATCTACGGCCAGTACCCGCCGCTGGTGAATGCGTGCCGCAAGCCGGGCGAGTGGCAGACCTACGACATTGCCTTCACCGCCCCGCGCTTCAAGGACGGCAAGCTGGAAGCGCCCGCCTACGCGACCGTTTTCCATAACGGCGTGTGCGTCCACAACCACGTCGAGATCATGGGCTTGACCGGGCACAGGATTCTGCCCAAGTACACGCCGCAAGGCGAGAAAGGCCCGCTGATGCTTCAGGCCCACGGCAACCCGGTGCGGTTCAGGAACGTGTGGGTGAGGGAGTTGAAGGGGTACGATCAAGAATAGGGGTGCAGAATGAAGGGGCTTCTAGTCCGAGTTGCTGCGGACCAGTCAGAAGGCGGCGGTGAGTGGAATGGCCCGATCAAGAAGGAGACCGGCGAGTTTGTCTACGTTCCCATACCAGAAGATTGCTGCACGAAGCCAGGGTTGGAGAAACCATTCACATTGGTCCAGCCCTTCTTAACTGCTTTCGGCCGGCCTCTTCCGCGATGGTTAGAAGAGCAATGCATGCACCTGGATCCGGACTTCTTCCATCTTACCTACGGGGATGGCGGGTCCCGCGCTAAACAGATTCGCGGAAAGTTGGCAGCCGGAGACATCCTCGTTTTTTACAGTGCTCTGTGCAACCCAGAGAATCCGCGACCGCTCGTCTATGCCATCATTGGTCTTTACGTGATTGAAAGCACCAAGTGTGCCTCCGAAGTTTGCAAAGAGCGGGCCGACGAGAACGCGCACACTCGCCGTATGAATCCTCGTGACGGAGACATCGTCGTGTATGCGCGGCACAACGTGTCAGGCCGGCTAGAACGCTGCATGCTGATTGGCGAGTACCGCATAAACGCTGGCGAGAACCGCAAAGGAACCTATCGAGTTACGAAGGAGCTCCTTCGGGCCTGGGGTGATATTGATGTAAAGGATGGCTATTTGAAGCGCAGCGGGAGATTGCAGCAATTCTGTGACGCAGAGCGTTTTTACAGGTGGTTCAAGGACCAGAAGCCTTCGTTGGTGGATCGGAATAACTGAAACAAATTGATTGGCTGAGTAGCGCTGTCGCCTCTGGCCTTCAAGCCTGGGAATGTTTGGGAATGTTGGGACGCGCACGGAACATTTCTGCCCGCGGCCACTGTCAGGAGACCGTAGCTTCCGCCTTGAGTTTGCGCCCAGCCGCGGATATAAGTAATGTGTTCTGCCTGACAGCGGTGGGCAAGGCAGTGGGAAACCCTGAAAGGGGCTGAAAGCGGCGGCAAGCCGCCGCACTCCGAAGGAAGGGGCCAAAAGGTCATGGATGCAAGGAAACTTTTTGACATTGCGGGCAAAGTTGCCGTCGTCACGGGTGCCAGCGGGGTCCTGGGCAGCAGCATCTGCAAGGCGCTCGCGCAGTGCGGCGCCAAGGTGGGCGTGATGGACATCCGCCCCGCACCCGCGCAGGCGCTGGCCAACGAACTCCAGCAGGCCGGCGGCACGGCCCTGGCGCTGGACGGCAACGTCCTCGACAAAGCGTCGCTGGAGAAGGCGCGCGATGCCGTGCTGCACGCCTGGGGCCGCGTGGATTTCCTGCTCAACTACGCCGGCGGCAACAACCCCAAGGCCACGGCCAGCGCGGAGCAGCCGTTCTTCGATATTCCCAGGGAAGCGCTGGAATTGTGCATGAACCTGAATCTCACGGGCACCGTTCTGCCCAGCCAGGTTTTCGGCAAGGTCATGGCCGCGCAGAAGGAGGGCGTCATCCTCAACGTCTCTTCGATGAACGCCATCCGGCCCTTGACCCGCATCGTGGCCTACTCGGCGGCCAAGGCCGCGGTGAGCAACTTCACGCAGTGGCTGGCCGTGCACATGGCCCAGAACTACTCGCCCAACATCCGCGTCAACGCCATCGCGCCCGGGTTCTTCCTGACGGAGCAGAACCGTTTCCTCCTGACTGACAAGGCCACGGGCAAACGCACCGCGCGCGGCGAGGCGATCATTACCCATACGCCTATGGGACGCTACGGAGAACCGGAGGACCTGAGCGGGACCGTGCTCTGGCTGCTCTCGCCGGCCGCCGCTTTCATCACGGGTGTGGTGGTGCCGATTGACGGGGGATTCAGCGCGTTCAGCGGGGTCTAACAATGGATTTGCCACAGAGAACACAGAGGACACAGAGAACACAGAGAACGGAAAAGAAAGGGAATTGGGAATGGTTGAAGTTCATGACGCGCGGATTCCGGGGACATGACCCGATTTCCGGCTGTTTGGAAATCGGGATCGTGTCCCCGGAATCCGACCCGGCTGCTTGGAAATCGGGATCGTGTCCCCGGAATCCTGAAAACTAAGAAAGGAAGCTTGGAATGGCTGAAGTTCATGACGCTGCAAGGCCGTTGGCAGAGATGAAGCCGCAGAAAGCTTTTTTTGTCGGAATTGATTCCGACGGCTGCGCTTTCGACACTATGGAGCCGAAGCACAAGGAGTGCTTCTGCCCGAACTTCGTCAGAGCGTTTAATCTGGAATGCGTGTCGAAGTACGCGCGCGAGGCCTGGGATTTCGTCAACCTTTATTCCAAGGACCGCGGCTGCAACCGCTGGCACGCGGTGCTCAAGGCCCTCGACCTGCTCCGCGAACGGCCCGAAGTGCAGGCGCGCGGAGTGAAAATCCCCAGGTACGAAGAAATCCGCAAGTTCGTGGCCTCCGGCTTGCCTCTCAGCAACGACGGCCTGAAGAAGTACATGGACGGCGTCAAACATCCGGAACTGGACACGGCCTGGGACTGGTCCACCGGCGTGAACAAGACCGTGCACCAGATCGTCCGCCATGTCCCGCCGTTTCCCTATGTGCGCGAGAGCCTGGAGAAGATCGTAAGCGTGGCCGACGTCGTCGTCGTCTCGGCAACGCCGACCGAGGCGCTGGTGCGCGAATGGCAGGAGCATGACATTGCCAAGCACGTGCGCGTCATTGCCGGGCAGGAGATGGGCACCAAGGCCGAGCACCTCAAGCTGGCGGCTCACGGCAAGTACCCGCAGGAAAAGACGCTGATGATCGGCGACGCTCCAGGGGACATGAAGGCCGCGCGCGCCAACGAGGCGCTTTTCTTCCCTGTGAACCCCGGCCAGGAAGACGCTTCCTGGAAACTGTTCTTCGCGGCAGCCTTCGACAAGTTCGTGCAGGGCGCTTACGCGGGCCAGTATGAGGCCGAGCTGATCGCTGGGTTCGATAAACTGTTGCCGGCAACGCCGCCGTGGAAGAAGAAATCGTAGCCGTGAGGAAACCCGATGGCAACGAACGCTGAAGCCCCGCCGCAGGTTGTCTGCCCGCACTGCCAGCGGCAGATGGACCATGTTCTCTGCTGTTACTTGAACACCAAGGAACTCAACCGCCCGCCTGCTCCGTCGGCAGATGCGAAAGAGAAGACGAAGTTCCACTTGCTTTCCTACGCTCCGCTCTATGCCTGCCCGCATTGCCGCACGGTCCTCGGCGTGCTTGGCAGCTTTGCGCACAACGTTTCGAATATCGAGCACATGAACATAATGAAGCCGCCCATACCGCCGTAAGCCGTCTGGCAATCGCACCCCTTGGCGGGTAAGCTGACAAGTGGAGGGTTTGAGGAAAGGTTCGCAGACATGGTCACTGGCATTGACGCGCGGGGAAGCACCCTGAGCGACTCCGAAGTGCGGCGGGTCCTGGCTGAGGGCCTGGCGAAGGCCAACCTGGCCGGCAAACGCGTGCTGGTAATAATCCCCGACAGCACCCGCACGGCGCCGCTCCCGCTCTTCTTCAAGCTGCTCCACGAACTGCTGGGCAAGCAGGTCCAGCAACTCGATTACCTCATCGCGCTCGGCACGCACATGCCCATGAGCGAGGAGGCCATCAACAAGCTGGTGGGTGTCACGCCCGCGCAACGCAAGCGCAAGTACAGGGCCGTGCGCATCTACAACCACGAATGGAACCAGCCGGATACGCTCACCAAGATCGGCCACATACCGGCTGAGGAGATCAGCAGAATCTCGAACGGCCTGATGGCGCAGGGCGTGGATGTCACGATCAACAAGCTGATCGGCAACTACGACCAACTCCTCGTCTGCGGCCCCGTCTTTCCGCACGAAGTCGTCGGCTTCAGCGGCGGGAACAAGTATTTCTTCCCCGGCATCTCCGGCCCGGACGTCATCAACAAGACGCACTGGATCGGCGCCCTGATCGGCATCATGGCCATGATCGGCACCAAGCATACGCCCGTGCGCGCCGTGATTGACCGCGCGGCGGCGTGCATCCAGGTCCCCAAGCTTTGCGTTGCGTTCGTCGTGAAAGGCCACGACCTGGCGGGCGTGTTTGTGGGCAGTCCGGAAGACGCTTGGGCGGCCGCGGCGGACGTGAGCGCGCGTGAGCACGTCGTGTACGTCGAGAAGCCCTATCGCCTGGTCGTCTCGGTGATGCCGCACATGTATGACGACATCTGGACCGCCGCGAAGGGGATGTACAAGATGGAACCGGCGATCGGCGACGGCGGCGAAGTCATCATTTATGCGCCGCACATTGATGAGCTCTCCTATACGCACGGCAAAGTGCTGGACGAGATCGGCTACCATTGCCGCGACTTCTTCGCCACGCAGTGGGACAAGTACAAGGGGCATCCCTGGGGCGTCCTGGCGCATTCCACGCACCTGAAAGGCGCGGGCACTTATGAGAACGGTGTGGAATGCCCGCGCATCAACGTGACGCTCGCCACCAAGATACCCGAGGCGCGCTGCCGGAAAGTCAACCTGGGTTACCGCGACCCCGCCAGCATGAACCTGGATGAGTTCAAGGGCAGGGAAGGGGAGGGAATCTTGCTTGTGCCGAAGGCTGGAGAAATGCTGTACCGCTTGAAGTGAAGTGGGGAAACATGGATGAAAGGGGACAACATGGGCGATGCACAGATTGGCTTGATCGGCTTGGCAGTGATGGGGCAGAACCTGGTGCTCAACATGGAGGAGCATGGGTTCAAGGTCGCGGTCTTCAACCGCACCTGGGAGCGGACTGAGGAGTTCGTCAACGGCGCGGCCAAAGGCAAGAACATCGTGGCCGGGAAGACCGTGCAGGAGTTCGTGGACCTGCTGGCCAGGCCGCGGCAGGTCATGTTCATGGTCAAGGCCGGCGCGCCGGTGGACGAGATGATCGCGCAGGTCAAGCCCTGCCTCGAAAAAGGCGACCTGCTCATTGACGGCGGCAACTCGCTCTTCACCGACACCGAACGCCGCTGCAAAGCGCTGGAAGCCGAGGGCTTCCGGTACATCGGCACGGGCGTTTCTGGCGGCGAAGAAGGCGCGCGCCACGGCCCGGCCATCATGCCGGGCGGCTCGAAGGAGTCTTACGCCGGTGTGCAGCCGATCTTCGAGGCCATCTCCGCCAAGGCCAACGGCGAGCCGTGCGTGACCTACTTCGGCCCTGGAGGCGCGGGGCATTACGTAAAGATGGTCCACAACGGCATCGAGTACGGCGACATGCAGCTCATTGCCGAAGCCTACGATATCCTCCAGCGCACCCTGGGCCTCAAGCCGCCGGAACTGCACGCAATCTTCGCCGAGTGGAACGAGGGCGAACTGAAGTCTTATCTCATCGAGATCACCCGCGACATCTTCGCCAAGAAGGACGACCAGGGCGGCAAGAAGTGGCTCGTGGACCTGATCCTGGACGAAGCGCAGCAGAAGGGCACGGGCAAGTGGACCAGCCAGAATGCCCTGGACCTCGGCATCCCCATCCCGACCATCAACGCGGCCGTCGTGGCGCGCATGTTGTCGGCCGTGAAAGATGAGCGCGTCAAGGCCGCGAAGGTCCTGCCGGGGCCAAAGACCAGTTACAGAGGGTCGAAGACGAAGATGATCCGGGCCGTGCGCGCGGCGCTGTACGCCAGCAAGATCTGCTCTTACGCGCAGGGCATGGCGCTGATCCGCTGCGCCTCCAACGAGCACAAGTGGGGGGTCGTCCTCGGCGACTGTGCCAAGGTCTGGCGCGGCGGCTGCATTATCCGCTCGATCTTCCTCGAAGACATCCGCAAGGCCTTCGCCAGGAACCCCGAGCTGCCGAACCTGCTCCTGGACCCCTTCTTCAAGAAGGCCGTCACGCAGCGGCTGCCGGAGTGGCGCTTCGTGCTCCAGACCGCCATTGGCCTGGGCATCCCCGCGCCGGCCTTCAGCGATTCTCTGGCCTACTACGACGGCTATCGCAGCGCGCGTCTGCCCGCGAACCTGACGCAGGCCCAGCGCGACTATTTCGGCGCACACACGTACCGCCGCACGGACAAGGGGGGCGTGTTCCACACAGAGTGGACGAAGTAAGGGGCGGGTACGGGAGGCGGACATTTTAGATTTCGGATTTTGGATTGAAGGGCCACCGCAGAGGCAGAGGAGGGATTGGATAAGCGTTCAGCCCGTGCCGCGACCGTAGGGAGCGGCTGCATCGCTCCCATTCTTCCTATATGCCCCTGGCACCTGACCTGAGGCGCCTTTGCCTCTTGTGTTGCGGCGGCTGGCCTTGTACGATTATCAGCCAGTTTCAATGTGCTTGTATTGGGGCCTGAAGAATGGACGCGAAAGCTTCGCTCGACGGTTCGCCAGTGCCCGCGGGGCCTCGCACCCACGCCACCGGAGGGCTGGGCTCCGCTCCTGGCACGGGCGCCTTGGGCACGAGATTCACGCCTTCTGTGCCCCTGCAGGACCTTTCCCGCGATCCCTTGATTGCCAACGCGCCGTGGGTGATGGTGGAAGGCCAGTCGCGCCCAACCCTCGGCGGTATTCCACTATTGGCCAAACTGGGCCAGGGCGGCATGGGCGCCGTTTACTATGGCATTCACCCGCGTCTGAAGACTGAGGTCGCTGTCAAAGTCCTGCCATTTCACCTGGCCGAGCAGAACCCTGAGATGGTGCAACGGTTCTTGCGCGAAGCGGAAGCCGCTGTCCGCGCCCGCTCACCGCACGTCGTTAACGTGACGGAGGTGAACGAGGAAAGCGGCATTCATTACCTGGTCATGGAATTCGTGAAGGGCCAGACTGCGGGAGGATATCTCAGAAAGGTAAAAGGAACCGGATGCGCGGGCCTGGCTGAGGCGGACGCCTTGGATATCTGCATCGCCGGGAGCGAGGGACTCGCCGTCGCGCACGAGGAAGGCATCATCCACCGCGACATCAAGCCTGACAACATCCTGATCCCCTTTGACCAGTCCGGCCAGCCGAAGTTAGCCGCCTCGAAACTCTCAGACTTGGGTTTGGCGCGCGGCGGCGGACACGGGGATTCCATCACCTTGAGCCAAGTGGCGATGGGGACTCCGGGCTACATGGCGCCGGAACAGGCCGCGGATGCCAAGAAGGCGCGCAAGCCGGCCGATGTTTTTTCGATGGGCGCGACGCTCTATGCGTTGCTCTCCGGGAATGCCCCCTTCCAAGGCAGCGCCTTGCTGAAAATCCTGCAGGCGACCATCGAGCAGCCGCACAGACCGATCAGGGAATTGCGTCCTGAGGTGTCAACGGCCACGGTGCAATTGTTGGACCGCTGCCTGGCCAAGAAGCCGGAGGAGCGCTACAGCGACGGGCACGCGTTGCTCGCCGGGCTGAAGGCCTGCCGCGCGTCTTTGGAGTGCGGCGGCTTGCCGCCGCCTTCAATGCGCGGCCAAGGAGCCGCACTCCAAAATGTGGAGCAGGCTGTCCAGCCTGCTGCAAGGGGAGTGCATCCGCAGCCGGAGCCTGTCCCGCAGTCAGCCGGATTGCGGGGGCTGCAATTTGGCAAAATGCAGTACATCGCCATTGCTGTTGCCTCGCTGCTGGTGCTGTCGCTCGTCGCCGGCAAGCTACAGCAACCGAGCCGCGACCGCGAGGGACCGGAAACACAATCCGCAAGCCGCAAGCCGCAAGCGGCAGGCGAACCCGTGCGGCAGGCGGCGGACGCCGACGCCAAGAAGAAGGCCGAGGCTGCGGAAAAGACTGTTCCGGCAAAGGCGCTTTCTCTCGACCTCGGCAACACGGTGAAGCTCGCATTGATCCTCCTCCCCGCCGGCAAATTCCTGATGGGCAGCCCGGAAACTGAGAAGGACAGGTTGCCGGCCGAAACGCAGCATGAGGTGACGATCAGCCAGCCGTTCTACATGGGGAAGTACGAGGTCACCCAGGAACAGTACGAAGCGGTCATGGGGAACAATCCGAGCGAGCTCAAAGGCCCGAAGAACCCGGTGGAGGCAGTTTCGTGGGAGGACGGGCAAGAGTTCTGCAAGAAGTTGAGCGCAAAGACCGGCATGACGATTCAGTTGCCGACGGAAGCGCAGTGGGAGTATGCGTGCCGTGCGGGGACGAAGACTCGCTTCCATTCCGGCGACGAGGAAGGCGATCTTGACTCGGTCGGGTGGTATTCCGGCAACGCGGATAAAAAAGCACATCCGGTCGGTGAGAAGAAGTCGAACGCCTGGGGCTTGTACGACATCCACGGCAATGTGTGGGAGTGGTGCGCGGACTGGTACGGGGAGTACCAAGCCGGGGCGGCGACAGATCCGACCGGGCCTGCGACAGGCAACCTGCGCGTGTTGCGCGGCGGCTCGTGGCGCAGCGGTCCCAGGAACTGCCGGGCGGCGTTCCGCAACTGGAGCCGTCCTGACCAACGGCACGTGAGCGTGGGTTTTCGAGTGGTGGTGGCGCCAGAACCCCGTTAGCCATCTGCCATCCATGTTCTTGAGCATTTGCCTCTTCACCACGCGCTCCCAGGACCCGATGCCTCAAGCCTAAGGCCTCACCCCTGACTTCAGCACTCTCGTTTCCCCCTTTTGCAGCGTCAGCGTTATCCTTGGTCCGTCACCCAGCGTCCGACCGTCCAGAGCGTCAACTACTTTGCCTTCCTTGCCGGTGTCAATAACGAGCGGCCCGGTTTCGTGAGCCTGTAAGGAAACGTATCCCTCAGCGGCCCAGACCGTGGCATTCCCGTCGGTAAACAGGTGCACACGTGCCAGCCTGGCCAGCGCCCGCACCAACTCAGGCGTCAGCTTGGGCACGCCGACGAAGACATCATGGTCCATGCCAGAACGCCGCAGGGCGACCGCGGGTGAGCCGTCGGTGTATGCCGCCAGCGTCTCGTCCGGCGCGGCCGTCACACTGAAGAGCGGACGGATGGCCCTCTTGGAGCCCCAGGGCGTGGTGAGACCGAGCTTCCTGCCGGCCTCCGTGGGAGTGGCTTCGGCCGAGGCGCCGGCGAACTCCTTAGCTTCGAACCCCGTCAGTTCCTTGATGCCCGCCACGTCCATCCGGTCCGGATAAAGATATCCGGGTGCATAACACCACACGCGCACGGGCCCTGGCTCATTCCCCCTCTCATCGTGAGGAGGGCGGAGCGCCGCCCGCTTCTCAGGAGTGAGCGCCCAAGCCGAAAGGAAGATCTGCAGCTTCGCGTGGATGTTGCCCGCGCGGGCGTCATCCAGCAGATACTGGCCGTACGGGGCGCCCGAACGGCCCAGCGCCGCGCGGGAGTCGTAGATCAGCTCGCCGGCGAACGCGGCCGAGCCGCCGGGCAAATGGCACATGCTGTCCTCGTCCACGATCGCCGCTATTTCCGGAGTGAACGGCACCTTGCGTTCGAGCATTGCGGCATCCACCGGACGCAGGCGCACTATCTCATCCCAGAGGCGCGCATCGTTGAACCAGCCTTGGGCCGGCAGGTCCATCCACCACGTCCCAAAACCCCGGAGCGCCGCCTGCGCGGTGTTGCGCAGCAGCACTTGTCTGGTTTGTTCGAGGTTGACCAGTCCGCCTTCCTGCACATGCTCCTGCGTGCGCGGGTCGAGGAACGTGCGCGAGTCGTCTTCATTCAGCCACAGGATGCCGGACCGCACCACGCTCTCGGCGGCGGTCATACTGGGCGCGGAGCCGATCCATTCGCGGTCGGTGTAGGAAATCGGCGAACAGAGGATGTCAATGTCCTTGCTTTTCAGCAGTGCGGAAAGCGCATAATGCCCGCTCGTCGGCGCGCCGTCTTGCAGGGGCGGAAATTCAAAGAGGTAGCCGTAGAAGAAGATAACCAGTTTCCGGGAGTCCGTGCCCCTGCGGCAGGCCGCGGCCATAGCGGCCACGTGCTCCGCCATTTCCTGCTGCTGGAAACGGGCGAAGTCAATCAGGCGTCTCTCACGGCCGGGGTCGCGCAGCAGACCCTCCCCCTGGCCCCCTCCCCGCCGCGGGAGGGGGAAGGGGGAGGGGGCGCGGCGTGCGTCTGCCGCCGGCGGCTCTGCCGTATCTGCCTGCGGATCGCCATGCGCCTTGAGCCATTGCCGGAAGGCGGCCTTGGTGGCTGGATCGTAGCCGCTCAAGGGCCGCAGCCAGGAGTCCCGGTAGAACCATTCACCGGTGTTCTGTCCGCAGGGATGGATGCCGGCGAAATGGTCCGGGAAGGTTTCGAGGAGATGCCGGCAGATCTTTTCCAGGTGCGCGCAGACGTCGGCACGGTAGGCGCGGTCGGAGACGCACGAGTGATTCACGGCCTTGTCGCCGTCGTAGACCATGCGCGCCTCGGGATGCTGTTGCAGCCACCAGTCCGGGGCGTCCGCGCCCACACGCGGCACCAGCAGGACTTTCGGGTTGGTTGCGACGATCTGCCGGCAGAGGGAGTCGAGAGACGCCCAGTCAGCGGGTTCCCCCTCACCCTTCCCTCTCCCCTCGGGGGAGAGGGTGGGGTGAGGGGCCGTCCAGCAGTTCGGGGCGGCAAACGAAACCAGGTTGACCCCGGCATCGCGGGCGAGCGCAACTTGGCTGAGAAACCCTCCCGGCGGGCCGCCCACGAAGTTCCAGGTTCCGCCGACAACGCTGTAGAGCGCCACCGTGAGGTTCTGCGCCGGCACCGCCTTCGCGCGGAACGTGCAGCGGTACGCCCGGCCTGCGGAGAAGCGGAGTGCGATGTTGCTGTGCAGGTGAAAGTCCGGCCAGTTGCCCCCGGGCGGTTTCTTGAGCGTGATGTGGACAGACTTGTCGGCCAGCTCGATCGTGCCGACGGTGTTCGCTGCGCCGGCCGGCCAGTGGTTCCAGTTCTTCTGGAAGTTAACCGCATTGGCGAAACTGTCGGGCGGCAGAACATCTTCCCCTGTTTTCGCGTCTTGGATGCGCACGTCCGCCAGCCAGACCTCGCCGGGCGTCTGCGCAAAGCGGAAGTGCAGTGTGCCTGTGCCATCCACAGCGCCCGGAAGGAACTCGAACGCCTGAGCGGCCCATTCGGCTTGCGCGGGGATATGCCCGCTGCTCATGGCGCCCCAGAAGAACCGCGGCGGCACCGGTTTGCCATCCACGTGGATCTGCGGGCCACCGCGAGTTTCCTGCACACGGACCGTGCCGGCGCGGGCCGGCAGAGCCAACAGGAGCAACGCGGCAAGCACCGCGGAGACGCGGAGGGCGCAGCGCACAGCACAGAAGTTTGATTTAGCGGTCCTTGAGTTCATCAGTGTTCCCTGCCTCCTCTGCCCCGACTTGTCGGGGGTTCCTAGCCCAGTCTAGGTCCAACCAACCTCGTGGCAATGGCACAAACAGCTTGAGCCTTTGGGTGGGTGCATGTCAGCAAATGTACCGCGGGCGTCCCGCCCGCTCGTGGCAGGCTGGCAGGGCGCGAGGACGAAGGCGGGCGGGACGCCCGCGGTACGCTCTGGGCCACGCATTTAC
>Ga0187861_10003213_pt1 | contig 14669 bp, 6 predicted proteins | sample June2016WEW_10_1_3_FD_132986 | JGI IMG/M metagenome (GOLD analysis project Ga0187861, IMG submission 132986) | Peatland microbial communities from SPRUCE experiment site at the Marcell Experimental Forest, Minnesota, USA - June2016WEW_10_100 | ecosystem: Environmental > Terrestrial > Soil >...
GGGTGAGAAATGTGCGCGCAGGCACTTCCGCCCGACCCTTTGCCGAGGCCCGTTTTTGCTGGCCACTGCGACGCTACTCTACGACCCAGCAGAAAAGAGCGGCGCGTTATCGACGAATTGGGGCCAATTCATCCTGTCTTGACAGTCGCGGCTTTAACTGAACTGCTTTCAACCCGAACTCGAGAATTGAAAGGGAGCCGTGAAGTCCTATTAGCGTCCGCACGGAGGAGATGGAAACTATGATACGAATAATGACCTTCAGCCGGCTTGAAGGCCGCAGCAAGCCTGAGCGCGGCATCGCCCCGGTTCTTCTCTTTTGGGCGCTACTTGCCGCGCAAGTCTTCTCTCCGCCGGGGACTTGGGCTGTGGAAAAAACCCTTTGGCGAATCGGCAAGCCTGACCACGCTTCCTTGGAGTTCAACCAGCTCTGGGACTTCTCGCGCGTGGGGGATCCTCGATTCATCGTAGGGCAGAGCGATCCTGTAAAGGATTGGAGCGCTTTTCATCCCGGCATCTCCGAGAGTAGAACCGATCGCCGCCTTCATCCTTTCACTGTCGTCTTCAACCTTGATACGGAACCGCGTGGGATCTATTACCTCACCATTCACGCCCTGTTCAAGACCCCCTCAATTCCCGAATATCTGGTCGAGGTCAACGAGAAGAAGGGGAGGTTTTATTTCGAGCCCAGGCTAACCCTCGAGACGGGTGATCCGGAGACGGCCTGGAACATAATCTTTTCGGCCCAGCGCTTGCGTATTGCCCTCCCTTCAGTGTACTTCCGAAAAGGCGAAAATCGAATCGTGCTGTCTTGCGGGGCTGACGAAGGCCGGGCCATTTTGCCGGAGACGAAGGCATCGGGCGGAACGCCCGGCATTTACTATGACGCGCTGGAATTCAGCGCGGATCCGGAGGGGAAATTGGGCGCGACCCTACCGCAGCCGAGCGCCATATCGACAATTTTCTATCGGCACCATGGGGACGGCGGACTCAGCGAAATTGTGATCCTCAAGGCCGCCACACCTCACCGATACGAGCGCGGCTCGGCGCGACTTCGGTTCGGAAAGCAAAGCGCGTCTTGCGAGCTCACTTCAGGCTACGATTTCGGCGAGAGCGAGTGTGTGATCGAAATTCCCGAGTTCACTGGGCCAATCCCCGCCGAACTTACTGTCACTTTAGACAAGCGGTCGGTCTCCAGCGAGGTCTCGCTCGTCCCCCAGAAGAAGTGGAAGCTTTTTCTTTGCCCTCAAATGCATCTCGATATGGGCTATACCGACGTCCGGCCCAATTCCTATGAGGTCCACAACCGCAACATCGACCAGATCATTGCGCTGATGGAGTCGCGTCCGCAATACAAGTTCAATCCCGACGGGTCATTTATTCTCGAAGATTACTGGGAACACCGGGGTGAAGAATGGCAGCAGCGATGTCTTAAGTTGCTCAGGGAAGGGCGGCTTACTCTCCCCGCGCAGTATTTCTCGATCAATTCCGGATTGGCGTCGCAGGAAGAACTCCACCGCCTGGCCTACTTTAGCGCTCTCTTTAGCCGGGAGCACCGTATCCCTCTTATCTATGCTAACCAGACGGATGTACCGGCTCATTCGTGGGCGCTGCCCTCGATTCTCGAAAGCATGGGTGTGAAGTACCTCGTCATCTCCAGCAATCCGTTTAGGGGGCCGCTCCTGTTGCATGGAACGCTCCAGGAAAAGTCTCCGCTCTGGTGGCAAGGTCCGGACGGTGGCAAGGTCCTGACGTGGTTCTCGAGACAGTATGCGCAATTCCAGCAACTGTTCGACTCGCCGCCCAATGCGCTCGCGGGCGTGAACTCATTGCCTATATTCCTCCAGACTTACGGTTCTCCTTATGTCGCTGATGCGGTCATGCTTTATGGCACTCAAAGCGATAACGCTCCCTTCGCCGCTGAGCAAGTGGATCTCCCTGACCAATGGAACAAGGAATTTGCGTACCCGCAGATTGTGACTTCCACCATGGTTGAGTTCTTTCAATATATGGAGCGCAACTTTGCCAACGCCTTCGATACGTTCAGCGGGGACGGTGGCGCTTGGTGGGAAGAGATGGCGGCTGCCGACGCCTATTATGCAGGGATGGCAAGAAGAGCCAAAGAGCGAGCGCTCGCCGCAGAAGTAGCCGCATCGCTGGGTTCGATCGTAAATCCCGGTTTCCGCTTTCCCTTGCAACAAGATCATGCAATCTGGAAAAACCTGCTCCTCTATACCGAGCATACCTGGGGAAGTCCGTCGGCGTGGTCCCACCCGGAAAGCGACGCTGCAAGGACCTTGCTACGTGACAAGGAATCGTTCAGCCGAGGGGCTGAAATCGAAACCGACCACCTGCTTCACCGCGGGCTTAGCCAACTGGGTGACAAGATCTACACGAAAGGCGACACGATTGTGGTTTTCAATCCCCTCTCGTGGGCGCGCGGAGGACTGCTGGAGGTCGAGGTGCCCCGCGGCCAGGGCCTCATCGACTCGAAGACCCGCCAAGCTGTTCCCTTGGAGTTGGTGCGGCGCGAAAAAGACGAACAATATGATGGAGTTCGTTTCTGGGCCGATGAGGTCCCGCCGGTGGGCTTCAAGTGTTACGAAGTTACATCGTCTGCTTCGGCTGCGCCGGCAAGCGAATTGCCCATTTCGGATGTGGTCGAGAACGGTTTCTACAAGGTTGTCATCGATACACGGCGCGGCGGCGTCGCGAGTATCTTCGACAAGGAGCTGGGAAAAGAACTGATTGATGCTGGCAGCCCGTTCGCTCTGGACCAGTACGTCTACGCCGGCTACGGCCACGAAGAGGCTAGTCTGATCGAGCAACGGACTAAATTCAACAGTACCCTCTTGCAGTACAGCACGGCTCTTCCCCATCCTAATCTCCAGGTCTCTTCGGCCAAGCAGGGGAAATTGGTTGCCACTCGGAAAACCCCGTGGGGAACAATCCTGGTGCTACGCAGCTCAGCCGAGCATACTCCCAGTATTGAAACAGAGATCAGGTTGTTCGACAAGACGAAGCGTATCGACTTGGTGAACACGGTGGAGAAGGAAGTCGTTCAGGCGCCGGAAGGGGTCTACTTCGCCTTTCCCTTTGCCGCCGAGCATCCTGTAATTCGGTACGAGATTCAGAATGCCTGGGTCAACCCTATGCAAGACCAGCTTCCGGGGGCAAACAAAGAGTGGTTTAGCGGCCAGCACTGGATTGCGGTCAGCCAGCCTGGGCTTTCCACTGCCCTAGCCTTCAACGAGGCTCCTTTGTTTACCCTAGGGGATATCAATCGAGGACTATGGCCCAAGACCCTGGAGCTCCATAATGGAACGGTGTTTTCTTATATTATGAACAACTACGATGGGGACGACGAAAGGCCGTTTCAGGGTGGCATTTTCACATTTCACTATGCTCTCGCGAGTTTTGCGCAATTTGATCCCTCGGATCTGACAAGATTTGCAAAGGAGGCAAGCGACCCGCTCGAATTCGAGATGATTACGGCTGCTGACAAGCACGGCACCCCGCCAGAGCCTCTCGACCTGCCCCAGGGCGGGTTTATCACCATCGACAGCAGGGATGTTGTGCTTTCCACATGGAAGGGCACCGAAGATGGCGATGGTTATGTCTTGCGCTTCTACAATACAACGGACAGGCCTGTCAGTGCCCGAGTGAGATTTCCGAACTTAAAGTTTCAGAGAGCGAGCCACACGAACGCCGTGGAAACAAACCAAGAGGCTCTTGCATCCCCTGGGGGGAATATTACTTTGGCGCTCAAGCCACATGAGATCTATTCGTTACGGATTACGGGGTTCGGGTTGAAGTGACGAGCCCGAGCGCCAGGCGAGGACAAAAGGTGGTTGACACTAACTGGTGACCGCGTCATACATTGCCACGATTTTTTCTGGGGCAATATTGGCCATGATATTGTCCACCTGTTGGAAAACGAAGCCTCCCTCAGGTCCCAAGATGTTGACCTGCTCCTTGACGTGGCTCCTGATTTCTTCCGGCGTTCCCTGGAACAACACAGTTTGCCCGTCACAACCCCCGCCCCAGAAAACCAAGTCTTTTCCGAATTCAGCTTTCAATTCTCTTGCATCCATCCCTCCCAGAGCGGTCTGAACCGGGTTGACCGCGTCGAGGCTTATTTCAATGAGGTCGGGAATCAATTCTCGGATTGCGCCGTCGCAATGAAGCAACACTTTGACGTTCGCTAGTTGCTTGGCCCGTCGCCACATTAACTCGTGCCGGGGTTTGAAAAATTCACGATACATTCTTGGTGAGAGTAGAAGTCCGGTCTGCATTCCCAAGTCGTCAACGAAGGTGATGACGTCGATATATTCCCCAATAGTTCCTAGGAGCCGCTCAAGATTCCCAAGGTGAAATTCCACCAGCTTATCCAGGAAGTCGTGGGCCTTCCTGGGCTCGCTGGCCAGAAGGGTGAAAAAGTTATCATTGCGGTAAAAGAACTGCCCAATCTCGAAAAGGTTCCCGCCGAACGACCAGACAATGGCTCGATCCGTGTTCTGCCGGAGTCGCTGGGCGCCGTTGGCGAACAACTCGAGGCCGTTCGGCCCGTCGATCAGCGGGCCCGGCGGAGAAGCAATGGCGGTCCACGAGCAATTGTCCATCGCCTCGGCGATGGTTTTCAGGCCGTCCCCCTCTGAGAAAGGAAAGTAGCACTGTTCGAAGTAAAGCACCCCAGCGGGCATTCGGGCGATAACCGTACCCGTCTTGGAGCGTATCACCCATTCGTCCTTCCCGCGTTCAGGAAGCGCCCAGTACGGCATCTGGCAAGGCGTGCCATCCGGTAACACCCAGTCCCGCCAGGCGACATCGTTTACAAAGGCCCGGCCCAAGTCAATCGTATCTACCCCGAATCGCTCGAGCACGTCCTCGTCCACCAGAGCCAACTGCTGCACCGGGTCAAACACACGAGTGGGCTTCTCCTTCAACCCGAGGAATTTCCGCAACCTGGCGTAAGCAATGGCGGCGATACCCGACGACCCATGCCCCGCCAAATCCACAGGAGTCCGGTCAGGCTCCCGGTGGCTGAACGCTGTAAGTAGCCGCTCCCTGGAATTCATACTTTTCTCCTGTTTGCCGCGCTCCGGAAGTAAAAGCGCCCATCAGCGGCAGCAAAATCAACTGGCTCAATTGCCTGAAGTGAGGCGTAACGTCACGAACTGAAAGGGTTTGCACTCAAACTGAATGACTCCCTGTTCAATGTGAGCACGCTGCTCTTGTCGCTCGGCCAAGTCCGCGAACCAGGCATCCTGGAATGGAAGGTCGATATGCAATCGCACGGCCCCTGGCTGCCCCTCTGTTTCGTGCCCACGAAGGATGAAGCCACGACCGTCCTCAGCCCTTTTCAAAGCGGTCACTTCGAAGTGTCCGCTCTCGACCGCGAGGAAACCATGAACCGGCGGTAGGGCGCCAGAGTGCGAGTCGGTCGCAATCACCCTCAGCGGGCTGTTGAAACTGTGTGCCTGTTCAGCGACTCCGCCGCGGCTCCAGTCGCCTTCATGGGCGTAGAGTGAATATTGGAAGTCGTGACTTCCCGCCTCCGAGGCATTAGGAGCGTAGTATCCGCGATAGTTTGTAATCGAACGAAGAAGGATCATCTTCAGGATTCCCTCCTTCGTGATGAGGCCTGCCATCCCGTTGTTGATCAGGGCTACGCCATTGCCCTCGCTCCGGGCGTCCACCCAGGTCTGAGCGTTGTAGATCCCGTCGGGCCGCTGCGTTACTGCGTTGTGCGTCTCATAATCGAGCTTGATGTCCTGCCCATCCCGCAGCGGGAGAACTACCGTGAGCATTCCATCGTGGCCGGGGAATCCCAGCAGCTTCGTTCGGAAATCGATTCGCGGCAGGTCGTTGTAAATCGTGATCTCCTGTGTTCGTCGGCCTCCCAGGAACGGTCCCTGGATTCGAATGCGAGTCCCCAGCTCATCATCCATTTCCTGGACGGAATCCGGCGGGAACTGGTCTCCCAGCACTTCAGTGCCCGTGAAGTGAATCGTGCCTTCCGTGTCGGGATCTTTCTCTTCTTCCATGACAAGCTCATTCCCTCCGTAGCGGCCTGTATCCAGCAGTTCCTGATTGGTTTGGCGGTTAATCAGCCCGGAGAGGGTACCCTTCGAGAGGTCCAGCCGGAGGGTAAAGAACCGGTTGGAGATCTCACCTTTCGCAGCCCGCCAGGAGGATGGCTGAGGTGGGCCCTCCGTCGGCTCAATCCGGTAGAGGCGATAGCCCAAGGCAGGAACATCCTTCGCGATAAATTCTATCGCCGCCATGCTCAGAGGATCGGTGGGGTCATGGTGCGAGGCGTCCAGCATGCGAAAGGGCACCACGTTGCCGCCGTCGTCTAAAACCCGGAAATTCCTGAGGCTTTCCTTGAATAGTGGAGTGTACTCCACCACCTCCGAGCGCTTAAAAGAAAGGGCATTGAAGACCAGAAATGGGAATTCGCCGCTTCCCGAGGTGTTGATTCGTCTCGAGATATCGTACAAGCTGCCGGCCAACGCTTGGCGCCCCGTGTCAATAGCCCCGTTGTAACCGCTCATCATCCGATCGTCAACAGGGTCGATGTGACTTCCCGGCAGTGCATCGTGGTCCTGATTGAAAGTGACGTTCGCCCAGGCCCGGGTGAACTCCGCCAGCGGATAGGGCCGCCCGAAAAAGCTTGCCACGGTTGAAAATTTCTCACTCGATTCGAGGGTATCTTCGGCGCGGCGATTGGCCAACTTGTTGTTCGGCCGCTCGCCATACAGCCCGCGCAAATCCCCGATGAACAAAGGGGGATAGAAGTCATAATGGTAGGTGGGCAACGGGATTCCGCTCTTTTCGATATCCGCAAAATATTGTCTCGGCGTGCAGAGAATGACAGCCTTGACCGGGATCCGAATCTCCGCCGCCGCCGCCCGAATTCGCTTTTCAATCTCAGCCGAAGAATCGACCGGGAAAGACAGATCCGTTCCCCAAAGGACAAAGATCTTATCATTGCCCTCCACATTATGATCGACGAAACGCTTGAGTCTTGGGGCAAATCCCTCCCCGTGAATATCGTAGGTGCCGGGAAGCCAATAGCTCAGAAGCTTGCTTCCATCCGGCGATTCCCAATAGAAGGGACTCTTGACAGACTCTTGCAGCGACGGCAAGACATCGCGCATAAAGACAAAGTAGCGCAAGCCGGCACTGCGAAAAAGTTGCGGCATTTGAATCGTGTGGCCGTAGGTGTCGATGTTCCATGCCGTCAATACCTGTGTCCCGAAAGTCTCTTCCATCCACGGCAACGCCGGGAAAAACTGGCGCGTCAGGGATTCATAGTCAGATCCCGCAACGTCAGGCTGCACGTCCATCCCCGTAGCCACTTCAAAGCGCCCATCCTGGACCATCCGGCGCATAAACTGCCTGTCCGAATCCGAAAGGGTGTCCCAGAAAGGTTTTAGGGCCTTCATCTGGTCCTGCGTGAATGTGTAGCGAGGGTCTCTCTTCAGCATTTCCAAGGCTTGCCGCAGAATCTTAATTGCCATCACTTCTGTCTTGTCATAAGTCCAGTACCACACAATATCTATGTGCGAATGGGGGGCTACGTAAATCGTATAGCCGTCCGGCGGAGGGCCGGAAATCAGAGGCTCGCCAGCCCGACCGGCGGGAGACCACAGGGTCATGATGAAAACCATCAGGACAGCCGTCCGAATCACACGGCGACCGTTGTTTAGATCAGTCGCGAATCTCGTAGAATACCGTCTCGGTTTCATTTTTTGCTCCCGTAGCCCGACGACGTTGTGCTTTGCGGGTCGTAAGCAGCGTCATCGGGAGGATTGTCGAGTCGAACCGCCGGCGTGGTATGGCTTTGGAGTGCGGCAGCTTGCTGCCGCTTTCCTTCGTCGGAAGCTTGCTTCCGGCAGCGTCTCGAGCAAGTTCGAGACGCAAAAGCGGCAGCAAGCTGCCGCACTCCAAAGCGCAAATCAGCCTCCCTGGCCCATGCACGTCTGACTCAGGCGACGAGCCTCGCTTCCTTCAACCTGTTTAGGCTCACGGCCCTTCGCCAGGGACTGGAACACCTCCATCTCGGCGGCGGCTTTCATCTTATCACCTAGATGCCGATACGTCACCGCCAGCCAGTAATGGACATCAGCACCCTTCGGATCAAGTTGAACTGCCCGCTGAAATTCCCGGAGTGCCTCTTTGTACCGAGCCCTCCTCGAAAAAACCTTGCCGAGTGCGATATTCGCATCCACGCAGCCGGGATTTTCCTCAAGGGTCCGCCGGAAAAGCTGTTCCGCCTGGACCCCGTCATTTTGACTTAAGGCGATTTCTCCAAGGTAGTAGGAGGCAGGGGCGAAACCAGGGTTGATCTCGAGCTCCCTCTGAAGCTCGGGCACCGCCTCTTCCGGATGATTCTGTTCCCAGAGCAGGAATCCTAGGTCAAAGTGCAATCTCGGCATTTCCGGAGCAATAGAGATGGCCGCCCGGTACTCCTCGATGGCCTGCTGAGGTTTTCCTTGGATATCGTAGGATTCTCCCATCAGGATATGCACGAAAACGGAATCGGGATGAATCCGCACGAGATCCCGGAACGTTTCGATCGCCTGCTGATCCTGCTTCTCTGCCCGATAAATTCTGACCAGGGAAAAGAGCGTATTCTCATCCTGAGGCTGGCGGATGCGGACGTACTCGAACTCCCTCTCGGCTTCCCTCAAACGACCGGTCATGAACAAGGAGTATCCGAGCAAGTAGCGGGTTTTCAATTCCTCTGGATTGAGCCGTTCAGCCACCCCCAAAGCCTGCCCTGCCTTTGCGAAGAGGTTGCTTCTAAACCAGCACAACCCAAGGTTTTGCTGGATTGCAGCCTCTTGAGAGTTGAGGGCCGCAGCACGGCTGAACTCGCGGCAAGCAGAGTCGTACCGCTTTTCCTCCATGTAAAGGGCGCCCAAATCGTTGTGGACAACGTACAATTCCGGATTACGACGCAGAATCTCCAGGAACGCCTTCTCAGCCTCGTTGTATTTCCCCTGGCGGACCAACTCCTCAGCACGCGACAGAGAGTCGTCGGCTCGTGGTCTCGCGGCGGCCAAAGCGGGGAACAACGAGAGAAGAAGGGGCACTAGCCATGGAGAAATCCTGCGCATAGGTCAGTCAATCTCAATACATTCAAGGAGTGAGATAACGAGGGCATCCACCGAATCAAAAATGCGGCATGCGCCCGAAGCTGAGGGAGAACCGCTGGTCGCCATGCCTCCGCATCTGGTCGCCACAGGAGAACCTGTCTTTTTCGATCGCCACACGGCAAACACCAACAAGTATACACCAGATCAGCAGGCTCTCTGCCGATTACCCTTTTACCCCCATACGTTCGAGGATCTTCAGTTGGATTGCGCGTCCAGCGGGAGCCGAGTCGCCTATCGGGCGATCTAACAGCTCAAAATGACCGAACTCATCTTTCCCGCGCACCAGCAAGGCAAGCTGGCGTTCCGGGCCATGGTGAACCACGTCCGGGGTCAAGTACCGGATCGCGAGTCCTATTCTGGGTCTGTCCGACGTATTCGGATTGGATCCATGAACGATCCCGACATGATGGAGAGAAAGCTCGCCCGGTTGCAAGACGATGTCGACAGCCTGGGACTCATCAACCTCAACAGCAATCTCCTGCCCCCTAGACAGGGCGTTGTCCGGAGCGCCTGTTTCCCTGTGAATCAGATTCTTCCCGTGAGAGCCTGGGACGACGCGGAGGCAACCGTTTTCCGGCGTACTGTCGGTCAGCGCAACCCAGGCCGTTACGACGTTGGGAGGGTGGAGTCCGAAATAGATCCCGTCCTGGTGCCATGCGACATACTTCTTGTCGCCAGGCATTTTTGCAAACCAACCAGAATCCCATACGAGCAGGTTGGGACCGAGAACGGTCTCCACGGCATCCAGGATTTTTGGCATGCGCCACAATCCGGTAAACGCAAGGAAGCGGCGCATGGGTTTCTGAGAAAACGAGATATTGCTTTGACGTTGGAAGCTTGCTAAGACGCTCTCTGTTTTCAGACTGATAGTTGGCGAAACGCCTCCGAAACTCTGAAACCTCCGAGTCCTGCAAAGCTTGAATCGGAAAGCAATAGCCCGACTCTTCATATTGACGTTGTTGCATCGCCACCTCCAGCAGTGCGCCACGAGATAATCTCCCCCGATTTACTTCCACTCTTCCGGTCGCCCCAGCTTGCCGGGCCTGCCTTGTATTTCTCTTGCCCTTCCGCGCCGCCACCCACACGGACAGCTCTAGCAGTACCACATCAGCGCTGACGCGCTGCTAACGGATTCCGCCAACCCTCAGCGCCAGAACTCGATCTTCCCTACTCTACTGCGCCGAGTGTCCCCGGCGCAGTCTGAACCCCACAACCCTCAGAGAGTAAATTTCGTGTGGATTAAGTGCCAGCGTCACCTGTCCCTGAGGTGCGGTCAGTGGCGCCTCATTTGTTTCCAAGCCGTTGGTGCGATAGAGGCTTTCAAACTCTAAAAGAGGGAAGCCGACATGCGCCACGACCGGCTTGTCGGTGGTATTGTAAAACCGCAGAATATAACCGCTTCCATCTTCGGCGGGCTTCCATGTTGAGAGGACCACGTCGTTGCTGTCGATCTCGATGAACCCACCCTCTGGAAGCTCGAGAGGCTCCGGAGGATGGTCGTTTTTGTCTACCGAACTGACGGTGTCGATTTCCAGTGGCCTTGCCTGCTCTCGACCAAATCTTGCCAGACTCGCGGGGTCGAACTGGGCCGCGCTCGAGATGGCGTAATGAAAGGTGAAGACTCCCCCTTGAAAAGGCTTCTCGTCATCCCCATCGTAATTATCCATGATATAAGAGAAGACCGTCCCATTGTGCAACTCCAGCGTCTTGGGCCATAGCCCGCGGTTGATGTCTCCAACCGTGAAGAGCGGGGCGTCGTCAAGCGCCAGTCCGGAGGAAAATTCCGGGTTCGTCACTGAGACCCAATGCTGGCCGGCAAACCACTCCTTATTGGCCCCCGGAAGCTGGTCGTGCATCGGATCAACCCACGCGTTTTGGATTTCATATCGAACCACCGGCTGTCGTGATGCAAACGGAAAGGCGATATAAACGCCCTCCGGGGCCTGAACGACTTCTTTTTCGATGGTATTCACCAACTCCATGCGTTTCACTTTGTCAAATAGCCGGATCTCCGTTTCGATGGTGGGTGTGTGGACCGCCGAGCTTCGCAAAACCAGGAAGCTTCCCCAGGGCGCTTTGCGAACCGCCACCACCTTCCCCTGGCCCGCCACCGAGACTTCTAGGTTGGGGCGGGGAAGGGCTGTGCTGTACTGCAAAAGCGTGCTATCGAAGCGGGTCCGTTGTTGGATCAGGCTGACCCCTTCGTGGCCGTAACCGGCATAAACGTACTGGTCGAAAGCATAGGGGCTGTTCGCGTCCACCAATTCCTGGCCCAACTGCTTATCAAGAATGCTCGCGATCCCGCCCCGCGCGGCATCCACGGTGACCTTGTAGAACTCGCTCTCGATCACATTCGAAAGGGCCAAGTCGCTCGCGGCAGCCGCCGACCCCGATGGTGTAATCTCGTAACAACGATAGCCCAGCGGCGGGACTTCGTCCACCCAGAACCGCACGCGATCATACGACTCGTCTTCAACCCTGCGGACTAACTCCAGCGGCACTGGCTGGCGGGTCTTGGAATCGATCAGTCCTTGCCCGCGATCTAACTCGACCTCCACCAGCCCGCCCCGCGCCCAGGAGAGGGAGTTGAAAACCACCACCGTGTCTGCTCGCGTATAGATCCTAACGGTGAGCTGGCTTAGGCCTCGATGAAGCATGTGGTGCGTTTCATGGTCAGCCCGCCAAGTGAACCATTCCTTATCCTGGTGCAATTCTTTGGTCAGTTCGCTCTCCGGGTGGGTCCACGCCGCCCCTCGCCCCCAGGTGTGTTCGGTATACCATAACAAGTCGTTCCACACTTCACGATCTTCGTTTAAGGGAAAACGAACGTCCTCATTAACGATAGCGCCCAAGGACATGGCCGCCTCTGCGGCCACTGCACGCTCCTTAGCCTGACGGTAGACACCTTCGCGCGCGGCATTGGCGGCGACCATCTCTTCCCACCAGGGGCCACAATCTCCTCGCAAGGTCGCGAAGGAGCCGGCGAAATGGCCTTCCATATACTGAAAGAATTCAGGCATGGTGGAAACAACGATCTTCGGGTAGGCAAATTCTTTATTCCACTGGTCCGGAAATCCTACTTGATCAACCGCGAAGGGAGTCATATCACTCTGGGTGCCGTAAAGCATGACCGCGTCGGCCTCGTAGGCGGGGGAACCGTAACTTTGCAAGAAGATCGGCACGGAGTTCACGCCGGCGAGCGCGGTCGGCGGGCTGGTGAACAACGCCAGGAACTGACCATACGCCCGCGAGAACCACGTCAGGACCTTACCGCCGTCCGGACCTTCCCACCAAAAGGGCGACTTTTCGTTGAGCCGGCCGTGCAGAATAATGGGCCCGCGATATTGGTTGCTGCCGATCGCCAGATACTTCACCCCCATGCTGTGCAAAACCGAGGGCAGCGCCCAGGTATGTCCGGGCACGTCCGTCTGGTCGGCATAGGAGATGGGAAAATTGTACTGGCGGCTGAACGGGGCAGTAAAGTCGGCGATGTGATAGAGTTCTTCTTGCGATGCCAAGCCAGAGTTGATCGAAAAAGGCAGAAGGGAGACGGTCAACCGGCCTTCCCTGAGTACTCGTAGACAGCGCTGGTGCCACTCCTCGCCCCGGCGGTTCCAGAAGTCTTCCAAGACATAGGCATGGTCGATGTTGTACTTGTAGTCCGGACGCGATTCCATTGTCCGGATAACTTCCTCTATGGTCCGGTCCATCGTATCTATGATGTTACTTCTATAGTCATTATAGCCAGGATCCATATGTTCATGCGGACAGAGATATAGTTTCCATTTCTTTTGGGGGACAAGCTGAACCGCCACCGCATATGACCTTCCGCCCAGGCTGACGACCAGTCTTGCGGGAGTCGGGCCACCCAGTTCAGGAACCTCCACCGCGCATTCGCTCTCACCAAAGTCATAGCCGGAGGGAAGCTGACAAGAGTAGTTTTCCTTCCCCAGCCGGAGCGTGGCCGTTCCGCGTTCGAACCGGCGCTCTGCGGCCGCCTCAACCACCACGACTTCACGAATCTCGCTGCCACCATGCTGACGATAAAAGATGGTGGGTTGGGCCGTCGCCTGAAGCTCTGGTTTCTTTAATCCTGCTTCAGGATCTTGGGAGAGCTCCAGCGCGTCGTAATACATGCCGGAGGTTGCGCCGCCCGGAACCTTCTGCTGCGGCAAGATGATCTGGCTTAGGGCGTCAGCACAGGTGAGGACAAGAAGATTCTGGCCTTTCTGGAAATAAGCAGCGGGCAAGGCGATTCTCAAATGCTGGACGGAGAAAAGGGTGTTCCACGCCGTATCCGGATCACCCGTCTCATAGGTCAATTCGGGGTGAAAACAAAACCTGCCCTTCTTCCCATTGATTTCCACAAAATACTGCGGAATCAGGGGGTCTTTGAACATCGCATCGACAGTGAGGTAAAAGACCCCGCGCGGAATGTCATCGAGCTGGAAGAGAATCTTGAACGGATGGATGCGGTGCCCTGAAGCACTGTCTTCAGCACTCGGGTGAAAAGCGCTCCAGTCCTTATCCGGGCTGCTCTGGCCGATGATGAAGCTCGGATCGTGCCCTTGAGAAAAGTCCCACTTCTGATTGAACTCCAGCGACCCGTGATCAGGCTTGCCTATCTGCCAGACGGTTTTCTCAGCGGCCCGCCCCATCGTCAGGCCGATCACTAGTTCGCCAATCAAGGCAAATAAGGCAAAACGAGTTCGAGACCGAGTATTCCACCCACCGCGGAATGGTTGCAGCGTTAGCATGGGTTTCATCCTTTGCCCTCCTGGAGAGAGGCTCGGCAATACCCCTTCCCGGTGACGCTACCATCGATCAGCACGGACCTTCGCGCCGTGTTTTGCGTTCCGAGACATTCGCACATGGTTTATTCTCTGGACTGATTCAGATCTTGTGGAGGATTTTTCAGAAATCCCTCTGGACGGGTTGAAACACAGCCCCATATAAAGTAGGCAACCTTAGGACTGTAGTATAGATCCGTGGCAGTTGTTTCGGGTCGCGGGACGGAGCCTCGAGCTTCCGTCAAAATCTATAGATCGGCCGAGAGCAGACGCCGCCTCTGCCCCACCCGCTCCGCCCCCGCGGTCTGAGATAATCTCCCCCCGGTTTACTTCCACTCTTCCGGCCCACCCCCAGAGTCGCTAGAACAGTAATTTGAGCCCAAATTGAATAAACCGCGGGTCAGCGGCAGATGTCACTTGGCCGAAATTCCCCAAGCTCATAGTCACATTTGGAGCACCGAAATTGGCATGATTGAACAGGTTAAAAAATTCAGCCCGGAACTCCATGTTTGCCCTCTCCGTGAGCCGAGTCGCCTTAATCAACCCGAAATCGACCCTCTGCACGCAATGCCAAGTCGTGGTGTGATCGACGCTCAGATTTCGCTCCGCCATGAACTTTTCCAGGTCGCGATAGCGGAGAGAAAAGCCCACGAACCTTGGGGACAAACGGCTCTGCTCTCGCCCGCGAAGGGCCTTCCCCGGAAGAGCGTCGACC
>Ga0187861_10003214_pt1 | contig 14660 bp, 10 predicted proteins | sample June2016WEW_10_1_3_FD_132986 | JGI IMG/M metagenome (GOLD analysis project Ga0187861, IMG submission 132986) | Peatland microbial communities from SPRUCE experiment site at the Marcell Experimental Forest, Minnesota, USA - June2016WEW_10_100 | ecosystem: Environmental > Terrestrial > Soil >...
GAGAATGCTCCGCCAGTCTTCCGACCAGAAAAAGAAGGTCTTGGATTTGTCAGTGTTGTAGTGGCCAGGAATGTAGAATGGACCACCGAGGGTATAGCCGTACTCGTTCTGGTTCAGAAAACCCTTCTTGCCGTTGTTCCGGTTAAGGAAGAAGTCGGCGGAGGCGACGGCGCTGTTACGGTTGTACTCCGCCAAGTCGCCGTGGAACGTCTTGGTGCCGGACTTGGTGGCGAGTTGAATGTTGGCGCCGGCGTGTTTGCCCATATCGGCGCCGTAATTGGAAGTCGAAATGCGGAACTCGGCGATGCTGTCGAGATTGGGATAAGTGTTGAAGGTGCCTGCCGATCCCTCATCCGTGTTGTTGCCGCCATCGACCTCCCAGTTGGTGTACTGCGTGCGGTTGCCGTTGAACGAGATGCTGTTGTTGCCGGCTACGCCGACGACCATAGTATTCAGGCCGTTGTCCGGGACGGCGCCAGGGACCAATAACGCCAGCGTCACGAAGTTGCGACCATTCAGTTCCAGGTCCTGTATCTGTTTGCCGCTGACTACGCCCGAAATGGTCGCGTTCTCCGTTTGAACCTGGACCAGGTTGCCGACCACGCTCACTTCCTGGGTAACCTGCCCGACGGTAAGCTGCATGTCGACGCGTTGAGCTTGGCCGACCTGTAGCGTGATACCGGAGCGAGTGAGCTTCTGGAAGCCCGGAGCCTCCGCCGTCACCGTGTAGTTGCCAATGGGTATCGACGGCGCCGAATAGGCGCCAGCCGAGTTGCTGGTTAGTTCTCGAGTGATGCCTTTATCAATGTTCGATACCGTAACCTTAGCGTTTGGAATCACCGCGCCGCTGGAGTCCGTGACCGTGCCCACGATGGCGGCCGACTCCTGCTGCTGGCACCACGCGGTGATCGATAACGCAAAGAAGACAGAAGCAAAAACTAGAATAATCCTTTTCATATGCATTCCTCTCCGTCGGGGCGTCATTGGCTTTCCTCGACGATGTAGATTAATAATGTCGAGAAATTAGTGACGAGCCCCAACGAACGTTACCTCCCGTTTTAGAAGTCATTAGTGGCCAGACAAGGATTCCTATATGGCCGTGATAAGTGTTGCAAACGGGCTGCCAAAGTAATGGCTTTTTGAGGGGGTCACCTAATGGGTCTAACGTGTTGAAATAACTTGAGAAAGCGGTCGAGGCCCCAATACCGTCGGCTCTCGGAAACTCCGAAATACCACAGATTGTATTAAATTATCCAATTTTTAGTATTAGCCAGCCCGGGGAGTGACAGGACTGCCGGTTGGATTGCACGCGACCATGAACCTGAGAAGCCATCACTGCCGGTTGTCCGGCGGCCCTGGCGCGGGAACGGCCAGCGGTCGCACCCTCTCCTTAATGTCAGTATTGAAGAGCTTGAAGTCAGAGTAGCTGTGTATGTTCCGGAATGTCTTCCCCGCCCACTGGAGCGTCACCCCGACCTCGCTGGGGAGCCAGGCAACGGCGCCGAGCTGCTTGAACTGCACCGGGAGGTAGGTGATCTCGGTGGTCTGCCGCTGCAAACGAATCGCGGTTTGCGGCTTCAGCAAGTCAGTCCGCAGCCGGATGATCTTGTAACTTCCGGCGTCAATCCAGGCCAATCCCTGGAACAGCAGAAGCACCGAGCTGTCTTTCGTGTTAAATCGCTCGAACATCTGGGCCTTTTCCGGCTTTTGCGCGAATGCCACCACGTAACACTCCTTGCCCTTCATGGGCTGCCGCCCCAGGTAGCGGAAAGTGGCTCCGGATTGATACGTCGGGTGAAAGAGCAAAGACGCGGAGGCGAATCCCGAAGTGAGCATGAGGCCGGAATTGAGGCCAGCAGGGGCGGTTTCATTTCCTTTGAAGTCCGTGCGAAACTCGTGCAGCCCCAAACCCCACGCTTCCGGGCGGGTGAGGAGAAGATACTGGAATTTCTGCTCGAGAGAATCTTTGATCTTTCCATCCTTGGCCAGACGCTCTTCGCGAATCTGCTCGATAGAAACTGTGTTTTGAAAGTTGTTGAAGAAAGACTTGACGTTCTCACCCGTATTCTGAAGGATGGCGGTTAAGTCTGACTGGCTGGAAGCGGGCTCAAGTCCCTTCAGTTCGGGCACGGCCTTCAGCAATGAAGGCAGGGATTCGTTCACCGCCGACTCAACCTTCGCGTAGGTGCGCAGTTTCATTCGTTCGTCGATCTGAGTGGCAACCATTCGAACAGGCATGGGGAAGGTCTTGAGGCTCGCATCACCCAGGTACTCCTTCATGGCCGCCTCTGCGGCCTCAGGATCACCTTCCTCAAGCAATGCCTGCGTGCGAAGCAAGAGCGCCTCTTTCGAAGCTCCGGCGGCCAGCGCTTTATTAAGATAGACATCCGCCGCCTCCCAGTTCTGCTGGAGGATGAGGGTACGTCCAAGTTCCTGAAGAACGAAGGCGTTCTTTGGGTCGACGTCCTTCGCCTGCACCAAGAATCCCGCGGCTTTGTTGTATTCGCCTTTCCAGTTCTCCATTTCAGCCGCAATCAGGAACAAGTCGACCTTGTCGGCATTGCTGCCCTTAGAGGAAGCCAGCTTTGAGGCCTCCGCAAATTCACGCGAAGCGCCATTCCAGCTCCCAGCGTCGAGAAAGGCGAGTCCCAGCAGGGTCCGGCAATGGCCGCAAGCGGGATCGCGCTTGACCACCTTGGCAAGAGTAGGAACCGCTTTCGCCGCATCGTGCGAATCCAGGAAGTCGGAAGCTCCGCGCTCGAAATCCTTTCTGGCGGAAGAAACCGCGAGCTCACTTACCAGGCTCGCCCGCAGTTTTGGACCCAGCATGGTGACGAGCGTTCCCAGGGGAAGCTCATCCGCGCCTTGGGTGTCGGGCTGCAAGGCGATGTCGATCTCCCAAGTTTTATCGCCCACACCGAAATCCACATATTCGTGAGAGCGAAGGTAGCCTTCGCGCGTGACCAAAAGACTCACCGAGAGGCTTGTGTTGGTGGATGCATCCAGCGTGTACGCAGTCCTGAATTGACCCTGGACATTGGTGGTAAGTTCCTTAACATACTGCATGCCGGAACCGATATCAACGCGCACGGACGCCCCGCGGAGGGGCTCCCCTTTGAAATCCGTGATCTTTCCATAAACGTTCCAGGTCTGCTTCTCGACTTTACGAAGATCTGCCGCCATTTGCTCGGGATGCGGGATCGCAATCTGAGACTGCAAGGCGCATGGAACAAACAGGAAGACCAATAGCAGCAGTTTTGATATCCAAAATGCTCGCTTGCGCATAGAGCCTCTCCATAATCCTACCGCGGGGGCACGCGCCTCCGATTCGGCTTGCCCGAGGAATCCGTAAGCTGACACGCGCTTGAGTTTTCCTCGTATCGCATAATATACACCCGCGTGGCCATGTTGTACTAGTCTTCATCTTCTTCTTCATCTTCTTCCGTGCGGCGAAGATTTTCTACGATCATCTGGAATTGTCGATTGAACAAAAAATTGAGTTCCGTTGGACGCAAATGAAGGTATACTTTCCACCAGCGAGAGCCAAAAAGTTAATTCCGGCTGAAGTATTGCCGAGGCCAAAAGATGCCAAAGGCCAACTCGAAGTCTTGGAAGGGGTTTTCGTGCGGGCTCGGAGCCGCCTTGGCTGCGGCTTGTTTGGTGGCGCTCCTCCGGCAAGCGTCTCCTGCCAACGTGCGTCCGGGCGCCACGCCTCCTCCTACGGTGGTGCAATTCACGGACGTGACCAAAGCGTCCGGAATTGACTTTGTCCATTTCAAGGGCAACAACGGCACCTCCACCATCCTGGAAGAAGCCGGGCCCGGAGTCTGTGCGGCGGACTATGATGGCGACGGCTACGTGGACTTCTACATCGTCAGCGGACGCGATCTGTACAATCGCGGGCTCTCCGCCCGCAACGCCCTCTTCCATAACAATGGTGACGGGACGTTCACCGACGTCACGCAGAAGGCGGGCGTCCCCGGCACCGCCTACGGCTTGGGCTGCGTCTGGGAGACTATGACAACGACGGATTCCCCGACCTGTACGTCACACAATACGGAAAAAACATCCTTTATCACAACAACCGTGACGGCACCTTCACCGACGTGACGGACAAGGCGGGCGTGGGCGCCACGGAATTCGGGACCACTTTTCACACCGGAGCGACCTTCTTCGACTACGACCACGACGGGCGGCTGGACCTCTATGTGGGCGGGTACTGTAATTTTCTTCCCACCAGCCAGCGCTACTGCGAAATCGGCCCGGGCGTGTTGAGCAGTTGCCGGCCGACCATCTACGGGGGCAGCGCCGATTACCTCTACCACAACAACGGCGACGGGACGTTCACCAACGTCACCAAGGCCGCGAAGGTCTACAACCCGGACGGCATCAACCTTGCGGCTCTTGCCGGCGACTACGATAACGATGGCTGGCCCGACCTGTTTGTGTCCAACGACGGGATCCAGGCTTACCTGTACCACAATCAGCATGATGGAACGTTCGAGAGCATGGGGATGATGAGTGGCATGGCTCTGTCAGGTGAGGGAAACGAGATGGCGGCCATGTGCCTCTCGCTGGGCGACTATGACCACGACGGCTTTATGGACCTCTACGTCTCGGACTTCCAGATGGTCGGCGACCACCTCTTCCACAACAACGGGAAGGGCTTCTTTGATGAAGTGAGTTCCGAGGCGGGAATCGCGCAACCTACGAAGTCAGTTCTGAGCTTTGGCGGCGGCTTTCTCGACTACGACAACGATGGCTGGCTCGACCTCTTCATCGCCAACGGGAGCGTCTATCCGGAGATTGAGCTGATTTCAAGCGAAATCTGGTACAAGCAGATCAATTCGTTGTTTCATAACGACGGCAACGGTCGATTTACCGAGGTCAGCAAACTCTCCGGCAGCGGCTTCAGCAAACCCCACACTGGGCGTGGAGTCGCCTTCGCTGACTTCGACAACGATGGGAATATTGACGTGGTGGTGGGGAACGACGGCGAGCCTCCCCTACTCCTGCATAATGGGGGAGCCCCCGGTAATCATTTTCTGACCCTGAAGCTCATCGGGACCCGAAGCAACCGCGATGCCATGGGCGCCCGGGTGAAATTGCGGGCCGGAGGGATGACGCAAATCGGTGAGGTGATGGGGGGAGGGAGCTACCTCTCTCAGAGCGACCTGCGATTGCACTTCGGGCTGGGCGGAAGCGCCCGGGCGGAACAGGTCGAAGTCGTCTGGCCGAGCGGCCTTCGCCAAGTGTTTCCAAATGTCCCTGCCGATAAGTTCTACGAGATCGAGGAGGGAAAGGACCAGCTCAGGCTGCAGAATTTTGTTCGCCACCGAATCGGGCAATGAAGGTCCCTCGCGACCAGTTCACAGCTCGTCGCGTACCAAAACCAGTTAAGCCTGAAGCACTACCAGCTTACGGATTCGAAACTCCTGGGCTCTAAAGGGCCGCGCTGTATACAATGCCCTCCCACGGTGTTATCATTTGCGGTGGTGCAGTGTGTGCCCCAGTCGATCCAAACCACGAATCATGGCTGCCGCCGGAATGGCGTTGGGCGGTGTTGTTGTTTTTCTTCTGGGGGTCGCCGCGCGAGCGCAGACCCAACACCAAGTAAAGCCCCCCGATGATCCTAGGGGGGTCTTCGAGCAGGCTCAGCGCGCACTCGCATCCGGGGACTACCCCGCGGCGGAGCGCGGCTTCCGCAAGGTCCTCCAACTCGACCCCGGCTCCGCGGCGGCCTACGTGAACCTGGGCGTGGTCTACATGCGGACCGTGAGGTTCGACGATGCCATTCGGACCTTTCAGACCGCTAAGAAGCTCGATCCGCAAATGGTGGGCATCGATCTGAACTTGGGATTGGTGTACTACCGGAAGCAAGACTTTGCGCAAGCGATCCCCCATTTTGCGCGCGTGCTTGCCGCCGATCCCGGAAACACCCAGGCGCACCACCTCAAGGGCATGTGTCACTTCCTCCTGGACGAGTACGAGCCCGCTGTGGAGGCGCTGGAACCGATCCTGCCGCAGGAACAGGACGACCTGGATTTTCTCTACATCCTGGGCATCTGCTATGGAAAGCTGAAGCGTGTCGAGGATTCAAGCAGGACGTTCGCGCAGCTCGTTCGCGCCGGCGGCGACACGCCCCACCTGCACTTGTTGCTAGGCAAGGCTTACCTGGACCTCTACGACAACTCAAAAGCTCGCGAGGAGCTGGACCAAGCCGCCGCCGGCGATCCCAAGCTCCCCTACGTGCACTTCAACCTCGGCGTGCTCTTTCAGAGACTCGGAATGCTGGATGAAGCCGCGGCCGAATTCGATAAGGAAATCGCCATTAGTCCGCGCGAGCCCTGGAGCTACGAGAATCGTGGGACCCTGTGGCTTGACAAGGGCGACTCTGACCGTGCCCTCCCGCTCTTTCGCGAGGCACTGTCTTTGAACCCCAAGATGCCGCTTTCCCTGGCAGGAATCGGGAAGGCGTACGTTCGCCAGTCGAAACCCGAAGAGGCGATCCCATACTTGGAACGTGCGGTCGAGCTGCAGCCGGACAGTGCTAACCTCCACTATCAGCTCGGCCAGGCATACCTGAAAGCGAATCGGAAATCTGACGCGCAAAGGGAGATGGCCGAGGCTGGAAGACTTCAGACCGAGGCCCGCGAAAAACAGGAGGCACGCATTTCGGGCAAGTTGCCCCCGCCCGAGGCGCCGCTGCCCTAACGGGCTGATGAAAAAGCCTGGCGACCTGTCATTTTGAGCCTGTTAAACAATGTGCGCGAAAGGCAGCAAGTGACAAATGTGAAGGCGATCTTCGGACGGTTATCGCCGCGCTGTGGGAAGCGCGGGGCACTCGGCATCACAGCTTTCCTTATGGGGCTCGCCATTACCGGCGTGCCGTTAGGGCAGCAAAGAGAGACTGGCGCCTTGCCCGCTTCCACTGCGCAGTCTGCCTCGGAGAAAGCTGGCCAGTCAGTCACCATCAAGGTTCAGGCTGCGTCGGTGGTCGTGGACGTTATCGTGACGGACAAGAAGGGCCGGCACGTGGGCGGTCTTGCCGCCTCCGACTTTGCGGTTTTCGATAACGGTGTTCCGCAGAAGATTGTGACCTTTGTACCCCCCAGCGGAGCGGTTCTGCATCCGCCCCTTGCGGCCGCCGCTGGCCCAGGCGGGGCCAATCAACCCGCGGAAGCGCCCGCTCCCAAGCCGCAGCGCCAGGCTATCGACCTGTCAAGCGTACGTTTCATTACCCTGGTGCTTGACCTGGGTGGACTACAGGCAGGTAGCATCGGAAAAGCCCGCGAGGCCGCGGTTCAATATCTGCAGAAGACTGTCGCGAAGGAAGATTTCGTGGCCGTCTACAGCGTTGACAGCAGCCTGCATCTGGACGCTCCCTTCACTCAAGACAAGCAACGCGCCGTCGAGGCAATCAGGCGCGCGGGACATCGAGCCTCGTCCGGTCCGATGTCTGCCAATGCGCGGATCGAAACAGAGCAAGAAATTCGCGACCTCGAATCACAGGCTTATGGATTCGGCACCCAGGCCGGCCCGGGCGCGGGCCATGAGAGCAGCTTGGGGGACCACGGAGAGGCGCAGTTTGCTGACCAGGAGCTCGCTTCGCTGCGCGCCTATCTCTGGACGCAGAGCATCTTTCAGGCCCGAACCATTTGCATGGTGCTGCGCGCCATCGCCCAGGCCTACCGCGATCTGCCCGGGCGCAAGAACGTGGTGGTTTTTTCCGAAGGTTTCATCCATTCGCCGGAAGCCAGGACGGAAATGGCGGCGGTGATCGACATGGCTAACCGCGCCAACGTCGCTTTTTACATCGTAGAGGCCGGAGGGCTCACGGCAGGCTTCGAGGCGGCGAGCAGCACTCCCGATGACCCGGCGGGTACTCGCCACGTCTACGACGCTTCTCAGCAAGGCGCCGGGTTCTGGTATGGCTTCAGCCAGTTCGACCGCTTGCGGCGGGTCGGCGGGCCGGACATGCTGCACGACGACCTGGGTCAAGTGGCCCAAGCGACGGGCGGCCTTTACATCAAGAATCAAAACGATCTGCTGCACGGCCTGGAACTCGCGGACAGCGACCTGCGCGAGTTCTACACGCTGGTCTACCAGCCTTCGGACACCCGCTATGATGGATCGTTTCACAAGATCAAGGTTGATGTTCTCACCTCCGGATACTCGGTGCGGTACCGGCGCGGCTATTGGGCCATACCGCCCGGCCAGGAGCTGATGATGACGCCTGCCGCCGCACAGCTCTTGGGCGCGCTGGAGTCTGGTTCGTTGAGATCGGCGTTTTCGCCCGACCTGAATGCCGCTCTGCTGCTCGCCGCCGATGGCAAACTTTCGGTGCCCGTGCAAGTGTTGCTGCCCGGCAAGTCAGTAAAGTTCGAAAGAGATGGCCGGACTTCCCGAGCGGGGGTCACGTTGTTGCTGGTGGCTCGCGACGCGGACGGACACCCCGTTGCGGTTCATCAGCGATTTCTCACCCTTCGCCTCGATGACCAACAGCAGCGCGAGTTCGAAAAGAAGAATCTGGAGATCGACGCACGGCTCGCGGTGCCGCGTTTCGAACCGCTGGAGGTACAGGCGATCGTCCAGCTCCCAGACGGCACAGTGGCGATCGGCGATCGCAAGCTGGGCATCGCTGCGCCTCGGCCCTTGGTTCCTGGTGTGACCAGCGTACTGCTCTCGAATTCCATCGAGCCGGCCAAGGGCGCGGCCGACCCGTCGGACCCGCTGCGTGGCGAAAACTTTCAGCTCCTGCTCTCGCCGCCCCGTTTCTCACCTTCAGACAAACTCACGGCGTATTTCGGAATCTTGCTCGATTCCGCTGTTCCCGAAACGTCTGTGCCTCACTTGCGGCTGGCTTACAGCATCGAATCGTCCGCGAGAGCCGCCAAGGTGTTCCCCGTTGAGGACCTTGCAGTCAGCGCCTCGCAGAGGTCGATCAGAGTGCTGAAGCAATTCGAGCTGACGGACTTGCCCGCCGGGCACTACACATTTCAGGTGAGTGTGAAGGATCTGGTGCACGGGGGAGCCACGTCGCAGCGGTCCGATTTTGACGTCCGATGATCGGCATCGGGGATGCGCCAACGTATGTCTCAGCAAATTTCGCCGCCGAGGCTGCCGGTTTCCGATAGAATTCCGCGGTTGGGCCTGGGCAGAGGTGTCCCCGTTATGCTGGCGTCCCTCCGCATCTCTTCTTCCTGGCCACGCTTGTGGCGGGGCTTGGGGCTGTTTTCCACGTGCCTGCTGGGTGGCTTTGTACTCGGCGGGCTTCAGGTCGAGGTGGCGCTCGGCCAGCACACCGTGAGCCTCGAAGGCAGAGTGCGAGGCGACGCCGGGGTGACCCTGCGCTCAGGCGTCAAGGTCCGAATCGAAACGGATGAAGGTAAACTCATAGCTGAGCAGCCGGCCAATTCCGAAGGCGCCTTCCATTTCGAGTACCTTCCGGAAGTGAACTGTCGCCTGATTGTGACCGCAGATGGATTTGAGCCCTACCAGGAGTCTATAGACTTTGTTTATGGGGCAAACCTATTTATTCGGAACATTACCCTAAGACCAGCGCGGAAGGTAAAAGAGAGCCTTGTCAGCGCCCCAGCGCGTTCGGATAACCTTGCTCCGAAGAATGCCAAGAGGGAGTACGAGCAAGCCGCACGCGAGCTTGCCGCGAAGAACCTCGAGGGAGCCAAAGTGCACCTCGAAAACGCGGTGAAAGAATTTCCGTGTTACGCGCGGGCGCAGACCGATTTGGGGACGATTCTGGAAGCGGGTCACGATTTCGCAGGCGCCGAAACGGCGCTAAAGAAGGCCCGCGAGTGCGATCCCGATTACATCGACTCCTATATCGTACTCGGGCAGATGCTCAACAGCCAAGAACGCTTTGCGGATAGCGAACGAATCTTGCAGGAGGGCGTGCGCCGCTCGCCCGGTTCCTGGCAGTTTTACTACCAGCTTGGCGTTGCCTACTACGGTCTGGGACAGTATTCAAAAGCACAAACCGAATATCAGAGAGTGCGTGAGCTCAACCCAATCCCTGCACCGGATTTCCGCGTCAAATTGGCGGACCTCTACCTGAAGGAGAAAGCCTACGACAAAGCCTATTCGCAAATGGAGGAGTATTTGAAAGCCGAGCCGCATGGCCGCTTCGCCGCCAGGGTGAAAAGTATCATGGAGCAAATGAAAGCGTCGGGGGTTCTGAGCCAGCCTGAGGCGGCCAAGCCGTGAGGATTAAGGATAAAGGGTGAAGGGTAAAGGACAAAGGATGAAAAGGATCTTGTGCTCGATTCACCCTTTAACCTTTAACCTTCAGCCCTTAACTTTTAGCCTTTAGCATTTAATCTTCAACCTTCAGCCTTTACCCTTTAACCTTTCCTTTAGCCTTTAGTTTTCCCTTCCTCAATCACGATGAACTGGTCGGCGTCGACACCGCTCGCGCGCTCCACAAGGCCGCTGGGCCAGCGCACTTCAAGCTGATCGACTTTCCGCGCTGTTCCAAGACCAAAGTGTTGCCGAAGGTCGTTCTGCGAAATATAGCTCGAGGCGCTCAGAACTTCCCGAACCTGGCGATGCGCGCCCGTCGTGACTGCCACGCGAGCGCCAATGGCGGAACGGTTCGATCGTGTGCCCACCAGCTTGACGTTCAGCCAGTGGTGGCCGCTGCGATTGTCATTGCGGAGGAGGGATGGCGGCTCGCTCATGTTCAAAACCAGCACATCGACATTGCCGTCGTTGTTGAAGTCACCGAAAGCGCAGCCGCGGCTGGAGTGCGGCTCCAGGACGGCTGTGCCGCACAGCTCCGACACCTCTTCAAAAGAGCCGTTGCCCAGGTTTCGATATACCACGCGAGGCGTCTTGAACTTGTAGTCCGGGTAGACCTTTTCGACCTCGGGATACACCGTGCCCGTGACATGGAAGATGTCGAGCCAACCGTCGTTATCGAAATCCGCAAAACCCACGCCCCAACATACATATTGGGTGTTCACAGCGAGACCCGCAGCATTGGTGAGGTCGTCAAAGAACTCGCCCTTCACATTGCGGTAAAGGATCGGCGTGTCGTCGCTGAAGTGGGGAAGAAACAGGTCCAAGTAGCCGTCCCCGTCATAGTCGCCGACCCCCACTCCCATATTGGCCTGCTCCTGACCGTCGTCATTCACGGCGCATCCAGACTCCATGCCCACCTCGCTGAATGTCCCGTCGTGGTTGTTGCGAAAGAGCAGGTTTGGACTCGAGTCGCAGGCCACGAACAAGTCCGGCCAGCCATCATTATTGTAGTCAAACGCCACCGCCGTGAGTCCATAGCGAGTTCCGGCCCTGAGGATGCCTGCCTTCGCGCTGACATCGGTAAAAGTCCCGTCGCCATTGTTATGGTAGAGCGCGCAAGTCTCTTGCTGGAGTCCCATCGGGCCACAATTGACCGGCACCCCCCGATATTTGCAGTAGCGACTCGAGCCCCCAACCGGGGTCCTCGCCAGATCCAGATCGATGTAGCGACTGATGAATAGGTCCAGGCGCCCATCGCGATCGTAGTCCACGAAAGTGCAGCCTGTTCCGTAACGCGGGGGCGATTCGAGGAGTCCGGCCTTCTCGGTGACATCCGTGAAGGTGCCGTCGCCATTGTTGTGGTAGAGGACATTCTGGCCATAATAGGTCAAGAACAGGTCATCGCGCCCGTCGTTGTCGTAGTCGCCCACACAGATTCCGTAACACCAGCCCGTATGCCTGAGTCCGGCTTTGGTTGTGACGTCCGTGAACGTGCCGTCGCGGTTGTTGTGGTAGAGGTGGTTGGTCGGCTCCTGGCCCGGAGGAAACCCTTCGAGACGGGTACCGGTCGGCACAAAGACATCTAGCCAGCCGTCGTGGTCGTAGTCGAAAAATGCAATCCCCGGACCATTCGCTTCCACAATGTATCGCTTCACATATTCCTCGCCGTAAACGGTGGCAGCGGTAAGTCCGGCTCGCGGAGCGACGTCCGTGAACGCGACCAGCCAAGGCTTGCCTGAAAACTTTGGGCGCGGCCCCGGTCTGACGCCACGCGACGCCATCCCTTGCGCGCCCAGTCGTGCTGCGCCGCACAGCACCATGCTCGCGGCGCCGGTGGATTGGAGAAACTTCCTGCGTGTGACGCGCATTCTCGCTCGCTCTTAATCGGGCGGGGTGTCGGTCTGGGGCTGGGCGATATTCCCGAGAATACCCGTGCGGATGTTTTGCATCGTCTTGGCAAACTTGTCGTGGGTTTCACGGTATGCCGCGAGTTCCTTCGCCGCTTCCTGGTCACGGCCCAGCCGGCGGAAAGCAAACGACAACTGGTAATGGGCGTTTGGATTTGCTGGCGCAAGCGTCACCGCCTGCTCCAGTGGCCGGATGGCCTCCTGAGCCCGCCCGGCCGAAGCCAGCGACTTGCCCAGGCCGATGAGTGCATCTGCAAATTGAGGGTCCAGGCTCGCAGCGCGCCCGAAGTGTTCAATGGCGTCGGTCCACTCGCGCGCTTGGCGGGCCATCTCTCCCAGTTCGTACTCGGCTGCCGCGTTGCGGGGATCAATTTTCAACTCCTCTTGAAACTCCGCTCGCGCCTCGTCGAGAGTGTGAGGTCCGCGCTCTCCGGCCAAGAACAAGTTTCCCAACTGGTAGTGAATGCCGACAAGGTTCGGTCGGAGTGACAAGACCTTGCGATACTCGTCGGCAGCCTCGCTGAGTTTACCCTCAAGCTCCAGAACCTCCGCATTGAACTGGTGCGCCTGGTAAGACTCCGGGGCTGTCATGAGGAGGCGCTGCGCGGCTCGAGTGGAGAGGTCGGAATAGACGTGGCTGCTGAGGTAGAGCAAATCGGGATCGTCCGGAAAGTCATGGTTAAGCGCACGAATGAAGTCAATGGCTCTATCCGATTGGTTCAAACTCATGGCGCAGCGCACTGCGTCAGTCCCAAGGGCTCGCTTCAGTTGGGAATCCGGCGTGCGCCCGTAATCTTCCTCCAGGTAAGGCAACGCTTGCTGGCAGCGGTTGCTCTCCGCCAAGCTCAGCCCGAGAAAGAAGTGCGCATTGGTCAAGGACGGTTTCAACTTAAGGGCCTCGAGCGCTTCGTGTGCGGCGTCGTCAAATCGTCCCACGGCGTAGCAAGCCGTAGCCAGGTTGGCGTGAATCTCCGCAATTCCCGGCTCGAGCTTCACCAGCGTCTCAAGGCTCTTGATGGCGTTCGCATAGTCGCCTTTTCGCAGCGCCTCCTGAGCTTCGCCGGCGATTCGCGCACGATCGCCGGCTGGCGCCTGCGCTCGCCCCGGCTTCGAGACAAGTTGAACGGCCACCGCTATGAGGAAGATCCAGATCAGCCCCAATCGCCACAGCGAACCGGCCCCCTTCTTCCCTTGCGGTCTCAAGCTTGCCATAGTTTCTCCGCTGGCCGCCTCCTATTATGCCATAATCTCGTCTCTCTCAGTCGACGGCACATCGCCGAGGGCTTTCCGAAGCCGTCCAAGGTACTGCTTGACGCTCTCCCCAGCATTATCGGCGGACATTGGCAACCTCCTTGCGGCCCAGCACGGGCTCAAGCAGCGCGTTGAGATTGGCAGAGAACTGAACCCAGAATCGCGCCATGCGGGCGAGTCGTTCCTTGCCGCTCTCGGTCAACCAGTAATATTTGCGAGGGTGACCAGATCTTGCGTCCACCCACTCCGAGTCCACCAACTTTTCAGCCTTGAGGCGGTTCAGGATCAGGTAGAGAGTGCCTTCCGCCAGACCCAGGCCGGAACTGCCTTCCAGCGTGCGAAGGATTTCCAGGCCGTACAGCCTGTTTTTCCAGAGGCTCGAAAGGATCGCCAGCTCGAGGCATCCCTTACGGATCTGAGCCTCCCACCCATCACTGTGCTCACCTGTGCTCTTCGACAAGATACTGCTCCTTACTTTATACTCTTCCTAGCTATGTATCATTCCATGATAGCATTCCCTTGTCAAGCGTTTTGTTTGGGAGACCGCACGTCCTGACGGTCGCGATAACGCTTGCTTTGGGTGGGTTGTACCGGGAACCGACAACTGGGCGCGTACGTTCGGCTTATTCGCTGGCGCCGCAGTGCGATGGTTATTATGGAAAAACGACCAATATCCAGATGGAGCGGGTCGTGGACTTCAGCGAGGTCCATTGATGATCGCGTTGACCACGGTTTGCCTTGCAGCGAGTGCCACAATCGACCGCTATCCGATTCTGTGCCGCGTCAGCACGCTCTTCCAAAAGGGGGAGGACTCGCTCGCGCATGGGGACCGAGCTCAGGCGCTATCAGACTTTCGCGAAGCAGAGCGGCTTGAACCAGCCGACTACCGCCCTCACTCGCAACAAAGTCCGATTTACTCGGCCCTCGGGGGCGCGCGTCAGGCCAAGGAGGAAAATGCGTGGGCCCTGCGCTTGAACGCAGATATAAGAGGGAATGTCGAAGGAGCCTTCACGCCGCGTAAGAGGCTCGTGAAGTGATCATCCCCGCCTGCTCCCATTCGTTGCTGGTTGTGGCACAGGAGCCGCCGTGCTTCATTCGTATCTCAGCGCCACCATCGGATCCACGCGAGCGGCGCGGCGGGCGGGAATGTAGCATGCCACAAGCGCCACGGCCAGCATCAACGCTGAAACGCTGGTGAAGGTGAGCGGGTCATAGGAAGGCACACCGACAAGCAAGCTCACC
>Ga0187861_10003215_pt1 | contig 14653 bp, 8 predicted proteins | sample June2016WEW_10_1_3_FD_132986 | JGI IMG/M metagenome (GOLD analysis project Ga0187861, IMG submission 132986) | Peatland microbial communities from SPRUCE experiment site at the Marcell Experimental Forest, Minnesota, USA - June2016WEW_10_100 | ecosystem: Environmental > Terrestrial > Soil >...
CGGGAACGCTGCAACCGTTGCGGCGCCACAAAACTGCAGCCCGTGCGGTTGGCCAGGCGTGGCCGCGTGGCGGCGGTCACCTGCATCCATCAACCCTCCTGTGGTTTCCCCAGAGGATCGCAGTTGATGGCGGCCATCATTGACCTGGACGACGGGGTCCGGTTGATCGCGCAACTGACGGATGTCGAGCCGGAAGAGACGAGCGTGGGCATGGCGGTCGAGATGGTTGTGCGCCGCCTCCGCACGGACAACGGCGACGGCCCCATCCTCTACGCATACAAATTCCGCCCCGTATTGAAACGCACCTCCTGAAGTGCGGCAAGACCTTGCCGGCGAATCCGGGGGATGCGGCGCCACGGTGGAATGAGATACAGGAGTTTCATCATGCCGGCGCGGACAGTGATCGTCTTGTGGGCCTGTTGTGCCGCGGCCGCCGCGGCCGCCGCCGATGAAAAGCCGGAGTACGCGGTCAAAGCCAACTCGTTGGGCCAGAAAAGCTTTGTGGAGAAACTCAAGGCGCAGGTGCCGCCGCTCAAACATGCGCGCGGCCAGCGCTGGCCGATGATCGTGTGGGAAGGCGCCGGCTTTGAGCCGCAGTCGCCGGAAGTGCTGCGGGTCTTGCTGGAGCGCGGGCTGGTCCAGCACTTGCAGCTCGACGAGAAGATGATTCCGGCCGCCCGGGCGGTCCAGCAGGCCGGCGGGCCGGTGATTCTGATGCAGGGCGGGGGCGGGCCGTGGCCGGCGCAGTTGGCCGGGCCGCCGGAAAAATGGCAGCACCAGTTCGAGCAGGGATATACCTTCAAGCAAGGCCCCGATTGGGACCATGACCACATCCAGCCGTGCCTGACGAGTTTTGAGGGCTGGGAAGTCGAGGCGGACAAGGTGCGGGGGATTTTGCGGGCGTACAAGACTGCCGGAGTCACGGTCAATGCAGTGTGGATGGACTGGGAGGGCGACCCGCTGGGCCCGCAGTTCGAGCAGGCCAGCCACTGCGTCCGCTGCCGGAAAACCCTGCCGCCGTGGGTGCTGGCCAACGCCAACAACTGCCGCATCTACACCTCGCGGCTATACATGAACTTGCTGGACGCTTACCTGGCCGCGCCGGTGGCGGAGGTCTTTCCGGGGTGCTCGACCACCAACTGGATGGCGGTGTGCAGTACGCCCGAGCGGCCGGTGGTCCATTGGAACGACCATGCGGTGCCGCCGTGCGTGCCGGGGCTGTTCACGGCGACCAACCCGGTGGCCTACGGCAACACGGTCTGCTGGGAGTTCTGGAAGAAGGACTGGCCGCTGGACCGCGAACACGTGGACCAGTTCTACACGCACCTGCTGCTGCGGATGGTGTCCGCCGACGCGGCCAATCTGCGGCAATACGCGCCGGAGAAGAAGAGCGTGCCGTGGGTCTCCCGCTGGTGCCCGGACGTGGAAGACGACAAAATCCCGGTCATCTCACGGGAGCGCTACCGCGAAGTACTGCGGCACATCTGGCTGCGCGGCGCCGCCGGCATGCAGGTCTTCAACCCCAGCCGGCCGGGCTACGAGGACGTGGTGCTGGCCGAGGTCGAGGACGCGGTGGCAGTGTATGATGAGATGCTGGCCTACGCCCAGTTCCTCGACGAAGGGGAGTTGATGTGCCTGGCCGGCCCGCAACGGCAGGACAACGGCGTGCTCTGGTCCGGCCTGCGGCTCAAGGACGAGGCCCTGGTCCGGGTGCTCAAGCAGGGCGGCGGGCAGCAGCAGTTGACCGTCGAGGCCTGGCCGGGCAAGCAGGCCACGCTTGAGGCGCCGGCGGCCGGGCGCACTTACCTGCTGAAACTGGCCGGGGACCAGGTCACCGCCACGGCACAGCCGGAGAAGTGAGCTTGTGGACGACGCATGGACTCCGTGCGGAAAGGAGCACATAATGCCGAGAAGATTCTGGTGTCTGCAGCTCTGTTTGTGGCTTCTGCCCGTCACCGCATGGGCGGGGGAATTCTCCATCCGCGGCAGCACCGATAAGGAGGTGGCCATCTACAAGCCCGGCGAGAAGATGGAGTTCACCCTCCGCGTTTTCGACGGCGAAACGGCCGTGGCCGGCAAGACGCTGAAATGGACGCGCAGCGGCGATGACGGCAAGAGCGACAAGGGCGAAGGCGCCGCACCCGAGACCGGCCTGAAGATCACCGCGTCCCTGGAAACGCCCGGCTTCGTCCGCATCCAGGCGCAGGCGTTCGGGGAGGACGGCAAGAACCTGCAGGGGTTCGTCGGCGGCTGGGGCGCCAACAAGAACGGCAACATCTTCTTCGACGGGGGCGCCTGCGTGGAGCCGGAAAAACTCCAACCCGTCCAGGAGCCCAAGGACTTCGACGAGTTCTGGAAGGCCGCCAAGGCCAAGCTGGCCGCAGTTCCCCTGAAGGCGGAGCTGAAGGAAGTGGAGACCAAGAATCCGAAGGTCAAGCTGTTCGCCGTCAAGCTGGACTGCGCCGGGCCGAAACCTGTGACCGGGTATCTGAGCATTCCCGCCGGCGCCAAGGAAAAATCGCTCCCGGGCATCGTGCAGTTCCAAGGCTACGGCACCGGCAAGCACAATCCGCCCGGCTGGCTCAACGAGGCGGCGATTGTCTTCGACGTCAACGCGCACGGCATGGAACTGGGCCGCGACGACGCATACTACAAGCAGTTGCAGAAGGATCTGACCAACTACTGCTTCAAGAATGACGAAAACGCAGATCGGGAGAAGACGTATTACTTCGGCATGGCGCTGCGCGTGTTGCGGGCGCTGGAGTACGTGAAGTCCCGCCCGGAGTGGAACCGCAAGGAACTGCAAAGCAACGGAGGCAGCCAGGGCGGGCTGCAGGGGCTGTGGGGGGCCGGCCTCGATGCCGACGTGACTTCGAGCAACATCTGGTCGCCGTGGTGCTGCGATTTCGGCGGCATCACGCTCGGGCGGCTGCGTGGCTGGCGCCCCGATTATAAGGAAGCCCTGAACTATTACGATCCGGTCTTTCTCGCCAAGCGCATTAAGGCCGAGGTCCATCTCGTCGCCAACTACGGCGACTACACCTGCCCGCCGTCAAGCGTGTGGCTCGTCTACAACAACATCCCGCAGGAAAACAAATCCATGGAAGTGAAGCAGGGTTGCACCCACGGTTTCGAGATGAAGCACTGCATGCGGTATGTCATCACGCCAAAGGCGATCAAGGACGTCGGCGAAAAGAGATAGCCGCAGATGAACGGCCAGGAACGTGTTGAAATCCCGCCCGGCCGCGGTATAGAACCGTCAGGCGCCCAGCAACCAGGCGCAGGGCGTTCGCGGAGTGTTGCTTTCCCAGGCCCTGCTGTTCATTGAGAAAAAGGAGGTCCCATGCGGACGCGGTGGATCATGCAGTCGGCGGTACTCATGGGTTTGACATTATGCGAGGCCGGTTTGATGGCCGGGGAAAGCGAGAAAACGGAATCCAGCGGAAAGAAGCCTTATAGAGTCTTCTTCATCGGGCACAGTCTCTATAACTACGGAGCCTGCAATGTTCCTGCCGCGGTACAATTCCTGTCGGAAGCGGCGGGTGTGGACCGACCGATTCAGGCCTCTTCATTCATCAGGGGTGGCGGAACACACCAGAACTACTGGGATACTCCGGAGGTAATGAAGCGCTTGCGGGAAGAAGCCTGGGACATTGTGATCATCGCTGGAAATGTCAACGACATGGCGAACCCCGAAAAGGTCAATCTGGAATATGGAAAGAAGCTCGACAACGAGGCCAAGAGCAGAAATATCAGGGTCTTGGAATATCTGGCCTGGCCGTGGGTGAAAGTGAGCGGGGATCAGGTGTTTGAAAAGAGAATGAAGGCTCAAGACGCATTCAATCAACCGCTCATTCAACTGGCCAAAGAAACGGGCGCCACCCTTGTTCCTTGCGGCCCGGGCCTGGTCAATGTCATCAAGAAAGATCTCAAGTTCATGGACGAATTCAAGTATGGCGAGGTGCATGTATCCCCCCTGGGTTATTACTTCACCGCCTGTGTGATTTTTGCCACGATCTACAACAAGAGCCCGGAGGGGTTGCCCAGCGTTTTCAGAGAGTATAAAATCGAAAAGGAGACGGCGAAAATTCTTCAGGTCACCGCGTGGGAAACAGTTCAGGAATGGCAAAAACTTCAGGCGGCAAGCGCGGGTGCCAAGGACGGAACGCGTTAGCATTCACGGCAGGCGCCAGCATAGCCCGTTTCACCGGCCAGTCCATACCTCGGTTGTCCGGCTGCTTGGTGTGGGTGCATAACCGGACTTGTGCCACGGATATGCCGCCGCAGCGCGGCGGCTTATCCGTGCTCTCCGCGGCTGGCACGGATGAGGCCGCGCCAAACAGCCGGCGCGGCCACATCCGTGGCACAAGTCCGATCATGCACCCGCTTGAGGCAAGCCGCCGCACCACGGAAGCATTCAGCATGGCCATCTGGAAATGAGGTGCCGCATGCACAGGCCGAAGACACTGATCGAACTGGTTGTAGGACAATGGCCCCCGGTCCGCGGCAAGGCCCTGGGCTCAGGCATAGAGTTCCAGCGCGCCTCGCCTTCGTGGCACGCTTGCGGAATCCCTGTGGCCGGCGCCAACGTGATGCACCTCGAGGCCGTGGACGGCATCCCTGCCATCCACATTGGCCGCAGGACGCGGAACCTCCTCAACCCGGAGTATGCGCCCTTCGCGAACGTGCCTGCGCTTTGGCGGGCGATGCCGCAGGTCTCGCTGGAAGGCGCGGGACTCTCCTTTGACCAAGGCGGCGTGCGCATCGAGGCTAAGAGCAGCGCGGTATGCCTGCCGTTGCCGCCCGTGACCGTCCACCCCGCCGACGAGGTGCCGCTGCCGGGCACGGCGCAGCTTGGCGCGCTGTACCAGTTCTCCGCGTACTTGCGCGGGACAGGGAGGGCGGCGCTCACGCTCCGGGACACGCGGAACAACGTACAAGCGGAGAAGACGATACAGTTGGCTGCGGCCTGTCAGCGGCCCTGCGTCGCGCTCGACGGGCCGTTCGCCGAGCGCACACTGGTTCCGGCGCTCACCCTCGAGGGTGGGACGGCCTTCGTGGATGGGCTGCTGCTGGAGCCGTACGTCGTCACGCACCGCTCCGCGGGCCGCGCGGCGCTTGTGCCGGCTGCAGGGAGTTGGGTTCCCGGCTCGCAACGGCGCGACCGCGACCGCCTGGTTCTGCCCATCGCCGCCGGAGCGCTGCCGCGGGCGGGCATGGTGGATTTCTGGTTCCGCCCCACCTGGCACGCGCTCCATCCGCACCACACCTTCTTTCAGATGTGCCACTGGTTCTTCGCCTTTGAACTGCGCACGGCGGGGCCGGAGTTTTACGCCGGCCAGAAGGCCTGCCCGTGGATGTACTACTGGGAATGGGGGCTGGCGCAGGGCTACCGGCCCGATACGTGGCACCACTATGCCGTCGTCTGGCGCGAGGAGGGGAGCGCGACGATGTACTTCGACGGCCAGTCGCGCGCCCACATCGAGCAGGCACGGCCGCACGCCTTCGACCCCGCGCTGGCGGGCTCGCGTCTCGCCATCGGCGGCCCGCTCGACGAGGGCATGAGCCTCGATCCGAACGTGCCGGCGCAATTGGACGCCTACCTCGCCCGCTGGCGCCTCCAGGCGGGCGAAGTTACGCCGCACGACGTGCTCGTGGCGCTGGAGGAGACCGACCCGCGGCCGCGTGCCCGCGACATCCCTGCGCAGGCCCTCTTCCTGGTCCAGGGCGAGCGGGCGCTCATTGACCGCGCTCAGGAGCACTGCTGGTTCGTCCACAACCTCTTCAAGTCCGGGCCGGCGCTCTATACGGCCGTCGGCCGGAGCGACGACACGGGCGCAAGCCCGAACCGCCGCCAGAATACTTCCACGCGGCCTTGTCTGATGGAGAGCCGCGACAGAGGCCGGACGTGGCAGCCCAACGCCATGGCCTTCAAACGCGAAGGCTCGCGCCTCTCCGACGGCCGGCGTGTCACCTTCCCGTTCCTCCTGACGGGACAGCCCCTTTCCGGCGAGGCGCAGATCGAGGAGCCGGGCGGAGGCACCCGCACGGTCACCATGACGTTCGACGTAGGGCAAGTTGCCAACCTGCCCCACGACCTTGCGCTGTGCCAACTGCTCGCCTGCCGCGACGGGTCGTTCTTGTTCTTCGCCTACACGTCCTTCCCAAAGGAGGGGGGGGACTCCGTTATCGTCTTCCGCAGCGGCGACCTGTGCCATTGGCAAGCCCTCGCGCGTCCCTACCGCCCCGACGGCTTGACGGAGTCCGGCCCCAACGAAACCGCCGCCGTGCAGTTCCCCGGCGGGCGCATCCTGGCGCTGATGCGCACCGGCGGCTGGAACCAGATGCTGGCCAAAGGCTTTTCCGACGACGGCGGGCGGACCTGGTCGCCCATGCTGCCCAGCGGTATCTGCGGCATCCAGCCGCGGCTCCATCTCGCCCGCGACGGCGTGCTCTACCTCGTCACCGGCCGGCCCGGCATCGTCCTGGCAGCCAGCACGGACGGCGGCGAGACGTTCGACGCCTGCGCCTGCGCCGAGGACGACCGCATCCACGAGTTTTCGTCTGAGTTCGGCTGGTACGGCTACTCCAGCATGAACAACGGCCTCGTCGTGGATGAGGAAGCGTGCGAGGCGTTCGTGAGCTACGACATGGTCGGCGAGCGCGTGGCGGGCGACGGTGCGAGCTGGAACGCCTGCTACGTCCGGCCTTGGAGCATCCGCCACGTGCGCGAGTACCGCGCCGCGGTGGCCGAGGCGCTGCCCCCCGACGCGCCGGCAATCGGCCGCGAGGGCGGCTGGCTGGCCGTGCCGGGGGTTCTGGCTGTCACCACGCAGACGGGCGCCGCGCTCTGCGGCCCCTTCCGCGGCACCGGACTGGTGGGGGTGCTCGAGACGTCTCCCCAAGCCGGCCGCGCTGTCATTCAGGTGGATGACGGGGCGCCGCGGACAATTCCCCTCTACTACCCTGACCGGCGCGTCCAGCGCCTGCTCCTCGCCGCGGGCTTGCCCGCCGGCGCGCACCGTTTTCGCCTCGGCCTCGAGTCCGGCGCCGACCCGCAACACAAGTTCGCCAATCCCGAGATGCCCATGCTCGGCGGCTTGCAGACCGTTTACCTCGCGGGCGTGGACGCGACGCGGCGGCTGGCCGTCTACGGGTTCGAGGTCATCGCGTGAAGCCGCTCCCGTAGCGGATTCTGATTGCAGCGATTTAATTCGGGGGACACCCCACTTTTCTCTTGACTGTTCATAGTCGGTCTTAGTTTCGCCGCCAACTACTCTCGCCGTCCCTCCCGCGCGCCGTTCCTGCCCTCCCCGACGGAGTTTTTCGGGAAGACAGAGGTATGCTACTCCTTTGAGACTGCTTCCTTGCCCCCAAACGCGATACGCTTGCCGTCGAAGAGGTGGAGCGTGGGCTGGCCGCCGGCTGCGCGGATAAGGCCGGCGCGTCCCTCGAAGGCGCATTGCCCCTGCTGAAACTCCACAGGTTCGGCGGTGAGGAAGAGGTAATCATCGAAGTCCGGCCCCTTGATATGGTATCCTGGCCCGAAAGGAGTGACCTCGAGCGGCTGGCCGCCAGGCTCGGTCCAGGCAATCAGGTTCAGGTGCCCATCGCCGGCGGGCCGGGTCATGGTGATCCGCTGCTGGTTGAGCAGCGGGTCGCTCACGATCTCGGTCTTGGCCGGCTCCTTGCCCAACGGGTAAAGGAGGACGTCCAGTCCGAGCCGGCCTGGGCAGCAGAAGTGGCCGCCAGCCCGGTCAATCTTGCGGACAAGGAGCGGCAGGACGAAGTTCGTCTCGCCCTCAGCGTCGTCGCGGATGGCGAAGTAGTTGTTCTTGGCGAAAACGATGCTGCGGACGGCCTTGCCCTCCTCGAAGACGCCGCGGCAGTAGTCGGCTTCGGCGCCCAGGACGAAGCGCGCGATTTTGCCGTTGCCCACGTAACCGTGCTGGGGGCCGAGGGTCAGCGTGGCATGGCGGGCGGGAACGATGTTCTCGTCGCCATCGAGGGACAGGGGCCGGTTGCGGGCGTAGAGGACGAAACTGCCCTCGGAGAGGTGATACCGGTATCCGCCCGTGCCGCACTTGAACAACAGATACGTCTCACGCTCAGTGCCCCAGGCGTCCCGGAAGCAGAAACCGTACTGGGGCAGGTTCTCAGAGGCCAGAGGCTTCAGCGCGGCCTTGCCGGCAAAGGCCGAATCCAGGTTGGCGATGAGGTGGCCTTTGATGTCGAGGCCGGCCTTGCCCGAAATGTCGTACCCGCCCGCCTTCCAGTCGCCCACCAACTCGCGCGCGAGGTCCTTATGTCCCGCCCGCGCCGCGAGCAGGCCGCACAGGCCCACACCGTCGTAGATCGGGTGGCCGCCCTCGCCGCCATGGTCTCCGACGCCGGGGTGGCGGCGGCCCTTCGGGATCTCGGAGTACGGTTTCCCCTCCGGCAAGCCGTCAATACAGACATCGTCGTCCAACGGATGCTCAGGCGTAACGGTCCGCGCGGCGAAGCGCAGGAAGAGCTGGTACTTGGGCCAATCGAAGGGGTCGTAGTGTGGCCAGCGGCAGTTGAGGAGGCGGGCGTTCATGGCGGCGCTCGTCCGCAGGCTCCAGAGGTAGTAGCAGCCCAGGTTCTCCTGCCACTTGCCGCTCTCATCCGCCGTGAAAGCCGTGATGGATTCCTGGAATTGGGTGATGGCCTGCGCGAGGATTTTCGGAGCGTCGGGATGGGTCGGGAAGCAGAGGGCGTAGGCCACGATGGCGTCCAGGCGGCTGAAATCGAAGTTGCGATGGCCGGCGTGGTAGCGCCAGGCCATGAAGTCCCCGCCGGCGAGCGCGTAGGCGACGAACATCATCCGCGCGCGGATGGTGCGCAGCGTGGCTTCATCGTGCAGGTTGGAGTTGATCAGCGCGTCGTAGCCATCGGCGCTCTGGTAGGGCAGGCCGCGGACGCCGACAGGGGACCAGATGTTGGCGCGCATCTTGCCCGCGCGCACACCGGGCACGGTGTCGCCCCGCGGGGCGAAGTCGCGCGCCGCCCAGCCCTTCTCCGGGTCCCCACCGAACAGGAACTCGATGGCGGCCGGCGGGCGCTCCTGATAGAGCGTCTGGAAATTCTGCATGCGGCGGGGCTCGGCAATGCGCAACAGCAGCGGATCGGTCCGCAGCTCGCGCGCCACGCGCACCAAGCGGTCGCGCGCGACCGCGAGACGCGGATGGCTCTCCAGCGGCTCCTCGTCCCAGTCGAGGACCAGGTCTTTGTACCAATCCAGCGTCGTCTCACCCACGCTTACGCGCAGGTCCGCGGCCTTCTCGGCGGCCTTCTCCTTGCTTGTGACGGCCAGGCCCCAGCAGCGTTCGCCTGCGAAGAACGGATAGGAAAAGTAGGCGTCATCCTTGTCTTCGAAGGCGTCAATGGAGTCGCGGCCGCCCGCATTGGGGTCTCCGTTCCAGCGGCTCTTGTCACCCAGCACGGTGGCCCGCCAACGCTCCTGGCTCTGGACGATCCAGTCGCCCGGGTGGACGGTGAAGCAGGTGATCAGGTCGTTAGCCTCGGCATCGTCGCGGTAGAAGCCGGCGGCGTCTCCCTCGCCGGGCGGCGACCACATGACGTAGCGGTTCATCTGGATCAGGTTCCTGCGACTCTTGCAGGCGATGGCTTCGGCGTGAAGCTTGTTGATCCAGCAGAGGGCTGCGCGATTGGGCTGGAAGCCGGAGAACGCGCTGAAGCGGAACTCGCCGGCCGCGCCGCTGCACTTCTCCGCGACAAGCACGTAAGGCTCTCCGGCCAGAAACGTCAGGATTGCCTCGTAGGAGGCCCCGCCCTCAAAATCATACTGGAGGCGCAGGCGGCGCAGCAGCGGCCCCTCTGTCAGCCACGTCGAGGCCAAGCCGGTCACCTGCCCGCGGCCCTGAAGTGAGCCTTTGCCACGCCAGACGCCATCCGGGCCTTTGACAGCCAGGATGGGCGCAGGCGCGGCCGACATCTGGAGCGGCTGCGTTGCGCCCATCGGCACCCTGAAACTCGCCGCGCCTGTGGAGACTTCCACCACGTTTCCGTCGGCTTTCTGAACGGAGAAGGGGGAATCGAACTGGGGCGGTTGCGCATCCTGCTCGCCTCCGAAAAGGAACCAGGCCAGACTGGCGGACGCGGGCAGGCCGCTGAAGAAGGTCAGGACGCCGCGCCGTTCGTCGCGCGCCGTGAATTGAAAAGGCACGGCTTGGCCGTGCTGGTCCACGAGCCGCAGCGACGAAAGCTCCACGCGCTTCGGCAACTCGACCTCATAGTGGAGGGGCGAGCGGGGCCAGGGGCGGCCCGTCCAGTCGCGCAGGACGAACGTGCGGAGACAGCGGCGGGCCACGCCGTCAGCGCCGGCGGCGTCGGGCGGCGCCGGGTCAGGCAGACGTTGGAGCAGCGGGCGGCCAAAACGGATGTCCATCGTCTTGTGGTCGTTGAACTCCAGGGGAAATTCCTTCGGGCCAAAGGTGGTGGAGAGGCAGGTCGTCGGATCGTCTGGCTTGGTGGCGGCGAGAAACTCGTATTGGGTGTGGTAGGCAAGATTGCGGAAGGCGTAGCGGCCCTTCGCGTCGCTCTTCGTGCGGGCCAGGATGTGGCGGTCTCCTTCCTCGCGGATGGGGGAGCGGCGGGCGAGGGTCACGGTAGCACCGGCGACCTGCTCGCCCGCAGGATCGAGCACTTGCCCCTCAAGCGAAGGCAGGCCTTTCAGGTCGTGGTCAATGTCGCGCTGGGCGCGCGCGCCCACCAACGCGCGGATGCGCCCCAGTTCTTCGGCGGCCTGATCGTACTGGCCGTCAAGCTGGTAGAGCAGGGGCAAGCTCAAGTGGCAGTGCTCCACCCACTTGCCCTGCGGGAAGGTCTCGATGTACCACTGGTAGACCTTTCTGGCCGGCTCCATGCCTTCGCCGCGCAGCCGGGCCAGGGCCAGGCTGTCGAGCGCCTGGCGCGCCCAGTCGTGGTCGGGCCATTCCCGAATGATGTCATAGGACACCTGCAGGGCCTCGGCGTCCATGCGCTGGAGCCTCAGGTTGCGCGCGAGACCTTCGTACATCGCCTTCCGAAGCTCCGGGGTCTTCGCGTTCGCCAGGGCCTGGCGCTGGAGGTCGAGCGACTCTTTGCCCCTGCGGCTGCGGCGATACGTATCCGCCAGAATGTCGAGGAGCCGCGAGTCGCCGGGGAAGCGTTCCAGCGCGGCCGTGACCACGGCCTCGGCGCCGCCGATCCAGTCGCGCCTCTCGTTCAGCAGCGGGCGGGCCGCGCGGTCCACCAGTTCCGCCGTCACCTTGTCCCCATAGCGGGCCAGCATCAGCTTGTAGTAGTCGAGGGAGCGATAGGCCTCGGAGTCGCGGATGCCGGTGACGAAAAGGCTCAACCCTTCCTGCTCAGGGAACTCCGCGGGCAGGGATTGGAGCACCTCGATCCGCTTGTCGCCCTGGGTGGCGCCGCAGAGGGCCTTGTAGACCGCGGCGCGCTGCTCAGGCGTAAGCGCGGCATTGAGCAGCGCGCGGCATTCCGCTTCGATGGTCGTGGCGTCCTGGATCTTCTCCAGGGAGCGGAGGCGCGCGAGGGGATCGCTGCTCTCGCCGGCAAATGCAGCCGCCGCGAAACAGCACACGGCCTGGAACGCAAGCACCTTATGAGCGGGCGTCTTCATACTCCACCCTCCAGAGGGGAAACGGTGCGCTCAAGCTGACTAAAGTCTCGTCAATATGGGGATACACCGTGCCAAGCCCGGGGTTCTGGGGGCCCCCCACTTATCTCTTAGGCGTTCAGGGGAAACCATGTATGCCCCTTGACAGCGGTGCTCCTAGGCGTAATGTAGTCCGTGACATTCAAGCATGAGGCGGCATCGTCGGTCGAGCCAATTGAGTGGGATGTCCCCGGAACTCACATGAAGGGGCTGGGGTATGGCGGGTAAAGGGAGGAGGTCCGCCCCGAAGGCGCAGTTGGCGCGGAGGCGTACTGCAGACGCATTTAAGGCCGAGGCAACCGGCGGCGCGAATTTCGCGGCCCTGGTTGCCGCCGTCGCGCAGATTCACGAACGCCTGGCCGCCGAAGCCGTCAAGGCCGTCAACATTCGCCTGACGCTGCGAAACTGGCTCATTGGCTGTTACATTCGCGAGTATGAACTGAACGGCAGTGACCGCGCTGCATATGGCAAGCGGCTCTTTTCAGCATTGGAGAAGGAACTTGGTGCGCTGGGGGTCTCGAACTGCAGCCGCCGGCAACTCTATCGCTACCGAGACTTTTACTGCCTGTACCCGCAAATTGTGGGGACGCTGTCCCCGCAATTGCAGCCCCTTTTGCCAAAGGCGGCGCAGCGGCATCGAATTGTGGGGACACTGTCCCCACAATCCAGCCTGCCAGCGGGCGAACTCGTTGCCCGCCTTTCCTATAGCCAATTTGAGGAACTGACGGAAATTGAAGACCCATTGAAGCGGGCCTTCTACGAGGTTGAGTGTGTTCGCGGCTACTGGTCCGTGCGGGAACTGAAGCGCCAGATCGCCAGCCTGTACTTCGAGCGGTCCGGGCTGTCGAAGGACAAGAAGAAGCTGGCGGTTCTCGCGCACGCCAAGGCTGAGACGGCCTCCTCGGCGCAGATGATCCGCGACCCGTACATCTTCGAGTTCCTGGGGCTGAAAGCAAAGAACGTGATGAGCGAGTCCAGCTTGGAAAACTCGCTCCTCGACAAGCTGCAAGAGTTCCTTTTGGAGCTTGGCCGGGGCTTCTGCTATGAGGCGCGCCAGAAGCGGATACTCATTGGCGGCGAGCACTTCTTCGTGGACCTCGTGTTCTACCACCGGATCCTCAAGTGCCACTTGCTCATCGAATTGAAGCTGGATGGGTTCAAGCACGAGTATCTGGGCCAGCTCAATACCTACGTGAACTGGTTCCGGGCGCACGAAATAGCTGCCGGTGACAACCCGCCCGTGGGCCTGCTCCTGTGCACGCGAAAGAACCACGCTCTGGTGGAGTACGCGCTGGCTGGGATGGACAATCAGCTCTTCGTCTCCAAGTACGAACTCGAACTGCCGAAGAAGGAGGAAATCCGCCGTTTTCTGGAGGAACAGATCGTGAAGCGTGAAGCGTTAGGCGCGCCACGAACCACATGCCACGGAATAGAATGAATAGAATGGACAGATCATGGCAAGTCGAAGTTTGTGTTAGCGATGGAATGGTCTGTCCAGACCATAGCAAGTCCATTCTATTCATTCCGTTTTCACTCCTTCCAGATGTCCGCCGTGCGCGCCTTCACGTCCGGCAACTGCGGGAGCGGCGCGCTGGGAACCGGCTCGTACCAGAAGGTCGCGCAGCACCAGTCGTCCTGGGTTTCCGCCAGGCCGTTCAGGTAAGCAATCTGCTGGATTGTGATCCGGCACTGCTTCTGCCAGGCAATCGCGTCGGGCAGGTGCCAGCGGTAGGCCGAAACGTAATTCTTCTGGTTAAGGCTGCAACCGTTATAGAGGAACGTGGCCTGCTGCACGCCCCAGGCCTGCCCTATGTAGTCCTCGCTGCCCGTGCCGCAGATCGTCGGGAAGGCCGTGTCCCCATCCATGTAGACCTTGATCTCGCCTTCGCCCCACCACTGTTTTTCGTGCAGGTTGCGCACGCCCAGCACCGAGCCGATGAAGCGGCCCTTGCTCTTGCGCTCAGGCAATAATTCGAAGTCCTTCTTCTCCGTGGTGGGGTTTTCGCGGCGGAAGAGCACGTGCAGCCGGCCTACGTCGGCCGGGTGCTTGTCGCCGGTCGTGTAGTCAACCTGGTAGAAAAGCGGCACGGCTTTCTCACCCTCGTTGGTGAAGCTCATCTTGAAGCGGGTGACGAACGGCATGGGCAGCCAGAGGTTCATCCCGGCGGTCGCGCTGACGCTGTGGACTGCCGAGCAATAGGGCAGCACCTTGCCGTGGGCAAACCCGAAGAAGTCGCCGACAGGACACTCGATGCTCGGCTGCTCCTGCCCTTCGAGATACGCACGCAGGACGCAGGAGCGCAGGTTCAGCGGGTTGCGTTCGGTGGTCAGCCAGATATGCCGGATGGTTCCCGGTCCCTGGATGTCGCACAACTGCACCGTCTCGGCCGGCTTGATCGTACGGCAGGGCGCGCCCTTACGGCCCGGCCCCAGGTTGCTGGCGGCTTTGCCGCCTTCACCTGGCGCGCCGGTGGGATTCTCGAAGGAGATCGAGCGCGAGGCCAAGCCCGTGTCGAGCAGATAGGGCTGGCGGATCAGATCGCCGTTGTCCTCCGCAAAGGCAACGCCTGTCCGCAAGCAGATGACGCCGGCAACCAGAAAAAACAGAGTGTTCCGCATGGCAGTGCTCCCCGCAATCCGAGTCCAAGAAGAGTCTTGTCAATTTCGGTATACACCGGAAATCGGGGGACACAATGTCTTGAACGACGGTGGTTTGGAAATCTCCAACGCATTTGGGAGTGTTTCATTTCAGTTAGGAGCGGCGGGCGCCTCGCCCGCCATCCCACGGGCGAGGGCGCCCGTGGCTCCATCGCAGGCTAACTGAAATGAAACACTCCCCTTTGGCTTGGGCGCATTTGCGCAGGGGTGCATGTCAGCAAATGTACCGCGGGCGTCCCGCCCGCCCGTGGCAGGCCGGCAGGGCGCGAGGACGAAGGCGGGCGGGACGCCCGC
>Ga0187861_10003221_pt1 | contig 14639 bp, 10 predicted proteins | sample June2016WEW_10_1_3_FD_132986 | JGI IMG/M metagenome (GOLD analysis project Ga0187861, IMG submission 132986) | Peatland microbial communities from SPRUCE experiment site at the Marcell Experimental Forest, Minnesota, USA - June2016WEW_10_100 | ecosystem: Environmental > Terrestrial > Soil >...
GTTCTAATTGCTTGTGAAGTAGTAATCACCGGTGCTACAGTAGATTCCAGTCCTTTATCATGCGTATATTTTTGAGGGGGCAAATCATCCCAACCGCCGGAATTGTAAAAGTAATCCCATGTTTTTAGAATATTTGATTTCAGCTCTCGTGTCGTTGAGCTGCCAAGCCGACCTGCATAAAATTCATGGTATTGTTTTAAGCGGGGATAAAAATATTCCAATAAATCTTTTGACTGAGTATTATTCCATAATTCCAAAAACAAATAATGCTGGACAGGAACAGGTGAGCCATGATGAATAAATGCTGATTGCGCACCCGGTTCCTGTACGTACGCATTCAAATTTTCTATGGCACGTTGAGTATTTGTTTGAAGTAAACCTATACCGATGAATCCAGAATCCCATGTATAAAGGCAATCCCACCATCTTCCCGGTGCACTGTGACGAATATAATCTTTTTGGGTATAAATCGGATACACAACATTGCAGGCGAGAGTAGCGTTCATGCGTTCGATGCTAAATTTATATTTTTCTCCATCTGCAATTCCATCCATATTAACAACGTGTTTCTTTGCCGCTAGATAAATACCTTCATATTTATCCCGAGAATTATTTAGCTCGTTCAAATATTTCTCAACTTCTTCTTTGGAACCACAACAGATAATACCATAAATAGTTTTCGTTGATTTCGGCTGCATGACGATTGGCCTTAAAAATACATTTGTGAAATGACCAATACCTTCTCCCTTGAATACAGTTTGTACATGTTCGTTAACATTCCGTAAGAAAAAGTCTGAAAGATCGCGTTCGTACCATTCACGAATTTGAAATTCATCGTACTGCCATAATAATCCATAATACAAATTCACATCGTCATACTTTAGGATAATGGAATTTTTAAGCGGGCCTTTGATGATTTGCGGAACCGGATTCCATTCTTTTTGCTTGAATTCAATTTTATCTGCCGCATTGGATTCTACCAAAATAAATCCGTTAAGTTCAACGGCATTTCCTCCATTCGAAGTCAAAGTAAATTCGTACTTACCTTTGTTAAGTTTACCGACCTTCACGGTATCGAGACCAAATCTATTCAAACCGCTAAATGTAATTTCTTTTTCAGTCATTCCAGAAATACTGAACGAGACTTTTTGATTGGCATTCATTCTATATCGAACAAGTAGCAAAGCATCATTAAAATCTTTTTCGATATTTATTTTGTAAGAAACAAAATCATATTTGTCTAAACCGAAACCTAATCCAATTCCAGATCCGTTGACAAAACCGTTGTCTCTAATTTCTCCACGCATTTTTCCATCATAAACCAAGTTATCAGTTGGCCTTGTTTTAAAAAATCTCAAGTCTTTATAATCAATCCCATCAATCCATTGGGCGCCTTTAGGTAAGGTTAAGATAGATGGGTAAATCGGCGTGTATGGGCTATATTCTTTAATCGGTGGAAAATTCATCGAAGCCATAAAATGTAACACAAGGTTCTCATTGTTGTTGGTATTGTTAACAAAACCAATTCTAACCAAGCGCGAATGAGAATTTATTTCCGAATATGAAATATCCGTATATACTTGATCTTTCCATTCCAGTTCATGGCGAAAACTAAAATATTCCAAGTTGGGAGAAGCTTCCCAGGGATGATAATCATTTTCATAATGCACATTTGGTACTTCAACTTTTCTTCTATAATAACCCGGAAAAACACTTAGGTCAAATCTAAGTCCACTTTTCTTATCGGGTATATGCGAAACACCGATATAACGTTTTGTATAAGGACCCCAGTCAGGCAAACTAAGGTCATGCGTGTATTCTAGTTTTTTAAATGAGTCTGAATTTAGGATCAGTTGTGCAAAATTATTTCGTTGAGGGAGTGTGGAAATTATAATAACAAATAAAATCAAAAATCTTTTCATTGAGAATACATTGAAAATTGTTTTCATCAATAGCTCCAAAGGATGTTAAATTAAAATCAATCTTTTGAGTATGGTAATTTAGTCACTTTCTAGACTTGTCAAATGAATAGATCTGTCGATTGAATAAGAATAATTTGAAAGAATCAAAGATGGAAATAAACTAGATCGCTCTATATCTAATTATGCAATCTCAACTATACATTTCTTATAATTAGGGCATATTAGAGAGTTATTACTAAACCGCTTTAGTAAATAGCGATGTTTTTCTTTTAAAGTCAAGAATATATTTTCTGAAAAAATCCTTTTATCTTTTTTTTAATTCTAAATAATCATTAATGTTTATATGATTGAATTGACCCAGAACGATGTGCCTTGAACCATTCACATCTGAAAAATAAGACATAATATACTTCGCCAATCTTGGGAAGAAACATTTCGCACTTCATTTATCTGAGGTGAAGGAGAATACTTAGTGCTAAGTTTAATTGACCTATCGAAGGTGATAGAGTAGTATCTATGATGGACCGTGATTGTGTCTTGAGATTGACAAGACACGACCATTGAAGCAATAAACATTACAAAGAAAAGTCCGCAAAGATAGATATTGAACGGATAAATTTCATTTATGACTTCCAACCTTCAATTCAGAAAAAAATCGGTAACTATAATGAACGGATCAACTTCGGAACTGCATTAGTGAACAGACTCCGTTGGGGGCAAAGGAAAAAAGGTATATTACTTCCCTTACAATTTCCCAGCAGAATTCTTAATTCCTGATTTAATAGTTTCAATATGTAACAATTTGCTATTCTTTATTCTTCGTCTATAACTCTTTGATCTATCACCTGATGGATCAATACTTTTCTTTCACTTATAGATATCTTTTCAAATTCATTGAAGAGTTGTCCAACCTTCTTTTCAATAATTAAATCGGAAGATTTACATGCTTTTGAATTAATATGGATTGTTTCTTTTTGTGAATCCATTTTTTAATCTTATATGATTCAATTCCCTCTTGTTGCAGAAATGTTCACCATTCCATCAGTTTTACTTAACTTAGGCCACAAAAATCCATAAACCGAAATTAAGGCAAAGCAACACATCGGCATAAGAAAACCTACGGACATATTGTAGGTATCACCAAGATGACCCATTAGCTTGGGCATGATTGCTCCGCCGATAATAGCCATAACAATAAAACCGGATGCCTTCTTTGCTTGAATACCGAGTCCATAGATACCCAATGCGAAGATCGTAGGGAACATAATTGACATAAATAAAAAACTGAGGAAAACCGCAGTGACAGATATCCAGCCGAGTTTAAGTACGACAAGACCACAAATCAGAACATTAATAAGCGCGTAAGTACCAAGTACACGATGCGATAATAATTTTCTCAATATTGCAGCGCCCGTCGCACGACCTAAAAGAAATAACGGAAATCCGATAGTTCCGAGAAGAAAAGTCGCACCTTTTTCGTTTATAAAGTAATTACCATTTCGTATTATTGTGCGATCGTTCAAGAACCAACTATGCGCAATAGTTTGTGAGATAGATGGAACTTCCTCGATCATATAATTTATGAAGAAACTAAAAATACCTGCTTGGGCTGCAACATAAAGGAATTGTGCAACAACTGCTCCAGAAAAATGGGGATGTGACCAAACTGAACGTTTGAAACCTTTTTCTGTGGAGCCACTTAGATGGTATTCGTCTTCTGTGTTCAAATCAGGGACATCGGCAAAGTAAAAAATAATAGCCATAACAAGTACAACAATTGCCACTATCATATAAGGAATATAAAGTTGTCCTTGAGCGATTTCAACACCTTGTGCGGAGTAGAAGAAAGCGCCACCGATGATCGGTCCTAGAATCCAGCCGATGCCATTGAACGACTGTGCAAAATTGATACGTGTTGCGGCATATTCTTTAGGACCAAGAACAGTAGTATATGGATTTGCCACTGTTTCCAATATAGTCAATCCCATCGCGATCAAACAAACACCAAGCAAAAATGCCCAAAACGCTGAAATGTGTGTTGCCGGAATAAACCAAAAACCACCCAAAGAAACTAGTAACAACCCGGATATTATTCCGCCTTTGTATCCGAGCTTTCGAGCAATCCAGCTGGCCGGTAGTGCCATCAGAAGATAACCTAAATAATGCGCAAACTGCACCCAAGCCGATTGTGCTTTGGACAAACGCAAGAGGTCCTGGAAATGTTTATCCATTACATCTATCATACCGTTGCAAGTTCCCCATAATAAAAACAATGTGCTGATAATGACGAATGTAAAGAAATGGTTTTTACCGTCGTGCGTTCTAAACATTTTCAAATATGCCATTACATATTCCTCTAATTCATTAAGTTCATGCAGAGTCGAGTAACTCGTTCGATATAAACTAATTATGAAGGACGTCTAATTTTAATCTGTATTGCACCTTCAATTACCTTGTCTGCGATTAAAATCAAATATCCACCTCCACCGGCACCCGATAATTTCCAACCATACGATTGAGCTTTATATCTTTCAATTACTCTGAAAATATCATCATAAACCATATTAGGGAACATTTTTATTTGTGCTTCAAATGATTTTCTGAAGAACAAACCATAATTTTTTAAATCTTTTTCTATAATAGATTTCCAACACATTTCAGATGCACTGCTCAAAGCTTCTGCATTTTCTTTATTTATTACAGTGCTATCCAGAACATCGAACTCATTAACGCGTGGTCCCAACGTTATAAGATAAATATGTTTTTCAATCCAGGACAAAATTTCTTCGTCGTACACAGAAGTAATTTTTGCAGGCCAGTATTTTCCTTCATAGTCAAGTTTATTCAAACCAGGCATTACAATGCCTATTGAATCTTGCGATCCAGCTATAATATGCGTTCCGGGAGGATTTTCATAACTGAAAAGCATTTTTGAAAGTTTCTCTTTATTCCCCGGCGGGATGTCTATATGCCAGAGTTCAATCGCCCTTCTCCTTGTACTTGAAGCCATACCACTTCTTTCGTTAAACTCAATCGTCGGCTCAATTGAAATGGTTATAACCGGACCTTTCGAATATTTTCCAACAAAAGGCTGATCAAGCCAACCGCCTGCAAGATCAATGCGAAACGGCATAGTACATTCTTGTCTGAGCGTTGTAGTAGAACGGGATGGTAGATTGCCGTATGGAACTCTTTTCAGAATGATATATTCTATCGCCAAATTCTTGCATAATTCTTCCTTTGCAGGGGTATTACCATCTTCATTTACAAGAAAGATATCAGGTTCGATTGCTTCGATTTCTTTGAGGAAATCTATTATACCACTTCCGGTATTAATCACGCATTTTTTTACATACTTTAACGCGTCAATCATATATTTTCTTTCATCTTGATTGTTCACCGGGTATTTTCCTTTCAAATTGTAGATAGTCTTATCCGATCCCAATCCGACATAAACATCACCGTATTGTGCTGCCTCTTGAAAGAATGCTATATGACCGCTATGAAGCATATCATAGCACCCCGTTACAAAGATTTTTTTCTTTCTTCCCATTATTTAAATTGTCCTTCTCCCATTGTCAATGTTATGTGATACATTTCTTTCATATTCTTCTATGTAGTTCTTAGACTCCTTTTCAATTCCCGTTTCATTTTTGTTTAAATCAATACCATCAATGTAAGTGTAAGTCAACAACTGATAAAATTCCTCATGATAAAACGATGTGACCACTCATGCCTTTTAATATCAACTCCACGCACCCAATAGCCACCTTTTCTAAGCTTCTTGACAAGATGACATCCAATAAAACCACCTGCGCCACACACTAAAGCTTTTTTCATTTATTCCTCATTTATGTTTTTGCTTTTCTACTCTTTTTGATCAAATGAATTAATTTACCTTTCGACATGATTCACCAACGACCAATTTCGGTTTTTGAAATATTCTACATTTTTTTGTTGTGTGGATGTTCTATTTTTTCCAAGAGAATTTTAGTCGCTTTTTCCCAAGATATTCTATCGGTTGTAGAATGTATGTTATTGCAGGTTTGAAAATTGACTGGCATGGGATTTTATCAAATCCGACCAGTGAAATATTAACCTAAATAGAAAGCCGCATTTATTGAATGGCTTTGATTGCCCCAATCGTCATCAGACTATTGAAAGAAAAAAAAACTGTTGGACGATCTCTTCTTCCTAGTAACTCTTTAATGGCTTCAAAAAATGCTAGCCGTTCCTGAAATTCACAATTTCTGACATTTAACTAATAATTATTAATATGATATTTTTTCATCACATTGGAAAACCCGCGATATCGTTCCACATCAGGACATAGAAATCCCGGGCCTTTCAATTCCGCATAGTAAATTTCGATTTGCGAAATACTCAACTTCCACAAACGTATCAGTCTAGCCTACCTACATTTTGTCATCCTTTCGTCAATATTTCGTCAGCCTTTTGTGACCCCTAGGGCATCTGGCGAGATGGCTTAAAGATCGGCAATGCTAAGATATTCTATTCCTGCTTTAGCTGCATAAGCAAATATGTATATGCAAGTGCATTTTCAAATGCTTTCTGCTTATTCGTAACTCCAGCAGAATGACCTCCCTCAGTATTTTCATAATAATAAAAAGGAATTTTCATTGATTCGAGCTTTGCAGCCATTTTTCTTGCGTGACCAGGATGAACACGATCGTCGCGAGTTGAAGTCATCAATAATATCTTGGGATACTTTTTATCAGCTGATATATTTTGATAGGGCGAGTATTTTCCGATATATGCCCACTCATCGGGAATATCAGGATTACCGTATTCACCCATCCAGCTTGCACCGGCTAATAATTTATTGTAACGTTTCATATCAAGCAGCGGCACCTGACAAACTACAGCGCTGTAAAGATCCGGCCTTTGAGTGTAAGCAGAACCAACAAGCAATCCACCATTACTACCCCCTTGGATACCGAGATGTTTTGTGGATGTAATCTTTCTTACGATCAGATCCTCAGATACAGCAATCATATCTTCGTTTACTTTCTGCCGATTCTCCTTAATGGCAGATAGATGCCATTTGGGTCCGAACTCGCCGCCTCCACGCAGGTTAGCATAAGCATAGACTCCACCTCTTTCCAACCAAGCGGTGCCGAGAATACCTGAATAAGATGGTAACAATGAAATTTCGAATCCCCCATATGCATAAAGCAATGTAGGATTCGAGCCGTCAGGTTTGATCTCCTTTTTGTGGATAAGGAAATACGGGATATGTGTTCCATCCTTGGAAGTGGCTTCAAACTGCTGGACTTCATATTTGCTGCCGTCAAAATATTCCGGTAAGCTTTTTACTTTCTGAATTCTATTGTCATCTAAGACAAAATAAAGGCTTGTTGGCACAAGGAAACTTGTATATGTAAAGAAATATTGATCCGATAATTCGTCAGTTGATGATATATAGATGGTTCCATAATCGGGAGTTTCAACTTTATTGTTAGACCACTTTCCATCTCTCCAACTATATTTATATAACTCACTGCGGACATTGTTCAGCTGATTGACGAGCAGATAGTTCTTTGTATTTGAAACCGAGACGATACTTGAACGTTCCCCTGGTTTCCATATTATATCAAAATTCCGGTCTCCTTTTATAAATTTATCGTAATCGATACTTATAAGAGCACCTTGCGGATATATTTTACCGCTAACGTTCCAATCAGTTTTTAGTTCCAGCAATATTTGATTCTTAAAGATTCCATCAAATTGGGCATCATCTTGAATATCAAGCTTTATCAATTTACCGTTTTCGATCGCGTATACATACGCAGTGTAAAATGTTATTCCTCTATGCACAAAATCATAATTTCTTTCTGGAGTATAAATTGTGTATGCAGAGACGGATACATCTTTGATCTCTCCTTCGAATATTGTCTTGGCTTCGCTCAAAGGAGTTCCCCTTTTCCATATTTTTGCAATTCTTGGATATCCAGATTCCGTCAGAGAACCTTCTCCATATTTAGTCATAACATATAATGTATTCTCATCTTTCCATGAGGTTTCGCTCTTTGCTTCTGGAAGATAAAAACCGTCTTTAACAAATTGTTTAGTAGTTAGATCGATCTCACGTTTTATATCTGCATCACCGCCGCCGCGAGAAATTGAAACTATACAATGATTAAAATTGGGGGGTAAAAAACTGGCTCCGTGAAAAACCCACTTCTCATTTTCAGCTTTCGAAAGCATATCTATATCAAGTATCACTTCCCAATTGGGAGATTCTTTCAGATACTCGTTCAAGGTTGTCCTACGCCAAACACCGCGTTCATTTTTTTCATCCTGCCAGAAATTGTAAATGTAATCACCATATATACTTGGCGAGGCGATTCGATCTTTAGAATTATATATCTCAAAATTCCTTTTGTTAATTTCTTGAAACGCAGGAAATTTCTCTAATATTGCAAGTGTAGCATTGTTCTGTGCTTTTACCCAATCAAGGGCTTTGGTACCATCAATCTCTTCAAGCCATAGATATGGGTCATCTACCTCTTGTGCATTTATGCTTTTAGGTATACAGAAAAGAATTATAAGCGTAGTATATAAAAATAGTCGATTTATCATATCCATAAATCCTTTCATTAACCTGAACCAACATATTTAGTTTTCCATTTTTGCCTCATGGTGAAAATATTGATCTCTTTTAAAAGCATCGATCAAAGAAGTTTCTTTATCACCCTTAAGTAAAGCGCTTGTTTTACCTTTTCCCTTTCTGTCTGATTAATTATTTATTTCGTATTTATTAAATAACAAAATAATTAGGTAACCTCATAATAGTTGTGTAAATTTACTGAAAATATTTTCGAATAATACGTTTACTTCCAGTAATTAAAAACACCCGTGTCACTAAAAAACAACGGTGACAAGTAACTTTTGCAGAGGGATTTAATATTATGAAAAAGATCAAGGAAATCGCTTCGCAGTTACATATCTCCGAGGATGATCTCATTCTCTATGGCAACTACAAGGCTAAAGTACCATTGAAATATATAGACAACAATAAACTAAAAAATAGCAATTTGGTTTTGGTCTCGGCTATTTCTCCGACGCCAGCAGGAGAAGGAAAAACAACTGTATCGATCGGTCTGACACAGGGAATGAACAGAATTGGAAAGCAAACAACTGTTGTGCTGCGAGAACCTTCCCTTGGACCGGTCTTCGGAATGAAGGGTGGTGCAACAGGAAGCGGACGTGCGCAGGTTGTTCCTATGGAAGATATTAATCTTCACTTTACCGGAGATTTTGCAACAATTGAGAAAGCACATAATTTACTCGCTGCATTAATAGACAATAACATTCAAAATAAAAAATATAATATAGGAATTGATCCTCGAACAGTTCACTGGAAGCGAGTGATGGATATGAACGATCGATCACTCAGGAAAATTATTGTTGGTCTTGGTGGAACTCTTTCCGGAATCCCGCGTGAAACAGGATTTGATATAACGGCTGCTTCGGAAGTCATGGCTATACTCTGCCTTGCAGAAAATCTTGCCGACTTAAAGCGGAAATTGGGAAATATTTTTGTGGGATTTACTTTTGACAAAAACCCGATCTATGCACGCGATTTGAAAGCATGCGGTGCAATGACTGCACTGCTAAAAGACACTATTATGCCCAATCTTGTACAAACCATTGAAGGGAATCCTGCAATTATTCACGGCGGCCCTTTTGCCAACATCGCACAAGGAACAAACAGCGTCGTTGCAACAAAGATGGGTTTATCTCTTTCAGATTATGTAGTGACAGAAGCTGGATTTGCATTTGATTTGGGAGCAGAAAAGTTCTTTGATATCAAATGCGGTTATTCAGGGTTATCTCCTAAAGCAGTCGTTCTTGTTGCGACTTTAAAAGCACTAAAGTATCATGGCGGTGCGGATTTAAAAACCGTTAACCAGCCGAATAAAGAAGCATTGAAAAAAGGTTTGGGTAATCTCGAGAAACATATTGAAAACATTATTGCTTTCGGTATACGCCCGGCAGTTGCAATAAATAAATTTGCGGCTGACACGGATGAAGAAATGAACATTGTAAAAGACAGGTGCAAAGAGCTTGGTGTGCCTGCATCCATAGCCGATGTATGGGGAAAGGGCGGTGAGGGTTCGATGGAACTAGCAGATATAGTATGCGATATAGCGAGAAATTGTAAAAACAGATATATCCCGACATACGATTGGAATTGGGATATTCCGAAAAAAGTCGAAACCATCGCAAAAAATATTTATGGTGCAAAAGCAGTTGAGTATACGGCTAAAGCTAAAGCTGATTTAGAAAAGATAGAGAAGCTCGGTCTGGATAAACTTCCCGTATGCATGGCAAAGACCCAGAACTCACTTTCTGATGATCCAAAACTGCTTGGCAGGCCAGAAAACTTTCTGATAACAATAAGAGAAATAGAGGTGGCTGCCGGCGCTGGATTTGTAATTCCAATTACCGGCGAAATAATGCGGATGCCGGGCCTTCCTGCTATTCCAGCTGCTGAAAACGTCGATGTAGATGACAATGGAAAGATTACGGGATTATTTTAAGTACATTTTATCTTATAATATATTAAAACAATGAAGGATTAGATTTAATGGGCATTGCAGGACTTACTATAATCGGCGAATCGATAAACGATTCAGTTCCATCTACTCATGATCTTTTCGAAAAGAACGATATCGCCGGCATCATCGAGCTAGCAAAATCTCAAGCCGGGAGCGGCGCTGCCTACATCGATGTCAATGTCGGTTTACGTTCTCCCGGATTCATGGCAGAAATTGTAAAAAATATTCAGGAACATATTTCTCTTCCGCTGTCAATCGATACTCCAGATCCTGAAATCGCCGCCGCTGGATTGGAAGCTTACAATCCAGAGCTTGCCGGAAAGCGGAAACCGATTCTGAACTCAATTTCCCAGGCACGGCTACAAATGTTCGACATCTATAAGAAACAGCCATTTATTCCGATAATGCTCGTGACAGAGGGAGCAGAAAAAAGTGGCGATATAAAAATGAACAAAACAGCAGAAGAAACTTATGCTACAGCAAAAGTTATGATGAATATTGCGCGCGAACGCATTAAAGATGTAAAGAACAGCGAGCTCATTTTTGATCCTGGCATTATGCCGATTGGAAGTGATTCAGATGGAAATTTTAAGCGGTTGATAAATTCGATCAGGCTAATCCATCAAGATGCCGATCTCAAGAGCGTGAATATGTCCGTTGGGCTAAGCAATTTTACTGTTATGCTGCCATCAAAGCGTGCAGACGGTTCCCCTGTAAAAGGTTCACTTGAAAGCGCTTTTTTAACAATGGCAATGCCGATGGGATTTAATACTATTATAGGTTCGGTGAAAAGAAAATATTCGCTTCTTGCGGATGATCATCCAGCAATGCAGTGCTTAAAAGACATACTGGAATTAGAAGGTTATGATATCATTATGAGAGTAATGAATTATTATTCTTAAGATAATTTAAAAAGAATATTTTATTAAATGTCGCTCGATTTTATTACATATGGAAAACCTCCAATATCACCTCGTGAACGGAAACTCTCCCGCTTCATGCTTTTCTTTGAAGACGCTGTAAAAGTTCCTCTCTTCGGTTGTCAGCACTGCGGTGAATGTATATTATCCTCTACTGCTTTTATCTGTTCCCAAAGATGCCCAAAGCGAATTCGTAATGGTCCATGTGGCGGAACCGGTGAAGGTGGAACGTGCGAAGTATATCCGGAAAGAAAATGCGTATGGTACCGAATCTATAATCGATCAAAGCTGCTTAACCGTATTAGTTCGCTTTATCAAATAAAAAGAATACACAACTGGAATTTGGAAGGTACATCCGCATGGTTGAATGTATTCAAGAAGCGTATTGAAGCACCTGTCTGGTTTGTTCGAAATGATAAACAAAAGGTAAAGGACATTGTTTCCGGTGACACTCAAAGAAAAAATTGAATCGAACAGGTTCATTGTCTGCGGTGAGATAGGTCCGCCTAAAAGCTGCGACGGCAATGTTATCCGGGAAAAGTCGAAGTACTTTAAGGATGTTGTTGACGCGGTCAATATCACTGATAATCAAACAGCGCTTGTTAGTTTATCGAGTATTGCTTCGGCGAAAATATTATTGGAGGAAGGCATCGAGCCGATTATGCAGATGACGTGCCGTGATCGGAATAGGATTGCAATTCAGAGCGATTTATTAGGCGCTGCTGCATTAGGCATCTGTAATTTGTTGTGTCTAACCGGCGATCACCAGAAATTCGGTGATCAACCCGAAGCAAAGGGAGTATTCGATCTGGATTCGATCCAACTGATCGCAACCGTTGCTAAAATGAACAGCGGTTATTTTCTTTCCGGTCAGGAAATGAAAAAAGCACCAGACTTCCTCATCGGCGCCGCCGCGAATCCATTTGCCGAACCGTTTGAGATGCGATTAATTCGGTTACATAAAAAAGTAGAAGCAGGTGCGCGTTTCATCCAAACTCAGCCGGTATTTAATATGGATATTTTTACCCGCTGGATGGAAAGGGTTGTCGAGATGCGACTGCATGAGAAATGCGCGATTTTCGTCGGCGTCATGCCAGTGAAATCGGAGAAAGTTTTGCTTCACATGAAAAAGGAAGTCCCTGGCGTTAATATTAACGACGAATATATCGATCGCATGAAAGTGGCCCGCGACCCGAAAGAAGAAGGAATAAAAATTGCAGTTGAAATGATTCATACATTGCAGAAAATAAAAGGTGTGCGTGGCGTCCACCTAATGCCTGTGATGTGGGAAAGTATCACTCCAGTCATTGTCAAAGAAGCTGGCTTAGATGTGTTAGAATAGTATTACTTTGGGCAAGCAGAAGCCTATTACTCAATTTTCTTTATAAACGACTCTCTTTCTCATATCTTTTAATTCATCTTTCGTAACGTATTTAGGTACAACCTTTTTGAATCAATTATTTTCTTACTGCTTTTATAAATGCTCTTATATTTTCTGAACTTACTCCCGGCGGCATTCCTCCTCCACAAGAAAGAATTACTTTCGATTTGTCTTGCAGTGAGTCAACAAGCTGAACAGTCGTGTCTGTTACCTTGGCAACATCGCCATCAGCTAAAACATCCCTTGGAGGAATATTGCCAATTAATGTCACTTTATTCTGAGTTAATTGTTTCAATTCATTCAAAGAAATATCAAAACCCATATTGAATAGATTCACTCCTATCTCCGGCAGCATAGGTGCAGATACCTTGCAATGGGCATCGTTATGTAAAAATTTTATAGAAACATTTGCATCGTATAGTTCTTTAAAATAAGGCAATCCGAAAGTGCTAAATTCTTCCTTCCCCATAAAACCGATAATGTCATCCAGCATCAAAATCCCGTCAATGGATGGGAATGTTTTCATTTGCAGATGCAGCCAATCTTTGAGAAATAATGTAATTTTTTTCATGAGTGCTTCAGCTTTTTCCGGCTGCATCATCATCGTGGTCAGAAATTCTGTTGAACCCATTAGATAGCTGGCAATATTTAAAGGACCGCGTGCAACAGCAAATCGAATTTTATGCCCTGCTGCTTCAATTTTTGGCTGGGCAAGTTTTAATCGGTTGAGCATGAACGGCAAAAGGCCATCTGTTTTCGGATTCGGCTGTGGCATTGATTCGATATCATCAACCGATTGTATGATTTTATGCGCATGTGGAAATTCATTCGTCGGGAACACGCAGCGTGCTCCAAATGCCGATGGCTCAGTACACATGCCAAATTCCGACCAGAATCCTGGCAGAAACATTACATCTGGAAAATCCTGGAGTGCTTTCAAATTTGCCTTTAACCACAATTCATCGTTTGAAAAATAGTCAAGAATATTGATGCCATACCAATTCGGCAGCCATGGACAATCAATAATGAAACCAACCGGCAGCGGATTTAAAACTTCTCCCTTCATTGTTCTCTGAAGCATTTCCCATTGTTGATCTGTCATTCTACTTTTCCTTTATTAATTTATTTGACGGTCATTTTAATTTGCATATTGATATTTCTATTCTTATGGACTCAACTTTTTGATTTATAATTGGCACGCTCTGCTTTGGCCACTCGGATTGCTCGATATGTGCAATCCTTCATATCGCAGGTATCGCAGGTATAATCAACTCTCTTAACTGCTGTACCGACTCCTATAATCCCGCTGACAGATTTGATCGGCACCATTAAAGCGGATTCTGTAAGAGTAATTCCACAAAAATTTACAGGGAAGAAAGAAAATAATAGATGTTGCTCCGATACAGACCAATCGCAATAACCCGGACTATATCTGTTCGTGATTTTCAGTCCTCGCATTTGCATCTGCTTCTCGATGTAATCGTGCAGTACATCAATTGCTTGTTCTTCTGTTACAGACGCAACAATATCGACCATGTAACTTAACGCAACATCACCTTCGGTTGATAATTTCTTTGCCCAGGTCTCCATCGCCCGGCCGATTGTACAGACAAACAACGCTGCCTTTTCGCATTTTCTGAGTTGGCTAGCAACAATTTTTTGTAATTTGAAAAATTTATTTCCAATAAACAATCCATCGTTTCGATCTTCGGTTTTTTTGACATCGAGGAGCCGGTAGCCTGCTTGTATTTCACAATATTCTGGCAGTCGAAAAAGAATATTATCGATCATCTCTTCAAAATGTGCCGGGATTATCCCCTTAGCATATCCA
>Ga0187861_10003222_pt1 | contig 14639 bp, 5 predicted proteins | sample June2016WEW_10_1_3_FD_132986 | JGI IMG/M metagenome (GOLD analysis project Ga0187861, IMG submission 132986) | Peatland microbial communities from SPRUCE experiment site at the Marcell Experimental Forest, Minnesota, USA - June2016WEW_10_100 | ecosystem: Environmental > Terrestrial > Soil >...
ACAGGTATTTTCGGATTGATGCGGGGAGTCATGGGATCGCAATTCAACTGGGTTATGGCTGCCCAGATAGGTATTGCAATCGGCCAGCCATTTCTACTAAACGCGATGACGACGGTGGCTGCCCGATGGTTCCCGATCCGTGAGCGTGCAACTGCATCCGGCCTTGCGTCTCTGGCCATGTATCTTGGCATTATCCTTGGCATGGCCCTTACACCTTATCTGGTAATCCATTCCGGTATGGATCATATGTTGGTCACTTATGGAATCGTTTCGGTAATCGCAACTGTTGTCTTCCTTGCACTCGTAAAGGAACGTCCTCCTACTCCGGCCGGTAAGGAAGAAAGATCGCTGGTTTTCGATGGCATGAAAAGCATGTTACATCGAAAGAATTATATTCTTCTACTGGTTATTTTCTTTTTTGGTCTTGGGATATTCAATGCTGTCGCCACCTGGATCGAAGAAATCGTCAGACCGAGGGGATTCTCTGTCACCGAGGCAGGAATGGCAGGCGGATTGATGATTTTCGGGGGATTGGCAGGCGCCGCAATAATTTCCTGGCTATCGGATCGTTACCGCAAAAGGGTTCCTTTTATCTTGCTAGCATTGGCGATTTCCAGCCTGGGACTTGTGGGAATCACCTTTGCGACAAACTATGTCCTTTTGCTTATCTCAGCTTTTATTATGGGTTTTTTCCTGCTGAGCGCCGGCCCAATCGGTTTCCAATACGGCGCCGAGATCGCTTACCCAGCTCCCGAAGGAACTTCCAATGGACTCTTATTGCTTATGGGACAGATCTCCGGTATTGCTTTTATTTTCGGAATGGACTTTTTTAAATCTCCTGTTAACGGGTCTATGACCTATTCTCTTTTAATCCTGACAAGCCTGCTGATTATAAATTTTCTTTTGGCCACAAGGCTTAAGGAATCGACCTTGCTCACAGGAGAAAAACCAGTTGAAACTACTTCTGTTCCTCCATCATCTTAACCCGACATAAATGATCAATCCCGGGGTTTTATTCCCGTGAGCTGCACTATAGCTGTATCTCAATATTATTATCCTGCTTATTCAACATTGTTAAAAATTGATCAGCTGGAATAACTGCCCCACCCTTGCGATATTTGTTATCTTCATAAGTGAACTTAATAGGGTTACCGTTAATGGAAATAGCTTTGGGACCAAAACAATTTTCCTTTATTGCATAGTTGAATGTCACCGGATGACCCATAAAATCTATTGAAGCAGATAAACCATCTAAAAAATGTGGAATTACCGGATCAACAATTATATTTCCAAATTCTTTACGCAAACCAAGTAATCGTGAAACAATCAGTCCAATATAAATGCCCGGCCCGCTGGAATAAACCCGCCATCCTCCTTTAAGAGTAATTTTTCCTGTTTTTATTTCTTCGTATTTTTCATCAGCTTCATAACGATTTTTAAATATTACATCTGAACTACTGTAATAACAATTTGATTGGCGAATATCGCCACAGGGCACAATATCTCTGTACGCAACAGGATTTGCCTGACGAAGCGCTTTCAGAAAAGCATCTGCCCTGCCTGTACGAGCTTGTGATTCTGCATAACGAATATGTTCATGCACGTACATAAGGCCAATTTCGCGACCGAAGAATGTACTACTTTCGGCTCTCTGAAAAAGTGTTTGAATACCACCTTTATATTTGAGAGGACGGTCCATCAAACGAGCGCCATCAGGACCTTTCAGGTATTGCTCAATAAGATCCAGGTGTTGCTGAGCCTGTTCTTTTGTAAAAATTTCACTGATAATACCACGATTCATCGGCAATATACTGTACTGGATATTGGTTTTATTATCACTTGGATGAAGCAGCAAACTGATACTGCGATCTTTTTCAACCAGGCCGTAACCTGCAATTACTCCATCCCTTATCAAATATTTGTTCAAATCCGCTTTAATCTGCACACAGATTTCTTTCAATTCTTTAGCTCTTTTTGTATTGCCGGTCTGCTCGTAAACCACCTGGAATTGAGTAAAGGCCTGGTAATTCATTTCAACTGTCCAGCTTGAAATCATACGTTGCGCCATTTCCTTGCTGACCGGCTGCAGGGAATCATTCCAGTCACCGCCGTCAAAGGGTACCAACGCAGTGCCTGGAATAAATGAATTAACTATCATATTAATCAACTTGTCAACGTGTTCGCCAAGAGGCATTTTTTCAGCACAGGCAACGCCATTTTCATGATAGTAAGGTAAAATTTCGTCGAGAAGTTTCAGATCGCCGGTAACTTTGATATAATTACTGAGAGCTATAATACACCAGTAAAAAACATCTCCATGAGAGCTGTCAGCCCGGATATTTGAATAGCTGTCGAACATCCACCATTGCGGCCATCCACCATCTGTATTCTGATTTGAGAAAAGGATACGCAGTACTTGTTTTGCCTCATCATATTTTTCCATACACATTAATAAGTCAAACGGCCCCTGAGCTATATCGCGCGTACCCCAGGCAGCCCCGCTAAATTGTTCCAGCCCATAAGGTGTTAAAAAATGGGTGACTGCATTCATGCCATACCATGGCAGGATTTCCTGAATGGCTGCAGTGTCTTCCTGATCTCCCTTCAGAGACAGATTTAAACACAAGTCCTGCCATACAGACTGGGCATCCTTACAATCTGAAAACCACTGATCATCTGCATCTTTAATTTTACCTGTTTTGGCAGTAGAACATATCTCACCTAGAAAACTCATACAGAAATCAGTTGTTTCCCGCACATCGAAAATAAAAAAAGAGCCCCCATGACTTTTATTATCGTAATACAGTACTTCATCGCCGCAAACCTTATAATCAGAATTAACACTATTAACTATGATCCTGAATTGTGCATACGGGAATTTATCTGCAATCATACTATCCGCTTTTGGTAAAGCCACATATTCACCGGTTGTACTCCCCGGAATAATATTCCAGCCGTTATTATCATCAAAATGATGGGTAATTAACAATTTTATATTTTTACCACCAACAACTTTAAAGTCCATGTTAACCTGTGGGGCAGTTTTAGATGTCCAGTTGCGAACCTGAAAGCAATAATCGCCATATTTATATATCCATCGGCAATGATTTAAACCGATCTCAAAAGCAGATGGAACCCCGAGTAAATATCGCTGGCCATTTACCTCAACAAAGATTCGTTGCCCTGTTTCCCGTGCGAGATTAAACTGGCTGGAACAAATTGAAAGCAGAATATTAAAATTAGTATTACCCTGAGTAAGATGCGAATTGAAAACGCCATAAGCATATGAGGTTGTTGATACAATATTTTCATCGGGCGTATATCCTGCTTTGGCTTGCATGATATGTGCATGTGGGCGGTCAACAATTATTTCTTTAGCCCGTAACACAACATGGTTGTTCTGGCTACAGAAAAAGGATAACAGTTGATTATTTTCTTTTTCACAATGTCGCCTCTCTATACCAAAAAACCAGTTAAGTTCTTCATCACTTAGATCATCAACCGGTAAAAAACCAGATGTATTGAATATATTTTTATCCGGAGTAAACAACTCATGATAATTTTGAGGCGAAACTTCATTATTAAATTCAAGCATAAGGTCAGCTAATTGATTCAAATCATCATTTGAAGTTGCTTGAGGATGATCTGCTAAATAGGTCACAAAAAAAACACTTTTATGATGATCTCTGGTGGACAGTTTAAATGGTTTTTCCTGCAAGGCAAGAACAGACGACTCTCCGGAATATTCGCCCCCCAACCTGTCTACAAGCAGACCTTCCGGGATCCCGGTTTCCCGGAAAGTTTTGCCATAAAACTGCATGCCATCAACACTTGCGGCTATCGCTGTATTTTTACAACCCATCATTACCCATGGATTACCAAAGGATTCTTTCATATTTTGACGACAGCATATAACAGAACCCTGGTTTTTATCTTCAAGAATACGCCGTTCAAGATATTGACTTACATAATATTCATTAATTAATCCATCAGTTACTGGCTTTAGCCCGGCATCCTGCACATAAATTAAATCAAGTTCGACGAGATCGCCAGATATATTGGTGATATCAATATGCCACTGCCAGCTTAGGCTTTTTTTTGAAAGTTTCAGTACACATGTATAATCAAGTCCTGCCCAACTACCTTCAGCAATAAACGAGTTTTCCTGTATTTTAAAACGACTATTACTTTCCGGACCTAAAAGAGCTTGGAATTCATAGGGTTTTGTTCTTTTCCTTAAATACAGATTTGTTCCTGATTTTGAAAAAGGTGTTGCAGCTTTGAGACTTATTCTGATCGGATCAACTTCAATACTCTTCACTGAGCCATTTTCCAGAAAATTAAAAGCAAGTCCAAGGGGATTCTTGATATTTAACTTTTGGGTTCAGACATTTTTTTATTTTTTTACCGCCAAGTTCGCCATGTATCAGCAAAGATCGCGAAGGACCATATTCTGTATAACAATATTTTGCGCTCTTTGCGAAATTCTTCACGTCCTTAGCAGTTAATATTTTTTTGACTACTGTAATAACCTAAGCATTCTAATATTCAGAACCATTTCCTTCTTGTGTATGTGACTGTATATAAATGAAATTCGTTTATCGTCACTGATCATTTTAACAGCTTCACTACAAATAGTTGCGGATTTAATTTTTTTAACATTCGCACCTTCAAAGACGATCTCCCCGGCCAGATCGCGATCTCCGTACAGGGTAATCTCAAGCTGATCATTCTTTTCTTCGACACCCAGAATTTCTGAGGTACTGTGCAGAATTTTTAACCCGTCAGAAACTTCCAGGCACACAGGAGTTAATACACCGTATAATGCCGGCCATAACATTTCATCCTGTGAGTAAGGAATTGTGATAGGGTCATTACTTTCAGGATGAGTATAAATAACTTTACCAGTCTGCTCTTCATTGTAATAATTTCCTATGAAAAGAAGTGCAGAATTGTCACCTGTGAAACGTTCTCTTACAGCGATAAAATCATTGTCGGTTGATGCTTGCCTGAGCTTTGCATCTGATCTTTTCAGAATCGCCTTATAGACCAGTTTATGATCTTCAGTGTCAAATCCGGTCCATGTTCCCAAATGAATCAGCAATCCGCTTCCGAAAACTTTTTCGAATCCACATGCAGAACCATTAATAGTCCGTGCAATAACTCTGGCACCGGAGAGCGATTCTTCAGAATAGGTGATCAGCGGATTGGCGCATTTGATATCTTTCAGGTCAAATATATCGATCAATGGAGAATCAATGGTTTCTCTTCCAGAAGGGAACACCGACAGGGCATCGCGAATAATTGTACATGGTCTCTGTGACATCTCACGGTCAGGCAGGTAAGGGAAAAGAACGCAATTGCCACCGGCTTTGGTATAATCAACAATGGTCTGCTGATCCCTGGCATTCATCTCATCAGTGCTGAAGGCCCATACCTGTTTGTAGATGCCCAATGTATCAGCAGAAGCTTTACTCAGATCAATCATATCATAATCGACATTAAGTACCTGAAGGATTTTCAGCAATCCGTCGAAATAAGCTGGTCTGCGGATTGCAGAAGGGGTGAATTGAAGTTCACATTCCTGTTCAACAGGCCTTTCCAGCTCTGTTGCATAATATGGAGGATAGAAAAGTACGCATACCTCAGCTTTACGTCTTGCATTAACTATAAGGCTTTCGGAAGTTTTTACAATTTTACTCATTCGTTTAACCAATGGAAAGGCACTGGTGCGCTCACCTTTTGTTGTGAGAGGGTTGAACCAGTAAAACGTTCTTCCGGAATAGCCCTTGCGGCTTGGGTTGTACCCCTGCGAGAACATATAGTAGTTCCAGCCGGTCAGGCCGTTGATAACGCTTGCTTTATAGAAAAGTTCCATCTCATGTGGATTCGTTACCACATGATATTCCCGGGAGCCGCACTGGAACTCAGCAGCAAATGACGGTTTGTTCCCCTGCATTGCATAAGTTATATCATTGATGATCCGGTCATCATGCATGTTGCGGTATGACAGGAATTCCGGAATATGATCAACCCCGAATATGATCTCACTCTTATCACTAAAAAGATCTTCATACATGGTAATATTGACCGGGAACTCATAGCCGTTTCCATAGATCCATCCGGGAAGATTGTGATATAAAGGAACAGTTACACCTCTGTCCCTGGCCATACCGGCCAGCATTCTCAGATAGTCGCCATAATAAGTTCTCCAGAAACAGTGCCATTCATGATCACGGCCACGATCACCCTTTGATGCATAGGGAAGCTTGCCGTCGGGAGGAAGCTCTACATGAGCAAAATCCTTATAATCTGTCCCCCATAAATTATTCACTTCAGCAATACTTGTGAATTTATGTGATAAGTATGAAATGAAATGATCCTTAACAGCATTACCATAATCTGCCTGTTTCGCCAACCATGAAAATACTCCGATCTCATTACAGATCTGTATCATGATTACTGGACCACCTTTTGATATTTCGCGTTCACTAAGGAACGGCATGATCTTATCATACCACAGAGTTACCTTTTCCAGATATTTCTGATTAAACAAGCTGACTCCGTCGCTCGGGAATATTTCTCCTTTGCTGTTGCGCATCTTGACTTCCTCACGATACTGATCCATGAACCAGTCCGGCAATCCTGCTCCCCTGAACTCGGCCAAGATAAACGGGCCTGGTTTTACAATGCAAAATAATCCGTAAGCCTGGCATCGCTGAAACCAACCTTTAAGATCGCGTTCCGGACAGGATGTGCCGTCAAAATCAAAAACAGACTCTTCTGATTCGTGCCATGCCCATGGAACGTAAGTGCTGACGGTGGTTAAACCGGCTTCTTTAGCTGCTTCCAAATGCTTGTCCCATAGTTCGCGCTTAATTCTGAAATAATGGATCTCTCCCGAATTAAGAAATATCTTTTTGTCGTTCAGATAAAAATTGCTGTCTTTGATACAAAATACCTGCTTATCAATCATGTGCTTAGATGTTTAAACCACAATAATTTACAATTGCCATGATTTTAGATTACGATTGAATCGACGATTTTGGATTACGATTGATGCTCATGATAAAATCGTAAATCGTCATTTGAAAATTCATTCGTAAATCGAAAATCTTAAATTGTTGTTAATGATCATTGGGAATTTCCTTCTTCTTTCGAACGTTCCAGATTTTTTTGCTTCAAAAGATCTTTTATTTCATGGCTTCGTTTTTCAGTCAGTGAATAACGGAGAACAAAGAAAATTGAAAAGATGCTTAATAACAATGGTAATCCGATTTCGACCACACGCATCATTAAAAGTGTATAAGGTGTCTGTTTTGTGAGTGGTACGATTTCTCTTTCAATAATGCCGAGCTGTTTATCGAGGAAATTTAAAGATGATGTTGTGTTCATATTTGCAAGGCAGTTATTTACCATTGTAATGTTCCACAAGAGCTTTTTATAATGCTCTTTGCTGTTTTTGGTTTCCAGGGATTTTGCTTCCAGGCGTGACATGAGTTCAAATGAATTCATCCTTGCTTGTTCAAGCTTTGTTTGAAGCGTCAGTGGAATGGCTTCTGCTACAAATGTGTTAATCCGGGAGGCTTCAGTCTGGGGCCCTGATTTGTCTAAACGCAACTGAAGTTGTTCCAGTTCGCCTGCAATGGACTTTGTCCTGGACAATGTATTTAATAACAGGTCTTTCCTGTGGCCTGGATAAGCAGTAAGTGTTTCGTTCACCGGTTCCTGTTTTTTAAGAGATTCTTTTTCCAGGTAGATCAAATATTCCTTTGACTCTTTGAGCGCTTTGGAGTTTTGCATTTTAGTATTTTCGAGCCATTCTGCATTGGCATTGGTGAGGCCTTTATATCCTTCCCAATACTGAACTTTACTGTGAAGCTCCCTGATGCTCCCCTGCAACTTATCGACTTTTGTGACCTGGGTTTCGTCAAACATGGTAAATACGATCAGTGCACCTGCAACAAGGCTGGCTAATGCAGTTCCCATTTTTATAAACCACCAGAATATCGAGTAAAAACTTCCCTCAGCGCGATAACCCGTTTTTAATTCATCTTCATCACAGATATCGCCCACCATGGAAGAACCCAGGGTGAAGAAAAACAGCATGCCGGTAGAAAGCAGAACAATGGGAATAGTGATCAGGTAAGGATGATGAGGGTTGTAGCAAACAATCTTAGAGAGTTGGGCTAGGCACATTAGTAAAATTGCAATAGTGAGGGTATTCCGTTTTCCCAGTTTCGGGCTTATCCAGTTGAGGGGGAATACAGCAAGTACTCCGGTGATGGCCCAGATAGTGCCGTTAATTCCGAGGAGATAGGCACCTGCAACTTTGTCACCCCCGAAAACATAAAAAATAGGTATGTATGACCCGAGCAGTTGGACGAAATTAAAGCCCATGGCCAGCGTGAAAATAGTCAATGTCAACATGATAAAGTTCCTGTTGGTGGCACTGTGTTTCATATCTCTCCAGAAGGGCGTTTTTTCATGCTTTGCAGCTTTTACAAATCCCGGTTCACGTAATTTGTAGGTCCACCAGAAAGAAAGCGGGATCAGAATGGCAGCGATCATTAAGGAAACGTAGCGCATACCGTCGGCTTCATTACCTCCGGTGCCTTTGAAAACTTTCATGTTGGCGAGGGCAAAAAGCCAGGGTGTGCTCATGGCAAAAAGATTACCTACAAAACTTTTGGCGCTGAAAAGACGGGTGCGTTCGTGGTAATCAGTCGTCATTTCCATTCCAAGGGAACCATGAGGGATCTCGAAAATATTAACGGAAGTGAAAAATAGAAGGAGGGAAAAAAGAATATAGACAAGCTGAAAAGCATGATAGCCCGATTCAGTCGGGAACCATGTACGCACCAGGTCACCCTTTGGGATCCACCAGATGACGACAAAAAAAACTGCAACGAGTATTCCGCCTATCAGCAGGTAGGGACGCCTGCGGCCCCAACGGGTACGGGTGTTATCGGAAATATGACCGATAACGGGATCAGAAAGAGCGTCCCACAAACGGGGGACGATCATAATGGCTCCCAGCCAGAAGGCGCTTAGCCCCAAGCTTATATTCCCCATCAACCCCACGAGTATTCCTGCTATGTTGAAAAGGGCAATGGGAATAATGCCTCCGGCGCCATAGGCAGCTAACTGTGAAAAGCGAATCTGATGTTCTGGTTTCTGGATGTGAGCCGTGGGGGTTTTTTGTTCGTTCATAGAGATCCCTTTGAGTTAAATTTGTATCATTACTTTACAACAACTTTAATCAATAATAAATCATCACTTCTGCAGGAAACTCTTTAACAGATATTTCCTTTCCCGTATAATCTTTGATTTCTTCTCCGTTAATGGTCACTTTGGCTGGAAGTTTCGATCCGTTAAAGTTTTTAATTTTAATTCCATTGGAAGGAAGTTTTACATCGCCAAAAATTGAAAAGACATATTTGTCTTTATCTTTTTTTATTGAGTACGAAATCTCGCCATAATATGTTGGTAGATTTTCGACAGACATTCCTCCAGGCGAATCGATCCAATCCTGATAAAGTGCAGCAGCTATGACAAGCGATTGATCATACTCATTTTCATAAACAAACATAGCCCGGATTGCATTGATAAAATCGCTGCCAACCCAGGTGTGTGGCATATCCCCGATATACCGCGGAATGCGGTAATCTTTCCAGACAACCTCAGCCCATTGATACCATCCATGCGGGCGCTGATCATTTAAGAAAAATTCTATTAACTCGTGCGCTCTTTCCGGTTGATCTAAAATAATAAATGAACCGATTAAACGATTTTCATAAGGTGTGTAATTGATCCAATCAATTTTTCCGTCTCTCCTGTTTTTGAAGAATTCATAATATTTATCAAAGGTGTTATATACTTGCGGCTTTGGTAAGTTCTTCAGTTCGTTGCAAGGTGTTAACGCGATTGTTGTTGATGTTGCATCAAAATCACCAAGCTCAACGCAACCGGGCAGGTAATTTATTTTTCTCGTTTTCATTGCGAGTTGCAGCGAGTTGTAAAGATTTTCTTTAAATGTATCGCAAACTTTTTTTATTCTTTCATAAGATTCTTTTTCACCAAGTATTTTTTGGATCTCCACAGCATCTTTTAATCCTTTCATTGTAAAGAAATCATCCCAGTAGGAGTGCATCGGTTTTGCAGAATAACCTTCGTGACTGATGGATTCCGTAACCAAGCCATAGTAAGCACGCACGCTGTCGTTTCCATATTTGAAATGGTTTGTTGATCTTTCGGCAATCAGCGATTCGATGTATTCTACAGCTTTCAGTACATTTTTATTTTTTGACCTGAGAAAAGCTGTATCCTTTGTGAAATTAAAATATTCCCTGATCAAATAAATCATTTCCCCTTGGCTGTCATTTTCGGGAACCGGATCGGGGCCCCTGGAATCAACCACGCAGGGAACCTTACCGTTTTCGTATTGATGATCTGTGTACCAATTAATGAAATCTTTTACTTCTTTTATAATACCGGATTTAAGAAGTGCAGATGAAGTTAATGCACCGTCACGGATCCAGCTTCGTTCATACGAACGCGAGCCGGGCTGGATGCCTGCCTTATCCTTGTTGATCAATATGTAAACAAGATTCGATTTATAAGTATCTACAATCCTATTCGCTGATTCAGGTAAATGAAATTTGATATGCCCGACTTTCGTTCTCCAGAACTCTGTTGTTTTATTAATTTCTTCTGCGATATAATCATTGCTGATTTTTTCATCACTGGATTTTTTACCATAAAATGGAACCACAACAAAGAATCCGGTATGTTCATTAGGGGCTAAGTGAAAAGAATACTTTATTACGCCATTTGCCAGCCCGTCTTGATCAAAAACTGATTTATTTTGAGGAATTTTTCCTTTACGAATAAGATCAACAATATTTCCTTCATCAAAAGTAGCTGCCCCGAAAGCGTCGTAATTTTTTTGAGGCAGAACTACTTTATCATCGAAAACTAAGAATCTGCCGTCTTCTTCTTTTATTAAATGTATTTTCCCAACGCCGCCGGTAAGATTCAGGAACTGGTAATATGGATTAACCTGGTATGGGCGAATCAATAAAAAAAACTCAAAGTCTTTTGACCGGTCTGAAAGATTGTTAAACGAATAGCTGATGTCAAGCATGGAATTTTTATTTGCCTCTCCGCTTGACGTTACGCCGGTTACAAATTTCAGATCGTTACATTGCCAGGTGACAGATGGCACAAAATTAAATTCACTTTTATCTTCAGAAGAGTCCAATAATTGAATTGATTTGACATTGCTCCAGTTATAAAGTGAATCACCCATTTTTATCATCGGCTCAATTGAAAACAGGGCTTTATCCACTTCCACCATTCCATCTTCGTTTATCAGCGCTTCCTTAACATCATTGTTGACACCTGTAACCGTCCAATAAGAAGCCTGTTCTGAAAAGTACCTCGGATAATTTCCTGCCGAGGAATTTTTAGCTGTGTAAATTAAAAAATCATTCGGGGTCATGGAATTCTTAATGTCCAGAAATTTTACACTGTATATTCCGAACCCTTGTTCAGAATTGCTTTTTTCAAGATCTATCTTGACATATTTTGCTTCTGCTTCAGGCAGCCGGATAAAACTGACATCATTGCTATTTGATTGAACGGAATAAACTTCTCCCCAATTCTTCCCGTCACCTGATAAAAGAACATCAAAATTGTTTGCGTAATGATCTTTCATCCAATTGATTTGTAAACCACCAAATTCTCTGCGTGTTTTAAAATTAAAAACAACCTCCTGATCTTTCACTTCACTGCTTTGCCAGTAAGTCTCATTTGAATTATCAATAATGAAATCCGGTGGATGATTTTTCATAAATGACGAAGCCGTGATTGATGGTACCGGATAAGCTTGCGTTTCGGGCTGGAGGGGTTCAAACTTCAGATCATCAAGCCAGATTGTACCTTTACCACCAACAAACGATGAAATTGTAAATTCAATTCTGTCAATACGTTTTAAACTCTGATCTGTTGTTGGTCCCCAGGCAAAATTAATATGTCTTTTTTTTATACGAATTTTTTTCCATTCAACTGGAAAATTATAGTTGCGGTTATTAACCCACCAAACATTATTTCCCGTGCTGTCAATAAATTTTATTTCGAAATTATTGGCAGGAGATTCGGCTTTAACATAAAAGGTAAATTCATAATTTTCGGGAAGATCTATCGGAAACATTTTCTGTATTCCGCCGTAACCAGTGCCTTTGGTAAAATCATAATCAAAACGGATCGCATTGCCTGTAAATCCTTTATCAATAGATAGTTTAAGATTGACGCCATCGGATTTGATGAAAGTCCAGCCATTTTTGTTTTCAAATTCATCAAGTGTTTTAATTTGAGCATTGATAATTGTGGTTGTAAGGAACAACAGGAATAAAACCGCAATACTTTGTCTGATAAGTTTTTTCATGTTGAAGAGATTTTTATTTAGGATTGCTATAATCTTCGATTTACGATTTTATTGACGATTTTTGATCTACGATTTATAAGGAATTATTCGTGAATCATCATTCTAAAATTCATTCGCCTGCCTACCGGTAGGCAAGTAAATCGTAAATCTTGTGCAATCGTAAATTCCATAAAGGCGCTATTTGAATAATTTCTATTTCAAATATTTGTAGCCGAGTTTGTTCAACCCTTTCTGGATTATCGGATCTTTCATTACAAAATTCCAAACCAGTCCTGTTCTGAAATTTTCTATCATAATAAGCATCGGACCCTGATCTATGCCTAAAAAATCATTATCGAACCATTTAGCAGTTGGATTGAAAGCATCATAATAACCGTATTTACCCCATAAATTTTTACCATATTTTTGGTTCATTGATTTTATGGTTGGTAAAACGATTTCAGGAGCAAATGGCAACGATGAAAGGGATGCGTAAGGTGCAATGGTTCCATCATCAAAGTAATTGTAACCGGGTCCGCTTGTTCCTCTTCCTGCATAACCTAAAAACTTTTTATCATCAAAATTGTACTTCTCTTCTGGTCCATCACTTGCGGTAACACCCCAGCAAAGTGAATCATAATCAACCCAGCCTTTAGGATTATCCATTCCGTATTGCCGTTGAACATATGTTGCCCGGCGGGAGTTTTCAAAGTAATCAATTCCTTTTTCTTTTATATATTCGTCAACTATGCCGCGAAAATCTATGAATGCCTGTGAAAACTGATGACCAAATAAAGGAGGAAAAGCCACGTGCGAAAGTCCTTTGTATGGAGTGTACCATTGATAAGATTTTAACCATGACTCGTAACCTTGTTCAATATTTTCCATTCCACTTCCGGCAGCTAAAATATAAAGGAACAGGGCCTCGTTATATCCGATCCAGCCAAAATCGCTCAATCCGTTCTCGGGAGTCCATCCCATCGAAATCGTATTGGCAAATTTTCCTATCCCGGGAACTATCATAAAATTCCAGTCAATTCTCTCAAGAAGTTTTGCCGCAAGCAAACGGATCTGGTTTTCAACTTCATTATCCAAATTGTAGTAATTACGGGCAAAGATAATTCCCATCATCAGGATGCCTGTATCCACTGAAGAAAGTTCACAATTCCATTCACGCGTTCCGGAATCCATTTTCAGGAAATGATAATAAAATCCCTTGTAACCTGTTACATTTTTATCAGTACTTTGAACTGAATTGATAAAGAATTGAAGAATTTTCAGCGTGATCTCTGCCGCCTGTTCACGGGTTATCCAGTTTCTTTCAGCACCGATTGCGAATGATGGGATTCCAAATCCTGTTGCTGCTATACTGCAAGGAGCCCTGTTTGTAGTCCGGTCTTTTACAATCCCCTTTTCAGGATGATGTTCATTTAAAAAGAAAAGAAAAGTTTTATGCTGAATTGAATCGAGCATGGACTCTTCGCCAGGTGTTAAAGGATAATTCACCTTTCCATTAGATCTGAAAACAATATTTTGCGGCTGTGCGGTACCGGTGGTAAAAGTTAAAAACACAAATAATAAAATTTTGCTAACTTTCATATAATTTCTCCTTTTAATTTTAATCCGTAACACTTGCATTGCTTCTCTCCGGGCTGATCTGGAATCTGCTATAACAGAATCCTTATATCACAGAAGGTCTTAGAACAGCCGGATTCAGCGGAGGCTGGTTGTCAGAGCTTAAATGAGGCAGAAATAACTTCTGCCGAACTCCCTCCCACAAATGCATTGAATTCACCGGGTTCCCAGTATTTCTTCAGATCAGGATGATAAAAAGAAAGATCGTCGGTTGTCAACGTAAAGGAAACGTTAACAGTTTCACCTTTCCTGATCAAGAGTTTTCTGAACCCTTTAAGTTCTTTGACAGGACGGGTAATACTTCCTACTTTGTCCTGAATATATAATTGTACTATTTCTTCCCCATCGCGATCCCCGGTGTTGGTGACATTCGAGGAAACTGTGATCATATTTCCCTGGACTATGGTTTTAATACCTGAATAGCTGAAGCTGGTATAGCTCAGGCCAAATCCAAAAGGATAAAGTGGTGAATTCGGGCAATCGAGGTACCTGGAAACATATTTTTCGTCCGGATGATCAGGGTTGTAAGGTCTTCCTGTGTTCTTGGCATTGTAAAATATTGGGACCTGCCCGGTAT
>Ga0187861_10003228_pt1 | contig 14608 bp, 8 predicted proteins | sample June2016WEW_10_1_3_FD_132986 | JGI IMG/M metagenome (GOLD analysis project Ga0187861, IMG submission 132986) | Peatland microbial communities from SPRUCE experiment site at the Marcell Experimental Forest, Minnesota, USA - June2016WEW_10_100 | ecosystem: Environmental > Terrestrial > Soil >...
CGATATTCCCCGGCCTTACGGCCGGGGCTACTCTCTGCCGGCGCTTCGCGCCTGGTGATGTAATTTGCAGCGTATAGGGCGAGATCAGGGCTCATGGTTCATCCGATGTGGAGCCTCGAAGAGGCAACAGAAGATAGCCCCGGCCGTAAGGCCGGGGTAAGGATTGATCCATGAATCGAGCGCCAAAGGTGCGGCACAAAATCCAACTTCGGCGAAATTGGATTTACAAGGGTTAATTTATTGAATATGAAGAATAAGGATCTATTTCAAATATTCCCAATTTCGGAATCGGGGGTAAATGCGGGACTTCCTTTTTTGCCACCAAAGAAGATGAGAGAATTATGCGAATTGCCATTATCGACCCACGGATACAAGCTCCCGGCCTTGTAAAGCTTTTTCCTGATGCGGACTATTTTGTTATTAAGCACCTTGGTCGCTATGACCTGCACAAAACCCCCGATCGATTTTACAACCTCTACCGGTTTCGATACCGCGAGGATCTCGAAGCTCTAACGGATGCAAACTATGATGCGCTATTCATTGTTTACGCTTGTTTCGATTTCAGGGACAAAACCCGTGCGGATGTGCAGCATCATCTACAAAAGCTGCTTGAGATTGTCGACAAGAACCCCTTCAGGCAAATCGTCGGGTTCTCGAACGATGACTCCCCTTTCGATCCTGCGGCGGAATGCAATTACCTAAAAGCCAATATCTGGTTCAAGCGGAATTTTCAGACCGAGACAACCTATTGCCCAAATGTGCTTCCTTTTCCTTTTATAATGTTCGGCCCCATATGTCCTCTGTGGCGAGTCCTGACCGAGAAGTATACAAATCCTGAGAAGATCGATCGGGTCTTGTGGGCAGGCAATGCAAGTTCGAGTCATGGTCCTAACAGGAATAAGGATTATATGTCGCGACGCGAGCTGATAAACAGCCGGATGCAAACCCATCTCACTACCGTCAATTTGTCCAATAATGCATATATGCGTGAACTGTCGCGCTCAAAATTTGCTCTCGATATGAATGGTGAGGGTGATCCAAACTATCGCACATTCGAGCTTTTAATGACGGATGCCTTGATCATTCAACAATTCAAACATCTCGTCTGGCCATTCGATGACGGCGATGCATTCTGTGAAGAGACGATTTATAAAACGCCGGAACAGTTTGTGGAAAAGCTTGAGCGCTTGCGCGCAGATCCAGATCTTTACGATCGCTGTATCAGAATGCAGAAATATATTAAAGGGAAGTACTTTACACAAGAATGGCTTCGCAATTATATCGTGAAAAATATATGCCCGGAATCATCCTGCTGAGGGATTAAGAAAAACGACAGGCTATTCCGCCTTACCACTCCTCGGCGCAGCTTTCGGCAGCCTCTACGCCGATGTTTTTGATGGGACGTTTATGAGTGATACACAAGGGATTGAGTTCCGATTTCTTGAGCTGAAACATTACAATAACGAGCCTCATTTTCGGAAGTTTTCCAAAGTGCTGGAGGCGCGCAAGCGCGAGTGCACCCTGCTTCTTCCAGCCGGGATTCCATCGCAAAATCTGTTTGATTCCTTTCTGAACCACGTGATCGGGACCATCGACCGACGAGGTTATCTGCCGATTGCACGGTTTTGCGATGGGGAATACGGTTTTTATTCAGGCAAGGAAGTCACTACCTGCTGGGGAGAACGGCGCAGCAGCCTTTCCAAAGAGGGAGTAGAGCAGCTTCATGTGAATGCACTGCGTGTGATTCACACGAATGGCGCCCTCTGCCCCAATCTGAATCTGGCTTATCTGGATCTTCAGTCGGGATTTCTGGAATTTTTAAAAAAAATGGGGATGCCTCTTCAGAATTATGTTCCGTTTTATTTCGTCTATGCCCTGCTGGTCAATCCGGTATTCCTGTCGAGGTTACGCTCATGCCGCGTGGCCCTTATCACCAGCTTCAAGAATAAGAATTCCACCGCAATACTGAAAACACTCGATGCGATGGGAATCCGGAGCGTCAGCTGTCACGAGATTCCGTCCAGCGGCGTTGCTCACGGCGATTTTGATTTTGCTATCGAAGAAAGCGTGGATGTCGCGCTGGTTGGAGCGGGAATCGGATCGCCGCTGGTGCTGGCGCGCCTCCAAGAGCAATCCTGCATTGCGATAGATGCCGGCTTCGTCTTTCATCTCTGGGATGGGACCTATGACCGAGATGAACGGTTGTTCCTGAACTACGAAGAATGACACAGGGTCAGCCCGGCTTCTCCCCGAAAATCCTGATTGGCAAAGCTTGCTTTGATGCACAATCCATTGAACCAAACCGCATAAACCATTTTTCAAGCTGCAAGGAATAAGCCTCGATTCCGAAATTGGGGTATGGATGTAAGGTGCCGCACCTTCGGCGCTCATTTTTATGCTAACGATATTCCCCGGCCTTACGGCCGGGGCTACTCTCTGCCGGCGCTTTGCGCCTAGTGATGTAATTTGCAGCATATGGGGCGAGATCAGGACTCATGGTTCATCCGATGTGGAGCCTCGAAGAGGCGACAGAAAATAGCCCCGGCCGTAAGGCCGGGGTAGGGATTGATCCATGAATCGAGCGCCGAAGGTGCGGCACAAAATCCAACTTCGGCGAAATTGGATTTTCTAGGGTTAATTTATTGAATATGAAGAATAAGGACCTATTTCAAATATTCCCAATTTCGGAATCGGGGATAAGAACAAAAATTCGACCTCGGATTTGCGCGGATCTACACGGATCGATCTGGGTAGATCCGCGCGAATCCGCCGGTTAATACGCCTCAGGGACGAAGTTCTGATCCGATATCGGAGGCCGGACGTAGCTCTCGTCCTTCTGGCGCGACGGCAGTTTTATGTGCTCCGGGGTCACGTCCTTATACGGAATCAGGCTGAGGAGATGATGAATGCAGTTCAGGCGCGCGCGCAGCTTGTTATCCGCATTCACGACATACCACGGCGCCTGTTTGATGTCCGTATGGAGGAACATTTCATCCTTAGCCCTGGAATAATCCACCCAGTGGGCGCGCGCATGAATATCCATCGGGCTGATCTTCCACCGCTTCGTCGGATCTTTCATCCTGGCCTGGAAACGCACCTCCTGCTCTTCATCGCTCACCGAGAACCAGTATTTGATCAGGATGATTCCCGAGCGCACGAGCATGCGTTCGAACTCGGGGCAGGAGCGCATAAATTCGACATACTCGTCATCCGTGCAGAACCCCATGACCCGCTCAACCCCGGCACGGTTATACCAGCTGCGGTCGAACAGCACCATCTCGCCTGCGGCAGGGAGCCGGGCGACATAGCGCTGGAAATACCATTGCGTTTTTTCGCGCTCGGTTGGAATGTGCAGCGCTTCGATCCGGCAGACCCGGGGATTCAGGGTCTCCGTGATCCTTTTGATGGTTCCTCCCTTCCCCGCAGCGTCGCGGCCTTCAAATAACACGACGATTTTGAGGCCTTCACGTTTGATCCATTCCTGAAGTTTGACCAACTCGATCTGCAGTTGCCGGAGTTCTTTTTCGTAGAATTTTTTTTCGATCTTCGGTTTGACGGCCTTGTTTTTTGCCACAGAGCCTCCTTATGCCGGTGAGCAGGCGGATCTATATTCGTATCAGAAAAGGCGGAAAGTCAATCGGGAAGGAAGAATTCAACCACGAAACACACAAAACTAAAACCCATTCATGTTTTTCGAGTGGTTCGTGGTTAACGGTTTTTGAAACTAATCGCGGACGGCGGAGCCTTCCAGGAACGCCATCAGCATGCGGCTGCGGGAAGGATGCCGCAGCTTGCGCAACGCCTTGGCCTCAATCTGGCGGATCCTTTCACGCGTGACCGAAAAACGCTGACCCACTTCCTCGAGCGTGTGTTCACTGCCGTCGCCCAAACCGAACCGCATCTTGATGACCTGCTCTTCGCGAGGCGTCAGAGTTTTGAGGACCGATTCCGTTTGCTCTTTCAGGTTAATGTTGATGACGGCCTCTGCGGGCGAAACCACGCCCCGGTCCTCGATGAAATCGCCCAGATGGCTGTCCTCTTCTTCCCCGATCGGCGTCTCGAGGCTGATCGGCTCCTGGGCGATTTTAAGGATTTTGCGAACCTTGCTCACAGGAAAATCCATTTTCTTCGCGATTTCATCGCTGGTGGGTTCGCGGCCGTATTCCTGCACCAGGCTTCGGGAAGTGCGAATCAGTTTGTTGATGGTTTCAATCATGTGGACGGGAATGCGGATGGTTCGTGCCTGGTCGGCAATTGCGCGTGTGATCGCCTGCCGGATCCACCAGGTCGCGTAGGTTGAGAATTTGTAGCCCCGTCGGTATTCGAATTTATCGACCGCCTTCATCAACCCGATGTTCCCTTCCTGGATCAAATCCAGAAACTGCAATCCCCTGTTGGTGTATTTCTTGGCAATCGATACCACCAGTCGAAGGTTAGCCTCGACCAGTTCCTTTTTGGCGATGTCCGCTTCCAGTTCTCCAGACCGGATTGTGGCCAGCGTGCGCTTCAGTTCCGAAACGCTTGCAAATGCGTCCTCCTCGATCTGCCTCAGCTCGGTCTCGATTTGTCTGATTCTTTTCTTGATTCCTTTGGAATCTTCAACCCGGCGGGGAGTCTCGAGGCTCTTTTGGAGCTTGTGAATTTCACGTTCCAGGGCCACCACTTTGTCGACCGTCTCCTTGATCACTCCCACCAGTCTGTCATGCTGCAGGTTGCTGAGCTCAAGAGCGCGAACTTTCCAGGCGATCGGGATGCGGTAGCGCGCCAACATGGAAAGATGTTTTTTATAAAGGCGGGAACCTTTGCGGCAACGGCTGAGTTTGATCCGGATTTTATGGGCTGAACGTTCGTGCTTGCGGATGCTTTCGATCACTTCCAGTACGCCGGCCGTCCTCTCCTCGAGGCGTTCGTCGGTCACTTCGTCTTCATTAAAGGAGACCAGATCGCGAATGGAGATCTGTTTCTTCTTCAGCTGATCTCCGATATTGAGGATCTCCCGGACAACGAGCGGGGAGCGTGACAGAGCTTTCAAAATCACCCGCTGCCCATGCTCCACACGCTTGGCGATCTCAACCTCCCCTTCACGGCTGAGAAGCGGAACCGTTCCCATTTCCCGAAGGTACAGTCGGACCGGATCATTGGTCTTGTCGAGATTGAGTGCGCCGAAATCAAATTCGCTTTCTTCTCCGGCGCCTTCCTCTCTCTTGTCGTCCCTCTTGCCGTCATCCTGGAACTTCTGCTCGGTGTCGATAACCTCGATTCCTGCGGAGCCGAAAAGGGAAAAAATGCTGTCCAGTTCATCGGAGGAGCAGATTCCTTCTGGCAAGAGGTCGTTGACCTCGTCGTACAAGAGGTAACCTCTTTCCTTTCCCATAAGGATCAGCTCTTTTACTTCGTCGTACTTTTCTTCGATAGACAAGACTGATGTCTCCTTTCGCTGCTATTTCCTGGACAGGCTGACCAATTGCTGATCCACACGAATACTCTGCTCATAAAGGCGGTTACGCATCTCATCGTCATTCCGCCTTTCTGCTTCAGCCATTTCGCTTAGGATCTTCTGCTTATATGCAGCCAGCCTTTTTGACAGCAAAACATTTAACAAACTCTCCGCAGTATCCTTTGAAGGGCCCTCAGCATCCTCTTCCATTTCCAGTTGAGCGAGCAAAGCCTGCTCTGCTTCTCCGGCGAACTGTCTGTGTAATCCTTCATAACTGCTCAGCTGATTTTTATCGAATCCGTCCAGTAGTTTCGAAAATATCCTTTCTGCCGCCAGTCCCTCAAAATCCTGCCTGGAGCAGAGGGGAAGAATCTGGTGCTGCAAATCGGCATTGCCGATCAGCAATTGGAGAAGTTTTTTCTCGGCAGTTTTCATTGATACCACAGATGCTACGGGCCCTTCCGCCAGCCGTTCCCGTTTCTGCTGTGCGGCGCGCTTGGTTTCCGCAAGCAGTTGTTGATCTTCAATCCCCAGTCTGCGCGCGAATCGAGAGACGTATTCCGAACGCTCGACGACGTTGGGCAGCTTTGCAAGATAGGGCAAAACAGCATTCAGGACCTGCACCTTTTTCTTCGGGTCGTCCAGTGCGCCCTGATTCCGAATGGCCGATTCCAGCACAAATTCCAGGTAGGGAACGGATGTTTGAGCCCGGTCTTGGTATTCTGCCGGTCCCGCAGTTCGCACAAAAACATCGGGGTCCTGACCTGCGGGAAGCCGCAGTACTCTAACCCGGAAATCTCCCTCCAAAAACAGATCTAAGGACCTCTGAGTCGCTGCAAGTCCAGCGGAATCCGGGTCGTAACTGACAACCACTTCACGCGTATAGCGGCCCAACAATTCCACTTGTTGCGGCGTCAGACTTGTTCCAAGCGAAGCCACCACGTTTTCCACTCCATTCTGGAAAGGGATGACGAAATCCATATACCCCTCAACCAGGATGGCCAGATCACGAGCTTTGATCGCCTCCTTGGAGAAGCTTAACCCATATAAATTACGGCTCTTATTATAGAGCTTGGTCTCGGGAGAGTTCAAATATTTCGGAGGCTTGTCCCCCATCGCCCGGGCGCCGAAAGCGACGGTTCTCCCCTGCACATCGGTGATCGGGAACATGATCCGTCCGCGGAAATTGTCATATAGACGGCTCCCGTCTTCGGATCTTTTGGCGAGCCCGCATTCTTCCAGAACCTGGGGAGAGCAGCCCTTATTCTTCATTTGCTGAATCAGAACATCGCCGCCTGCGGGGGAATATCCCAGGTGGAATCGCGCAATGGTCCCATCTGTTACGCCCCTTTCCTGCAAATATTTCAAAGCCGGCTTTCCCTCCGGAGATTCGAGAAGGCAGCGTTGATAGAAGGCGACAGTCTCGGCCATTGCTTTGCGCAAGGCATCGGTATCAGAACTTGGGACGGCAGGTCCGGCCGAGGACGGTTCGGGCAAAGTCACTCCGTATCGCCCGGCAATAAATTTCACCGCCTCAACAAATGACAGGTGCTCGATCTGCATGACAAATCTGAATACGTCCCCGCCAATGCCGCAGCCGAAACACATAAAGATCTGTTTTTCTTCGCTGACGCTGAAAGAGGGAGTTTTTTCGTTGTGGAAGGGACACCGCGCGACATGGTTTCTGCCGCGCTTTTTAAGCGCGACGTACTCGGACACCAGCGATACGATATTGACAGCACCTCGCACTTCATCCAAAACGCTGTCGGAGTAAAGGGGCATAAGACACTCGCCGGTTTTTGTTTGGAAATTAATAAACTAACAAATCCGAAGACTCAATACAAAAAAACAAAAAAACGCCACGAATTCCACAGATTTTAAATCGGTGAAATCCGTGGAATCGGTGGCGTTTTTATTTCTTCAACTGCGGGCTTTGCGTTTGCGGTTTATGAGGCTGGCGACATAGCCTGCTCCAAAACCATTATCAATGTTTACCACGACCACATTAGACGCACAGCTGTTCAACATCGCAAGCAACGACGAAAGCCCTCCGAACGAGCTGCCGTACCCAATGCTCGTGGGAACTGCGATGACGGGAACGCTCAATAACCCGCCCACCACGCTTGCAAGCGCTCCTTCCATGCCCGCCACAACCACCACAACACTGGCTTTTGTCAAGGATTCCCGTATGTTCAGAAGGCGGTGAATGCCGGCGACTCCTACGTCGTAAGTTGTTTCGACCACATTCCCCATGAGGCGTGCAGTTACGACCGCTTCTTCGGCCACCGGGATATCGGAAGTCCCGGCACAGACAACATAAATGCTTCCATCTCCGTATGTTTTCGTGTCGTTGGCAACGGTGATGGCTTTCGCAGAGGAATGGAATTGAGCTTTGGGCGCGATGCGGCGCACCCGGTTGTAGGTTGCAGAGTCCGAGCGCGTAACCAGAATATTGGATTTCTGGCGGAGAAGGCTTTTGACGATTGCGACCACCTGCTCCGGTTTTTTGCCGGGTGCAAAAACAACTTCAGGAAATCCCTGTCGCAATGTCCGGTGATGGTCAACCCGGGCAAAACCCAAATCTTCAAATGGGAGATGCTTTAGCCGTTCCAGGCCTTGATCGGGAGTAAGAGTACCCTTGCGGACCTTTTCCAGGAGTTCCAATACCTGTTCTGGATTCATGCGCGAACTTGCCTATTTCGGATTTCGGATTTCGGATTTCGGATTTTTCCCAATCCGCAATCCGAAATCCACAATCCGCAATCCAGTTAGTAACTGTTGCTAGTAACTACGACGCGGGGGACCGCCCCGGTCGCTTCCGCGGGGGCGCGGCCGATCCCGGTCGTGATCACGATGCTGCCCGGGCCGGCGGTCCGAATGCTCGCGGCGTGGCGGCCGCTGAGAAGGTTCCAGCGGGGGCAGTCCCGCTTGCTCCCGCAATACGGCTTTCCGGCTCAGCCGAATCTTGTTCGGAGGTTCAATCTGGATGACCTTCACCGGTATCTGGTCACCGACCTTGAACTCGGAATTGATGTCCTGCACACGAAAATCGGCTACTTCGGAAATGTGAAGCAAGCCCTCCGTGCCGGGGAATATCTCGACAAAAGCTCCGAAATCGACCAGTCGGGTCACCGTTCCGAGATAAGTTTTCCCTACCTCCGCTTCCATGACCAGATCTTCAATCATCCGGATAGCGCGTTGAGCCGAATCCGTGTCGCTTGAGGCGATGTTCACTTTCCCGTCGTCTTCGATGTCGATCTTCACTCCGGTCTGCTCGATGATTCCCCGAATGACCTTTCCGCCAGTTCCGATAACGCCGCCGATCTTGTCTTTTGGAATCTGAATCGTGATGATCCGTGGAGCGTAAGGGGATATTTCCTGGCGAGAATTCTGCAGGCATTCCGACATTTTGCCGAGAATAAAGAGCCGCCCCTCCTTCGCCTGCGCTAACGCCTCGGCCATGACTTTCTTATCAATGCCGCACATCTTGATATCCATCTGGAGACCGGTAATCCCTTTTTCGGTCCCCGCGACTTTAAAGTCCATATCCCCGTAGTGGTCTTCCGCTCCCGCAATGTCGGTCAGGATCGCGTATTTATCCCCCTCCTTTACCAGCCCCATGGCCACCCCTGCCACAGGGGCTTTGATGGGCACGCCGGCATCCATGAGCGCCAGAACTCCGCCGCAAACGGTCGCCATTGAAGAGGAACCGTTACTCTCCATAATGTCCGAAACGACGCGCACAGTGTATGGGAACGCTTCCTCTGAGGGCATGATCGGCAGGATGCTTCTCTCCGCCAGCGCGCCATGGCCGACTTCGCGCCTGCCGGGCCCGCGCAAAGGCTTGACCTCTCCGACGCTGAATGGAGGGAAGTTATAGTGCAGCATAAACCTCTTGAACGACTCTCCTTCCAGCGTGTCCATCCGCTGCTCGTCGTCCGCAGTCCCAAGGGTGGCAGTCACCAGCGCCTGGGTCTCTCCGCGCGTGAACAGGGCAGAGCCGTGGGTTCGGGGAAGGAGCGAGACCTCGGCGGAAATGGGACGGATTTCATTGAACTGACGCCCGTCAGGCCGGCGCTTATCCTCCAACATCTCCTTCCGGAAAATCTTTTCCATCACGTGATGGTAGATCTTTTCAGCCTGTACCCGCCGTTCCGCTTCTTCTTCGGGGACCGAGCTGACAATTTCGTTTCCCACGATGTCCAACTGAGCATAGCTCTCAAGTTTCCCTTTCACATGCATCGCATCGGAGATCTTGGCGGAAAACTCTTTTTCGATCCGTTCAACCTCAGCCGCGTCGAGTGCGGACTTCACGAATTCGCGTTTGACCGGCTGGATTTTTTCATAAAGTTCCTTCTGCAACCCGATCAGTTTCCGGATGATGCCATGCGCAAACTCCAGGGCTTCGACCATCATTTCTTCGGAGATTTCGCTCGCGCCCGCCTCCACCATGACGAGGGCGTCTTCCGTGCCGGCTACCGTCAAATTCAGGCTGCTGTCCTTGAGTTTGCTGATAGGCGGATTCACGACGAACTGGCTATCCATGTATCCGACCCGCACGGCACCGATGGGATTGTAAAACGGAATGGGCGAGCAGTAGATAGCGGCAGACGCTCCGGTAATACTCATGACATCCGGATCGTTTTCTTTGTCCGCCGACAAAACCAGGGCAATTACCTGCGTTTCGTTGATGAAACCCTCCGGGAAAAGCGGTCGGAGCGGCCGGTCGATCAGTCTTGATGTCAGAATCTCTTTTTCGGTCGGTCGGCCTTCACGTTTGAAAAAGCCGCCCGGAATCTTTCCCGCAGCATACGTGTTTTCACGATAATCTACGGTGAGAGGGAAAAAGTCCCTCCCTTCCTTTGCTTCCTTTGCGGCACAGGCCGCCACCATCACTACGGTATCTCCATAGCTCACAAAAGCCGCGCCATCGGCCTGTTTTGCGATTTTCCCCATTTCTAAGGAGAACTCAAATCCGCCGATATCGGCAGAAACTCGATAAACCATTTTTTCCTCCAATAAGTTTAGATTGATTCGGGGGTTTTTGGAGGGCGGGAATATGAATAGGAATTATGATTACGAGTCCTGAGCTAAGGATTATTCCTCAATAACCCTTAGCTCATAACTCGTATTCATAATCCACCCGGGCCCCCGTGATCATTTGATTAAATTTAAAGGCATTCGCAAGTCTCTTCGGACTCGTAATAGGACATTAAAGCTACACCGTTTGGAGACTTAAAAGCCGGTTCCCGATAGATTTCCTTCCCGGAACCGGACATTTCTATTTTCGAATACCGAGCTTTTCAATAATGGTACGATACCTCGCTGCGTTTTTATCCTTGAGATAGTCCAGAAGGCTGCGCCTCTTTCCGACCATCCGCAGCAGTCCCCTGCGGGAATGGTGATCCTTCGCATGAACTTTAAAATGTTCCGTTAGATAGGCGATTTTTTCGCTCAGGATGGCGATCTGGACTTCAGGAGAACCAGTATCGGCGCCGTGAGTCCGATAGGCTTCAACTATTTCGGTCTTTCTTTCTACTGTTAGTGACAATTCAACCTCCGCACAAGCCTTGAACAAATAAAGTGTTAAGGTTACCACATGGTTGGCAGCTCTGCAATGATCAGTCGTTAGTCGTTAGTACATTACTCGGTTCCATATAACCCGGGTTCAGATCTGCCTTTTAGTTCCACTGACGACTGGCGACTGGCGACTGACGACTGAAATTCTGGTTACTTCGCCGGCTGTTGCCGATTGAAGCTTATCCAGCAAAGCAAGCCTGACGCTTCTAATCGCGTCTTCCCATTGGCGATCGAGAACCTCGATCGCCAGTGCGGAGCCGTCGAATGATGCCGGCTTACATACCGCAGCCAGCTTTTCTCCTATGAGTTTCGGCCATGCGCCCTGGAGACAGGCAAGAACCCATTCCCTATGTCTTGGCGTGCCCCTATAAATCGAAAAAAGGACTCCACCTAGCTTTTCCATTTACTGCCCCGGATAAGGGACTGCCGTCAAGGCAGACATGAAGTGGAGATCAAGGGCATAAAGAGATCCGAAGCTGTAAAGCGGCTGGTTGGACCGTATCCGGACATTTGCATATTGATAGGGCTGCATCCCCTTGAAAAAGTCTGTCAAACCCTTAGCCAATTGCCCTCGCGCAGGCACAACGACCGAGGTGGAGTAATCGATCCGGCCGGATGGATTCCATAGCTCCAGCGTCACGTTTGCAGGGCTGGATCCGGGGTTGAGCAGCCCAATCCCGGTTCCATAATCCGAATCCTGGGATACCAGCGGGAAAAGGAAATTCGTCGACGGCGTTCCCAAAAGCGGCACGCTGGCCAGGAACGCATTACTGGAATTGGTGAACGAGATTGTTCCCACGATCTTGTCCTGGTCGCTTGTAACCTCCACCCACCCTGTCTGGTTTGCCAGGCGGGGATCGTCTTTGAAGAGATCGAAAAGGTTGCCCTTTATCTGCGCGTTTATGGGAAGCGCCCAAGACATAGGGCTTGCCAAAACCGTGCCGTTGGGGGCATGGAGGGTGATGGTGACATTCGCAGCATAATCCGGGTTGGCATTGATGACATTCAGCAACGTGACACAGTTCGGCAGTATGGCAAACTGAGGAGAGTAGACTGTTGTTACGCCTGCATATTTATTTATGTCTATGCCGTTCAAAGCCGTATTCGCCCCGCCATTGTTATAGATTTCGGTAAACTGCATCCCGATCGTGGAGGTCGAGCCGTTCGACTGGGTTGTGGACGTGACACTCAAGTACCCCTGGTCGCTTCCCGGCAGCAAAGTCGCGGTGTGCCCCTGGCGGGCCGTGTTCATATCGCCGCTGGTTTGAGTGAATTGCCGTGTTGACGGGTCGTAGTATTCGGCGGTGTCCAACGTATTGGCGCCGTCCGTGCCTCCGGCAACTAATACTTTCGGAACCGTGACCGTGGTAGACGTGAGGGTAGTTGTGGTCGAACCGTTCGCTTGGGTTGTGGTCGTTGTGGGACAAGCTGGGGACACTGCGGTTGAGGTGCAAGCCAATTCAACCAGGGTGGCGGTGTGCAAACTTCGAGGGGAAATCATGTAGCCGGTTACGGGCGAAAAGGTTCCCGAATTGGGATCGTACAGCTCGGCTGTGTTCAGCGAACCGCCTGAATTGAGACCGCCGGTGATCAGGACCGTGCCGTCGTCCAGCAAGGTGGCGGTATGTTCGCTTCGCGCGGTCACCATCGGTGAAGTTGCGGAAAATGACCCGGTAGCCGGATCGTAAATTTCAGCCGAGTTTAGATAGCTGCCGTTGTATCCGCCGGCGATCAAAACCTTTCCGTTCAACAGCAAGACCGCTGTGTGGAATGCGCGGGATGCGGTCATTGTTCCCGTCAACTTGAATGTGGAACTGACCGGATCGTAGATTTCGGCAGTTGCGGAAGTGCCGATTCCATCCAACCCCCCGGCAAGCAAAACCTGACCGTTCGAAAGAAGCGTCGCGGTATGTGCGTCGCGGGGCGTCGTCATCGGAGTTGTTGTGTAGGCAAATCCGCCGGCGCCCGGCACAGAACCTATGGCTGCCGGATTGTACAGCTCTGCCGTATTGTTGATCGATTTAGAGTTCTGCCCGCCGGCAAGCAAAACCAGACCGTTCGCGAGGAACGTTGCGGTATGTCGATACCGTTCCACGTTCATCGTGGCGCCGGTATTGGTAAAGGAGGCCAGAAACGGATCGTAGAGTGCGGCGGTATTCAAAACTACCGAAGCATTTTCTCCACCCGTGACAAGAACCTCCCCGGTGGGAAGAGCAGTCGCGGTATGCCCTTGACGCGGGGTGCTCATACCTGCGGTTGTACTAAAACTATTGGCAACCAGATCGTAAAATTCGGCTGAGGCCTCAAATTCGGCTGAGGCCTTGGTTGACGTCAAATTAAATCCTCCCGCAAACAGCACTTTGTTTGAAGTCGTGGTCGTGATGACGTCCGATACACTTTTTGCGTTGCGTGTAGAAGCGGTAGCGGTGTTGCCGTTCTTTGTCTCTATGGCGGTGCCGTTCGTACCGTAATGGATCAGATCATAAGTTATTGAGTTATAGTTTGGGTTTACGAAGCTGAGTTCTGCCGGAACGGTCGTTGACTGAGGCACTTCGGGAATGATGTAATTATACAGCTCACTGCCATAGCCCGGATACAGAGGAATTCCCTCCATGTTGCTTAAATAAGCGCCCAAAAAACTGGAATGAATCTGGCCGGTATCGCTGAAACCGACGACTCCCGGCTGGTCGGACATAATGATGATTCGACCCGAGTTGGCAACGGTGGTATCGAAAGAAAAGAGCTGGGCCACGTCCATTGTTTGCTGGCCGTTCGCAGGCAGTTGCATGGAAACCGGATTTACGATGGTGGTTGTGTTCGATGTGGTAATCTGTGTGCCATCATCGCCTATTGCCGTCAAGCTCAGGTTTGCAGGAACACTGGATAAATTTACCAGGGACAGGCCGGTGAATTGATTCTGCTGACTGACAAATCTCGGCTGATTCAGGACAAATGTATCGGTTAGCAGATTCACCGTGTTGCTCAAAAAGTTCAGAACGGCCAGCTTCCCGTAGTTGGGAGTGAACGCCACGCTTGAAGCTTGATCCTGACTTATGTTGGGATTGTCTCCCACCAGGAAGGACCCGACGACGGCGCCCGAACCGATATCTAATTGATAAACCTGATCCAGCGTGGCGGACGTGTAAAAGGCATATCTTATATCCGGAGAAACCACAATATTGGCGGAGGTGAGCGCATTGCCGGGAACGCTGACAATCTGAACGGCGGATGGATTCCACGTGGGAAGGATGGAGAAGCTCCCCTGACCAAGCACCAGCCAGAACAATCCGCTAGCCGTCAGGGTAGTAGATGCCGGCTGCGAGCCGATCGGCACAACGTTCACAATTGCACCTGTTGATGGAACGAATATAAAAAAATAGCCGTCATTGCTGGCAATAACACCGGTGCTCTCGTCCTGAGTCAACACGACGTTGGAGGAGATAGTAAAGCTCGTGGTCGGATATGTCGTGAGGGGCGACATTGTATACTTGGAACTCATGGACGGGGCATCCACAAAAACAAGCTCCTCTGCACTTGTGTCCACCACGATCAGCGTATTCCCATCTTTCGTGATGGTTATTTGGGCCGGCG
>Ga0187861_10003229_pt1 | contig 14606 bp, 12 predicted proteins | sample June2016WEW_10_1_3_FD_132986 | JGI IMG/M metagenome (GOLD analysis project Ga0187861, IMG submission 132986) | Peatland microbial communities from SPRUCE experiment site at the Marcell Experimental Forest, Minnesota, USA - June2016WEW_10_100 | ecosystem: Environmental > Terrestrial > Soil >...
ATTTCCTTTGTACTGAGATTCATGCGCAGCAGTGCACAAAGTTTATGATCGTTGGGTGTAAGTAGTGGGAACTTTTCACGCAAACGGTCGAAGAAACCAGGATGAATCTTCTCAAAATGAGCCTTGATCCTATACCAGTCGTTCTCGAATTTGACATTCTCATCGATGGTTTTCAGGATTTTCACAAAATCGTTTTTTGTAATGGTCTTTCCTTTTCTGAGGTATCGGTTCACATCTTTCCGGATCAGCCCGATGATCTTGTTCTTCTGTGAAATGAAAATAGAAGAAGTGGCAAGTTCGCGGTTGATGAGATCTAACTCCATTTGATGCTTTTGCCTGTGTAATTGGTTAACCTTATGTTCTGCCTTGATCTTTTCCTGCAAACGCATCTCGATCTCTTTTTCCGCTTTTTTCCGCTGTTCCATTTCGTTTTGAAGGTCGGCGGTAGCTTTTTCATGCGACAGTTCGAGTCTACGCTGGTAATTGGAAAGTTCAATAGACATCTTTAAATGATCAATGTCAACCGGCTTGAGAAGATAAGCATAGGGTTTGAGCGAAAAAATTTTGCTAAAAGCTTCCTTTTCATTCATGGAGGTAAGAAAAATAATCCCGCAATGGCGTTTATCCGAGAGGATTTTTGCCGTTTCAATTCCATCCATTTTCCCTGAAAGTATGATATCTATAAGAATGATATCCGGTTGATTGTCGTTAGCTGCAAGTGCATCAATCGATTCAATAGCATTTTCCCCTTTTCCATCAATTCCCAGCACTTCATAACCGAGCCCGATAATACGGTGTTTTAAATCATTGGCGATGATGATGTCATCCTCAACAATGTACAATTTGATTTTTTCCATTTTTTCTTTTTTAAGTAAAGAATTCAATGAATCTTTTTCAAGGGAATATTAAAATTTAAGATCAGAATTTGTGACAACATTATAAGTATCGATGGCGATAACCAGTTCCTCGTTAGTGGGCATCACCATGGCGAGTACTTTTGATCCCGGACGGGTGATGATAAATTCTTTACTCTTCAACATTGAATTCCGTTCATTGTCATAATCGATACCCATAAATTCAAGCCCTTCCAGGATCTTACGGCGTGATTCAATATCATTTTCCCCGATCCCACCGGTAAAAACAATAAGATCAACACCTCCCATCGCGGCAGCATAAGACCCGATATATTTTTTAACACGGTAAGCAAACATATCCAGTGCAAGCCGGCAGCGGACATTTCCTTTTTCAGCGGCAGTTTCCACATCACGCATGTCGTAGGATATCCCGGAGATCCCAAGAACCCCACTTTTTTTATTGAAAAGGTTATTGGTCTCTTTCATGCTCAGGTTATCCTTTTCGGCAATATAGAGCAGTACACCAAGATCAACATCCCCGCTGCGGGTGCCCATCATCAGTCCTTCCACCGGCGTAAACCCCATGGAAGTATCGATCGATTGTCCATTCTTAATCGCGGCCACCGAAGATCCATTTCCGAGATGACATGTAATGATATTGATATTATAAAAATCCCTCCCAAGGTATTGACATGCTTTCTGGCTGACGAATTTATGAGAAGTGCCGTGAAATCCATACCTTCTTATTTTATACTTCTCATAAAGCTCGTAAGGAATCGGATAAAGATACGAGTGAGGAGGCATGGTTTGGTGGAATGAAGTATCGAATACAGCGACCTGTGGAACATGGGGAAGGATGGATTCTATGGATAAAATTCCTTTGAGGTTGGCAGGATTATGCAGGGGCGCCAGCTCAATGCACTTTTCAATGTCCCTTTTAACGTTGGCTGTGATCTTTACACTGGTCCTGAAATTTTCACCTCCATTAACAACCCGGTGTCCAACCGCTACAATTTCGCTTTCATCCTTAATGACGCCAACCTCAGGATCCTTAAGCGTTCTGAAGATTAGGTTGATGCCAACCTGATGATCCGGTACGAACTGGGTGGTTTGATACTTGTCTTTTCCCTGAACCTCGTGGTTAAGCAAACTACTCTCCAGCCCGATCCTGTCAAGTAATCCTTTTGCAAGCAGTTCGTATTCTTTGCTCATTTCAATGAGCTGATACTTAATGGAAGAACTTCCGCAATTCAATACTAGAATTTTCATAGCTTCAATGCTATCAGTTAATTGTTATGTTGAGTAAATTATAAAGTTCTGTAGCCAGGAACACTATTGTTATGGTGTACAAATGTAAAAGAAATGAGTCTTGATTCCAAATCCCGGGATAAAATTTATTTAAAATCAATTCAAAAGGATTATAAGGTCATTTTTGTGGGGAGATTTTCAGGTACGTTTAAATATCACCCTGTTAGAGCAGGAAGCGTATTTTATATGGAATCAATTTAAATAAAATGCTATTGATTCACGAGCCATCTAATATTGTATTTTTGATTTTGGATCAATTATCTACTCATGGCGCTGATAAATTCTGTTCTTTCCTGGCTGATGAAACAGAGAATCCATCAGATGGAGCTCTTCATGAAGTATCCTCATGAAGTACAGCTCGATTGGTTCAGCCAGTTACTGAACCAGGCAAAAAATACCGAATGGGGCCGCATTCACGATTATAAATCCATCTCAAGGCCGGAAGAATTCAAGGCACGTGTCCCGCTTAACGATTATGAAACAATGAAGCCTTATATTGAGAGGTTGCGCAAGGGGGAACAAAATATTTTATGGCCTTCGGAAATCAAATGGTTTGCAAAATCATCCGGAACAACTGCTGAGAAAAGCAAATTCATCCCAGTAAGTGAAGAAGCTCTTGAAGAATGTCATTTTAAAGGGGGGAAAGACTTGCTTTCCATCTATTTCAACAACCATCCTGACTCCCTGCTTTTCGATGGAAAAGGAATTGCCATGGGAGGAAGCAGCCAGATTACGGAGATAAACAATGAGTCTTTCTATTATGAAGGCGATCTTTCCGCGATCATTATCCAGAACTTACCATTTTGGGTGGAATTCAGACGAACACCCAATCTTTCCATCGCCCTGATGGATGAATGGGAAAACAAGATCGAAAAAATGGCCAGCGCCACGATCAACCATGATGTTACGAGTGCATCCGGAGTTCCTTCCTGGACCCTGTTGTTATTCAGAAGAGTGCTGGAGATTACCGGAAAATCGAACCTTCTTGAAGTCTGGCCCCGATTTGAGTTGTTCATCCACGGAGGCGTGAATTTTGTTCCGTACCGGGAACAATTCTATCAACTGCTGCCATCCCCCAAAGTGAATTACCTGGAAACCTACAATGCCTCCGAAGGGTTTTTTGGAATCCAGGATCGCGACCATGTGGATGATATGCTTTTAATGCTGGATTACGGGATTTATTATGAATTTCTTCCCATCGACAGGTTGGAATCAGATCACCCGGAGACCATCTCTCTGGAAGAGGTGGAAACAGGGGTCAATTACGCACTGGTGATCTCTACGAATGCCGGTTTATGGCGATACCTTATTGGTGATACGGTCACATTCACTACACTAAATCCATACAGGATCAAGATCTCCGGAAGGACCAGGAACTTTATCAATGCCTTTGGGGAGGAAGTTATCATGGATAATGCAGAAAAAGCCCTTGCCGTGGCTTGTGAAAAATGCCAGGCCATTATTTCGGAGTACACTGCCGGCCCGGTCTATTTCAGCCAGGGGAAAAGGGGGGCCCATGAATGGCTCATCGAATTTGAGCAGGAACCCGTTGATCTCGGCTTTTTTATCAATGTACTTGATAATGCCCTTAAATCTTTGAATTCAGATTATGAGGCCAAAAGGTATCACGATATGATCCTGGGGGAACCCATTATCCGTATGATGCCTAAAAACACCTTTTATTCCTGGCTTAAATTCAAAGGTAAACTGGGTGGCCAGCACAAAGTGCCGCGTTTGTCGAATGACCGGAAATACATTGAAGAAATATTGAGGATGAAGAATCCTGTGTGAATAAGTTATTATTAACATTTCTTTCGACATGTGACTTTTTTCAGTATGTTTGAAATGTAATAGAAATCGAATTATGCATATTGCTATCGCTGGAAATATCGGATCCGGAAAGACAACGTTGACCGGACTGTTAGCCAAACATTTCGGTTGGACGCCACATTATGAAGATGTGGATACGAACCCTTACCTGAACAGTTTTTATGAAGACATGCAGCGTTGGTCGTTCAACCTGCAGATCTATTTTCTGAATTCGCGTTTTCGCCAGGTCGTTGAGATTCGAAAATCGGGGGACACGGTAGTACAGGATCGTACCATCTATGAAGATGCCTATATCTTTGCGCCAAACCTGCATTCCATGAACCTGATGAGCACACGGGATTTTGAAAATTACTCCTCTCTTTTTTCCCTGATGTGTTCCTTTATCCAGGCGCCTGACTTACTCATTTACTTACGGGCCAGTGTTCCCACGCTCGTAAACCAGATCCAGAAACGCGGCCGGGAGTATGAAAATGCCATTCGGTTGGATTACCTGAAAGGACTGAATGAACGTTATGAGAACTGGATCTCCGGGTATGTCCTTGGAAAATTATTGATCGTTGAGGTTGATAATATGAACATTGCCGAGAATCCTGAACACCTGGGCAATGTCATTGAGCGCATCAACGCGGAATTACACGGACTTTTTTAAATCCATGAAGATACTTGGAGTGATACCGGCCCGGTACGGCTCCAGCCGCTTTCCGGGGAAACCGCTGGCAGATATTCTGGGGAAACCCATGATACAACGAGTGTATGAACAGGCAAAAAAATGCCTTCTCCTCGATGAACTGATCGTGGCAACTGATGATGAAAGAATTGCCGGTTGCATCCAATCTTTTCACGGGAACGTGATGATTACACCTGAAAACATGAACAGCGGAACCGAAAGATGCAATGCCGTTGTAAAAAATTTTTCCGGGGGAGCAGCATTTGATGTGGTGATCAATATCCAGGGCGATGAACCCTTCATTGACCCGCAACAGATCTCGCAACTTGCCGGGTGTTTCCTTTCGGAAGAGGTGGTAATCGATACGATGGTAAAAAAGATCACGCAACCGGATGACCTGATCAATCCCAATGTAGTAAAAGTTGTTTTTGACAGAAAGTACAAGGCCCTCTATTTCAGCCGGCACCCTATTCCCTTTTTACAGGGAACTGAACCCAAGGATTGGCTGAACGGAGCAAATTATTACAAACATATCGGAATTTATGGATACCGCACCGGTATCTTAAAAAACATTACGCAACTTCCGGTTTCCCCGCTTGAAAAAGCAGAATCACTGGAGCAACTTCGATGGCTCGAGAATGGTTATCATATATATGTTAAGGAAACTGATTATGAAAGTATTGCCATCGATACTCCAGGTGATTTATTAAAAATTACGAACATTTCCTGACAGGTTGTTCCTCTTTTTTATATCTTAGCACATTCAGGGGAAAATAGATCTCAATTGTCCTATCATTTTAAGAATGAAAATCGACGTTGTAAAATACATACCACAACTTTTATACCGGCACGATTGCGTGATCATCCCCGGATTCGGGGGATTTATCGGGAATTATTCCCCTGCCATGATCAACCCTGTGTACCATACTTTTTATCCTCCGTTTAAATCCCTGCTCTTTAACATTCATCTGAAACAGAATGATGGCTTGTTGGCTTCCTGTATATCCCAGGCCGAACAGATTCCCTATGAGCATGCTATGGAACTGATCCGGATGATGCTGGAGAACTGGAACCAGGAACTGGAAAACAAGCAGGAACTGGTCATTGAAAAAGTCGGGAAAATCATAAAAGAATCTGATGGCATCTTTCAGTTTGAACAGGATCCTTCCGTCAATTACCTGCCGGATGCTTTTGGACTGACGACCATTGTTTCTCCTGCAATCCGGCGCCCTGGAATGCAGGATAAGCTGGAAAAAAAGCTCGACCGTTATATATATGCTCCTTCTGGAAAATCACGGAAACTGGCACGGACACTGAAGTGGGCAGCCATGATTGCGATTCCGGTAGGACTTGCCGTGTACCTTAGCCTTACAAATATGGATCAGATCCGGAGTTTTCAAGAGAATTACACCGGTTTCCTTTTTTCCAATTCAGCTCCGGTAGTAAAAAAAACTGTTGAATCCTCCAAAATTCTTCTCCCTTCAAAAAAATCCATAAATCCCGAACAAAAAATCTACGCAATTCAGACATTACCTGGCACTCAGGTGATGCCAGTCGTAAAAACCGAAGCCAAAGAAGTTTCCGATCCTTCAGCAAAGAAACCCTTTGCCATCATTGTTGGCGCCTTCCGGTTCCGGGAAAATGCAGATAACCTGGTTGCAAAACTGAAACAGGAAGGATACGATGCGGAAATCTTTGACACAACAACAACAGGCTTGTTCAGGGTCAGTGTCGGAACCTTCCTTAGCAGGGACAAAGCCATTGGACAACTTGCAGCAGTTCGCTCAACAAAGTATTCTTCTGCCTGGTTGCTGTCCAAATAAAATTTTCTGTGGCCAAAAAGAAACTGATCCACTTCCGGGAAAACCTCACATTTCCGCACCTTTTCCAGCCCCGATATCAAGAAATTGAAAAGAATTTTCGAATGTCTTCCTGCTGGAAAAAAAATTTTTTCTTCAACACGAATCCCATCATTCTTGAACTGGGTTGCGGAAAAGGTGAATATACCATCGGATTGGCTGAGAAATATCCCGAGAAAAATTTCATAGGCATCGATTTTAAAGGTGCCCGGTTATGGAGAGGCGCCAAAACAGTCCAGGAAAAAGAGATGAAAAATGTGGCCTTCATCCGGACCCAGGTCGACCATGTGAATAAATTTTTTAGTCCTGGTGAAATTTCTGAGATCTGGATCACCTTTCCTGATCCGCAGGCCGGAAAGGAAAGGAAACGCCTGACCGCGCCGATCTTTCTTGACCGTTACAGGATTCTTCTCTGCCCGGAAGGTATTCTTCACCTGAAAACAGATGACCTGGATTTTTACAACTACACATTGGAAATCATCGGGCAATACCATCATCGGCTTTTATATTCCACCGATGACCTCTATCATTCGGGTTGTTCAGAAGATGTAATCTTCATCCGGACCTTTTACGAAAATATGTGGCTGGAGATCGGCAAAAAAATATGTTATATCAAGTTTAAACTGAATTACAGATAAGAAAATGGATTGTTACCTCCCTGCTGAATATTCCAAAGCCAATCTTTTATATCAGCTGAAAGAAATTCTGTCCATATCCGATATTGCCTTTTTATCATCGATAAATTTGCAGGAACGCAGCCGTTGATCAATGAAATGAAGATAATAAAAAGAAAATAAAACAGAGTTCAGATCCTATAAAGATTCAACAGCGCTTTTTCGATCGTTGGGAACTCGAAATCAAATCCGTTTTTAAGTAATTTTTCCGGGATCACATTTTGCCCTTCAATCATGATCAACGACGCATCCCCATATATTGCCTTCAATGCCCACAGAGGTATTTTAACAACGGTGATCTGGTTCAGGACTTTTCCAAACGTTTTGGTAAAATGAAAATTGGTAGTAGGGTTCGGGGCAACGGCGTTAACCACACCGCTGATGTTTTCATTGTCCAGGATCATTTGATAGATGTGCATAAGGTCGCGGATGTGGACCCAGGAAAACGCCTGGTCACCTTTTCCGATGACGCCGCCCAATCCGAAACTGAATGGACCATGGGCAGTCTTCAGCATCCCTCCTTTCGAACTGAGCACGACCCCGGTACGAAGCAAAACTACGCGGGTATTTCCAACGGCAGCAAGGGCTTCAGCTTCCCAGTCACGGCAAAGTTTTCCCAGGAAGTTATCAGAAAACCCGGTGCTCTCTTCCTTATGAACATTCAGGGTATCATAAATTCCGATGGCGGAGTTGGAGATGAAAACTTTCGGTTTGACTTTGGCCTGGACGATCGCATTTGCGATCTTATGTGTCGTTTCAATACGACTATTATAAATTTCCTTCCGGTAAGGTTCGGTCCATCTTTTTAAAATGGGCGCTCCGGCAAGGTTAATTACAGCATCAGCTCCTTCAATCTTCTTTTCAAGGAATTCATTATCCGACAACTTAATGGAATCCCGGTTAATAATCCGGAAGGTCAAACCTTTATGTCTACAGGCATCGATCAGTTCGCTGCCGATCAATCCGGTAGAGCCGCTTATACTTACCAGCATAAAACATCCTATTTCCTCGTAAATATACGAACAAATGATTAATTTTGATGTCCTTTTAAAATTGAAACTCATCCTGCTCCCAAACTGAATCATGGAAAAAAAGGATCAAGACAAAAAACTGTTTTCGGAGTTTCCGCCTGTTTCGACTTCCCAATGGGAAGAGAAAATTAAGGCCGACCTGAAAGGTGCCGATTATGAGAAGAAGCTGATCTGGAAGACCGATGAAGGAATCAATGTCAGACCGTATTATCGTGCGGAAGACCTTGAAGGGCTTGAATATCTTAAGGTGCTTCCCAGCGAAAAGCCTTACGTAAGAGGTGTAAAAAAAGACAAGAATGACTGGATCATACGCCAGGATATCTATACAGAAGATATTACAGAAGCAAACCGTATCGCGTTGGATGCAGTTTCCCGCGGAGCAGATGCCGTCGGCCTGAATGTTAAAGAGATCATTACCCACAAGCAGATGCAGCAACTCCTTAAGGGGATCGATATTACAAAGACGGAGATCAACTTCATGTCTTCCCGTTCCTATCCGTTAACGCTCGAATTATTCATTTATGAGATCGCCCACCGTGGCCTCGAAGGAACTAAAATAGCGGGCTCCCTCAATTTTGATGCTATCAGTTATCTACTGCTTCATGGAGATTTTTACAAATCGAAGAAGAGTAACCTGGATGAAGCGGAGTACTTGATCCAGACCATCCTGAAGCGTTTGACGGGTTTTCACGCCATCACGATAAATGGATATCTTTTTCAAAATGCAGGAGCCACATTGGTGCAGGAACTGGCCTTCAGCCTGGCATCCGGCAATGAATACTTGACCGACCTTACATCAAAAGGATTGCCAGTTGACAAGGTCGCCGAAAGTCTCAGGTTTTCCTTTGGCATCGGCTCCAATTATTTCATGGAAATCGCAAAGTTAAGGGCAGCACGGTTGTTATGGGCTTCAATTGTTGAACAGTACATGCCTGAGAACCCGGAGAGTTCCAGGATGTTCATTCATTCCACTACTTCGCTCTGGAACAAAACCGTGTACGATCCTTATGTGAACCTTCTACGAACCACAACGGAAGGCATGTCGGCTGCCATCGGGAATACGGATTCTATTACTATTCTTCCTTTTGATTTTCCTTACAAAAACGAAAATGAAATCTCCCGGCGCATTGCACGTAACCAGCAATTGATCCTGAAGGAAGAAGCTTATCTTGACAAAATCATCGATCCTGCCGCAGGCGCCTATTATATTGAAAACCTTACCGATTCCATTGCAATGCATGCATGGGAATTGTTCAAAGTGATCGAAGAAAAAGGCGGGTTGATTGAATGTATCAGAACAGGATTCATCCAGGATGAAATTGAAAAATCCTGCCGTAAAAAAGACATGGATATTGCACAGCGGAAGATCGTGATCCTCGGAACGAACCAATATCCAAATCCGCTGGAATCCATATCACAAGGCATCGAAAAACTGCAGGGATCACCAAATAATGAGCCTTCGGTTTATAAGAAGCTGCATATTTACCGCGGTGCACGGGCATTTGAAGAAATCCGTCTGGCCACCGAGCATGCTGTTTCCGGAGGGATAAAGAAACCATCTGTATTTCTTTTGACCATTGGCAATCCGGGGATGCGGAAAGCAAGGGCAACGTTTGCCACTAATTTCTTTGGATGTGCAGGGTATGAGATCATTGATAATGCAGGCTTTAAAACAATTACAGAAGGGATAAAAGCAGCTGTGGATTCAAAGGCAGAGATCATTGTTCTCTGCAGCTCTGATGAGGAATATGCTACCATAGCCCCTTCAATCTGTCAAGGTATCAAATCGCAGAACAAGAAGGCTTTAATCCTTGTTGCAGGTTACCCAAAAGAGATTATCGAAAACCTGAAATCCAATGGTATAGATGATTTTATTCATATCCGGACCAATGTTCTTGAATTCCTGCTGAATTTGCAGAAAAAATTCGGAATCCTGTAAAAAGTAAGAATTGATCCTGTTTCTTGAAAGGCTAATGAGTTACTATCCGAATGAGACCAAATTTTAAAGATATCGATTTTAGGACCGGGTTTAAGCCCACATCCTCTTTCCGGGAATGGGAAAAATCAACAGAAATCCGGAATGACTGGAACACTCCTGAACAGATACCGGTAAAGCCTATTTATGGACAGGAGGATCTTGAAGCTATGGAACATCTGAATTATGCTGCTGGCCTTCCTCCTTTTCTACGCGGGCCTTATTCGACGATGTATGTGATGAGCCCATGGACCATCCGGCAGTATGCGGGTTTTTCCACGGCCGAGGAATCGAATGCATTTTATCGCCGTAACCTGGCAGCAGGGCAGAAAGGACTTTCGGTGGCTTTCGACCTTGCCACGCACCGGGGGTATGATTCCGATCATGAGCGGGTTGCGGGGGATGTCGGGAAAGCTGGCGTAGCCATCGATTCCATCCTTGATATGAAGATCCTTTTTGATCATATTCCGCTCGATAAAATGTCGGTTTCCATGACTATGAACGGTGCTGTTCTTCCTATCCTTGCGTTTTATATCGTTGCAGCCGAAGAACAAGAAGTTCCGATGGAAAATTTGACCGGAACGATTCAGAATGATATCCTTAAAGAGTTCATGGTGCGGAATACTTATATTTATCCACCCCTTCCATCCATGAAGATCATCGCTGACATCTTTGAATTCACGGCGAAGAACATGCCCAAGTTCAATTCGATCAGCATCAGCGGATACCATATGCAGGAAGCCGGAGCTACTGCCGATATTGAATTGGCTTATACATTGGCTGATGGACTTGAATACTTGCGGGCAGGCATCAACGCCGGGATGGATATCGATTCCTTTGCGCCCCGGTTATCGTTTTTCTGGGGGGTGGGTATGAACCATTTTATGGAGATTGCGAAGATGCGTGCAGCCCGGCTTCTCTGGGCCAAGATCGTAAAACAGTTCAATCCGGAAAATCCAAAGTCGATGGCATTGCGCACGCACAGCCAGACCTCGGGATGGAGCCTCACCGAACAGGATCCATTCAACAACGTCACACGTACTTGTGTGGAAGCGCTGGCGGCCGCATTCGGCCATACTCAATCACTTCATACGAACTCGCTGGATGAGGCCATCGCATTGCCTACCGATTTCTCTGCACGGATCGCACGCAATACCCAGCTCTACTTGCAGGAAGAAACGAATATCTGCAAATCACTCGATCCCTGGGCCGGATCCTATTATATGGAATTTCTGACCCATGAGATTGCGCACAGGGCTTGGACCTTGATCGAGGAAGTGGAAACGCTGGGAGGTATGGCAAAAGCAATCGAGACAGGCGTTCCAAAGATGAGGATCGAAGAAGCTTCGGCCCGCAAACAGGCCAGAATAGATTCGGGAAAAGATAAAATCATCGGGGTGAATGTGTTTCGTCTTGAGAAAGAAGATCCCATTGAGATCCTTGAAGTCGACAATTCTGCGGTAAGAAAATCCCAGATCATTCGCCTGCAGAAACTGAAAAGAGAAAGAAACCCGGAAGAAGTACGTAAGGCCCTGGAAGCGCTGACAATGTCGGCAGAGACCGGCGAAGGCAACCTGCTGGCGCTTTCCATCGATGCTGCCCGCAAAAGGGCTACACTAGGCGAAATTTCATTTGCACTGGAAAAAGTTTACGGGAGGTATAAAGCTGTGATAAAATCAATTTCAGGTGTCTATTCCTCGGAATCCAGGGATAGTGAGAATTTCAAAAAGGCCCGTGATCTGGCCGATAAGTTTTCGGCAATGGAAGGACGACGTCCCCGGATCATGATTGCAAAAATAGGTCAGGACGGGCATGACCGTGGGGCTAAGGTAGTCGCGACAGGCTATGCCGATATCGGGTTCGATGTGGATATCGGCCCGCTTTTCCAGACACCGGCGGAGGCAGCGAAACAAGCCGTCGAAAACGATGTCCATATCCTTGGCGTTTCCAGCTTAGCTGCAGGACATAAAACACTGGTACCCCAGGTTATCGAAGAATTGAAGAAACTTGGACGGGAGGATATTCTGGTGATCATTGGTGGAGTCATCCCGCCACAGGATTACGACTTCCTTTATCATTCGGGAGCTGTCGCGATCTTTGGCCCCGGCACAGTGATTTCCGATACGGCCATCAAACTCCTCGAGATCCTTATTGAGAGCAGGAAATAATCCATGGAACTGCAGGTTCATACCTTACCAAACGGAATCCGCCTGGTTCATCATATCATACCCTCGAAGGTAGCACACATTGGATTATTCATCAATGCCGGGACGCGTGATGAAAATGAGAAAGAACACGGCATTGCGCATTTCATCGAACATACAATTTTCAAAGGAACCGAAAAACGAAATGTATTCCAGGTGCTTAACCGCCTGGAGAATGTCGGCGCCGACCTGAATGCCTATACCTCCAAGGAAGAAACCTGTATCTATGCAACTTTTCTCAACGAATATTATGACCGGACACTGGAACTTTTCCAGGACATCCTCTTTCATTCGACATTTCCCGAAAAGGAACTCATGAAAGAGAAACAGGTGGTCATGGATGAGATCAGGTCATACCAGGATAATCCTTCGGACCAAATCTTTGATGATTTCGAGGACCTTATCTTTGCAGGCCATCCTTTAGGAAAGAATATCCTTGGAACAGTTAAAAGCTTGAAAAACCTAACCCGGAATGACCTTCTGGATTTCATCCGGAGAAATTACTGCCCGGAAGAAATCGTAATAGTCTCCGTGGGGAATATTGAATTTCCACGTCTGACAAGATTGATCCGGAAATATTTCAGCCAGACGCCTGAACGAAAGAAACCCACTCCCCGGGTGCCATTTGATGGTTACCAGGTTATCGTTAAAGCACAAAAGAAAAAAACGTTCATGGTTCATTGTATGGTGGGTTGTCCCGGTTATGCATTCAGCGACGAACGCCGGATTCCCCTTTCGCTTCTGAACAACATGCTGGGCGGGCCAATCCTGAATTCGCGTTTGTCATTGGCGCTGCGTGAACGAAACGGACTGACCTACCATAACGAATCCAATTACACACCATACTCTGATGCGGGAATTATCAGCATTTATTTTGGTACCGACCCTGTTAAGTATGAAAAAGCATTGAATATTGTTCACCAGGAACTAGCTAAACTCAGGAATCAAAAACTGACCAAAATCCAACTTCGCACCATTCAAAAACAGTTGATCGGCCAATTAGCAATTGCGCAGGAATCAAACCTGGGACAGATGTTATCAATCGGGAAAAATTTCCTGCTCCAGAATAAATTTGATCCTATTGAAACGATCATCTCACGAATAAACAGTACCACTGCAGAAGAGTTGATGGAAATTTCCAATGATATTTTTAAGCCGGAAAAACTCAGTATGCTTACATTTCAGATGAAGTAACAATAGCTTTCTTTGTTATCCAGGTAAAAATAATCGCCATGAATTCCAACAAGCTTTTTGAATATGCCAAACTGCATTCCACTCCGGAATATCCATTTCTGGACAGGCTGAACCGTGAAACTAACCTCACACAACTTTACCCGCACATGCTCACTGGACACATGCAGGGGATGTTGCTGCGATTGATCAGCCAGATGATAAAACCGCGCCGGATTCTTGAAATCGGAACCTTTACCGGCTATTCCGCGATCAACCTTGCCATGGGTCTATATTCATTGCCTCCGGAAGAAGGTATTCTTCACACCATTGAAATCAACCTTGAACAGGAAGAAATCATACGAAAATATTTAGTCGAAGCCGGATTGGAAAAGAAGGTAATCCTGCATATCGGGGAGGCCATAAAGATCATTCCGACCCTTGATGAAACCTGGGACCTGGTATACATCGATGCCGATAAACCCAATTACCTGAATTACTATAAATTGGTTTTAGACCGCGTGAGACCAGGCGGATTTATCCTTGCCGACAATGCCCTCTGGGACGGGAAAGTTCTGGAACCCAACACCCGTAGCAGGGATACTCACGGGATCATTGATTTCAATGATTTTGTTTCCAAAGATGATAAGGTAGAGAACCTTCTGCTGCCTTTTCGCGATGGGTTGATGATCGTCAGGAAGAATGACTAAGCATCTAAACATCTTATCTTCTTAGCCAACTTTATAAGGGTAGCTAACCTTTGCCAGCTCCTCATTTGCCTTCACCACCTTTATCTTCAGGTCCTCTTTGAAGGCAAGCATTTTCTGATGCAGTTCCGGATCGGAGGTTGCCAGGATCTCTGTGGCCAGGATGGCTGCATTCTGGGCGCCATTGATAGCAACGGTTGCAACCGGGATTCCCGGGGGCATCTGGAGGATTGCCAGCATGGCATCCAGCCCTTCCAGGGAGGCCCTGATCGGAACCCCGATCACCGGCAGGATCGTCATGGCTGCTATGACTCCCGGGAGATGAGC
>Ga0187861_10003235_pt1 | contig 14582 bp, 7 predicted proteins | sample June2016WEW_10_1_3_FD_132986 | JGI IMG/M metagenome (GOLD analysis project Ga0187861, IMG submission 132986) | Peatland microbial communities from SPRUCE experiment site at the Marcell Experimental Forest, Minnesota, USA - June2016WEW_10_100 | ecosystem: Environmental > Terrestrial > Soil >...
CAACTCGGGAAGGATGACGCGCGCGTCGGCCAGGTATTGTGCATAGGCGTTGGGCAGAACCGAACTGCGAAACTCAACGCCTGCCTGGGCGCGGACCGCCTCCAGGCGCTTGGCGTCGCCTCCGCCGGCCTGAGCCTGGGCCGCGCGTTCCTCGACGCGGGCCGCGATCCATTTCTCCGCTTCGGCGTTGCGGCGCGCTTGGTGCCCGTCGAGAGCCGGAGATTCCTCCCAGTAACCGCCCAGGGTGGCGTACCAGTTCAGGGCGACGCCGCCGAAGCCGGCGACGTCGGCACGCGGCTGGACGAACAGGGCCAGCCGCCGCCTCAGGCTGGCCAACTCCTCGGGCAGGGTATGCTTGGGGTTCCATTCCTCGTGGTGCAGCAGGGAGGGGATGCTCGGCACGGCCCGCGCGCCCAAGCTTGCCAGGGCCATCAAGGCCGATTCTTCCGCAAGCGGTTGCAGACATTTCTCGATGACGGGGCCTGACGCGGCGCTCACGTATGCGGCGAAGGCCGGATCCAACGCCGCCTCGACATCCGCACGGAACGGAGCCAGACCCGGCTCATTGGCCAGATTGAGCCCGCCATAAAAGGCGTTCACCGGCGTTCCGCCCGCCGGCTTGGCTTCGTCGAAGACGTAGGAGTAGATCTCGTAGTCGCTCAACTGCTCGCGCTGGCAGATGCGGAAGCGCAGCGGATAACTCACCACCCCCTCGGCGCGCACGCCGGCTTCGTAAGTCCCCGGCGCGAGAACGGCGGTGTCGAGTTTCAGGCAACCGCTCGCCAATGCTTTGCCGTCCCCTTGGGCTGGCGCAATCCGGCCGAGCGGCGCTTCAAGCCCCATGCCGCGCAGCACCACGGGCAGTTCGGCTGGCGGTTGTCCGGCTCCGGGTTTCAGAGTCCACAACAGATCCAACGGATCGCCCCGGCGGAAGAGTCCGCGATTGCGGAAGGTGTAGAGCGAGACCGCGGCCGCCGGTTCGTTCACGGTAATTAGCGCGAGCCCCAGCACCTGTCCCGCCAGCCGCGAGCCGGCACCGGCGTGGAGCCGCCACAGCCCGGGGACTGCCGGCAGGACGCCGCCATAGAGGTTTTCCCCGCGCGCGGCCAGTTTCATCTCGCCGCCCGCCGCCCCTCCCCCTACCCCCTCCCGCGGCGGGGAGGGGGGCTGGGGGAGGGCGGCCGCGAGCCGCACCGGCAGCTCCGCCGGCAACTCTGGGATGCCGGCCGTGAGCGGCGTGATGCGGCACAGGTACTCGGCGCCGGGGCGCACGGTCAGCGTGGGCGTCTCCACCATCCAACAGGCCTTTCCCGCCACATCCCAGACGAGCAACCCGTGCGGCCAGCGCGCCTCGGCCGCGGGCAGCCGAACCGTCAGCCCTCCCAGATTCACCGTGCGTGCGCCGGCCGCCGGGACCGTCAGATAAGCCGATCCTGAGGGCGCTCCGCCGGTGACGATCTGCGTATCGGCTGCAGGCGTTACGGCAGCGCTGCCGCCAAACCAGCGCACGCCCAGCAATTGCGCTGCGCCCGGTTCCGGGACAGCCTGCAACAGGTGGATGGCGCGGCCCTCAGGACAGCGCGCCCGCGCTCGGGCATCTTCTGCCAAAGCAATGCGGCCCTCGGCATCTACATCGAAATGGATGCCGTTGACCTCGTAGGGCTTCCCCGGCAGGGAAGCCGGCAGATACAGGGTGAGGCGCTGGAAAGTCTTGTCACCAGGTTTGCCCAACAAGGGTGGCGCTTTGCTCTCGAATTCCGCCAGCAGTATTTCCAGCCCCTCCAGCAGCGCGGCGGATTGGCAGGCGAGCCGCAATGGACCGGGGACGGAGCGGTCTCCAGCCAGGGTCTTCACCGTCACCGGATGACAGACGACCTCGATGCGGCGGGCCTCCCGGTTCACGCGCAACCGGGGGTCCTGCGTCGAGAGCGCGCCGCCGGCGCCCACAGTGAACAGCATGTCGAACGGGTGCAGGGTATGCTGGCCCTCTGCCAGGCCCAGACCGGCCGAAGACGGCCTGTCGAGACGAAAGAGCCGCGAATCCGCGGGCTTCGTCTTCGCCGGTTCGTCCAGATTGGCCAAGGACTCGTCGAGCTTCTCCGCTTTGGGCGTCAGGTTGTCCGCGGCCGGAGGATTGAGCAGCCTCTCGGCGGCGGTGCGGAATTCAAGGATCGGCTTGTCATCTACGCGCAGGGCAAAAGGCCAGGCGGTGACGACCCACCCGCCGAACGGCGACTTCCACAGGGCTTGCTTCTCGGCGAGCGGCACCGCCTGCCCCTGCGGACCGGTGACCAATGACACCGTAACCTCGGCCGCCGGCGCCTGCAGCGCCGCCGCGATCGTCAGAACCAGCGCCGCTTGTATCATCCGTTGGAGCATGCCGCACTCGTTAGTATCCAACCTCGACGTTCATCATTCTCTCCGCACAAGGCGGTTGGTGCAACGGTCAGATCCGCCGGCACAGCTCTGCTCCTGTTTCATATACTGCGACATCGAGGAAAACTCGAACGACGCGGGCGTCTACAAACTCAACGCGCAGCCGCAGCCGGCGGGGTAGACACATAATGAACGGACCGCTAAGCGCGGTGCCATAGGGGGCTTCCAAAATGAAAGACTCGAATCCACTTTCCAGCGCAGCGCGGACGCCGCGGCGCGGTTTCCTGAAGACCGCCGCGGGGCTGGCGGCCGGCGCTGCCCTTGTTTCCCACAGGCCGCTGTCCGCCGCCGAACATGCGCGCGCTATCGGCGCCAACGACCGCATCCGCATCGGCATCATTGGCTGCGGCGACCGCGGCGTGCACGCGCACATGGAGGGCATCTACAAGCACGTCAAGGAGACGAACTTCGAAATCGTCGCGGTCTGCGATCCCTGGCGGCTGGCCCGCGAAGCTGCCAACGCCAAGGTCAAGGAGTGGTTTGGCCGCGACGCCAGCCAGTTCGTTTCATACCGGGACCTCTTGCAGCTCAAGGAACTGGATGCCGTCATGATCGCCTCGTGCGATCATCAGCACACCACCCATCTGGAGGCCGCCGCACGCGCGGGGAAACACATCTACGTGGAGAAACCGATGGCGCGCGACATGGACGCGCTGAACCAGGCTTGCGCTGCCGTCCGCGAGTCCGGCGCGATTGTCCAGGTGGGCACGCAGATTCGCAGCCTGCCGAGCATGGTGGGCGCGCGCGAGCTCTTCAAAACGGGCGCGTTCGGCAAGGTCTCGCGCATCGAGGAGTGCCGCAATGGCGAGCAGCCGTATTGGTATCACTATCTCAAGGACGTCCGCCAGGAGGACGTGGATTGGAAGGAGTTCCTGATGAACGCGCCGCCCCGGCCTTTCCGTGCGGACCTGTATTCGGGCTGGTACGGCTACTACGATTTCTCCAAGGGGCCGATCGCCGGTTTCGGCAGCCACTTCATTGATCTCGTCCACTTCATCACGGGCGCGAAGCATCCCACCGCGTGCGTCTGTCTGGGCGGCACCTACACCTGGAAGGACGAGCACGAGTTCACCGCGCCGGATTGCGTGCAGGCCACCTGGACGTATCCGGAGGGTTTCCTGGTCAGCAGTTCCAACAACCTCGGCAACGGCTTCGGCAACTCGCGCAAGCTCTTCGGCGACCAGGGCGTGCTCGACTTCGAGAATTGGAGCGCGCCCACCTACCACGCCCGCGGCGCGCCGAACCGCCAGAAAGGACCGATCCGCGGCGATAACCAGGTCAAGCCGATTGACGGCCCGGACCATTTCCTGAACTGGCTGCAGTGCCTGCGCACAGGCCAGCAGCCGAACGCGCCGATTGAAGCCGGCTTCCAGCATGCTGTGGCCATCATCATGGCGATGCTGTCGTACGAGACCGGCCGCAAGACGCTGTACGATCCTGAGCAGCGCAGGATCACGACCGCCTGACACGGAGAATCCACCACAGAGGCACAGAGACACAGAGAAAAAGAGACACGGGGACACGGAGAACGGCATCATTTAGGCTTTACCAAAATCCTTTCTCTGTGTCTCTGTGGTGAACAATGGAGGCTAAGGAGGCAAGGCAGATGACGCGACGCGATTTCCTTCGGGCCGGTTCCACAGTGCTGGCGGCGGGCTTGGCCAGCCCGTCGGCGGGCGTGGCCGCCGATGCTCCCGCTTATCAACTCGGCTGCTACACGCGCCCCTGGGACCAATATGAGTACACGGTCGCGCTGGATGGCATGGCCGAGGCCGGGTTCAAGTTTGCGGGGCTGATGACGGCCAAGGGCAAGCCGGCGGTGGTTGTCCATGTGGAGTCCACGCCCGAAGACGTGGCGGCCGTTGCCCAGGAGGTGCAGAAGCGCGGCCTCAAGACGCTCTCCATCTACGGCGGCGATTTCCCGGTGGCAAAATCCATCGAGGCCGGCAGCGCCGGGCTGAAGAAGCTGGTGGATCATTGTGTGGCCTGCGGCTGCCCGAACTTGATGCTGGGCGGGACCGCCGACGAAAAGCTGTTCCAGTCCTACTACAAAGTGGTCGCCGAGTGCTGCGCTTATGCCGCGGCCAAGGGCGTTGGGTTGAGCGTCAAGCCGCATGGCGGGCAAAACGCCACCGGCGCACAGTGCCGCAAAATCATTGAGCTGGTCGGACACAAGAGCTTCCGCATCTGGTACGATCCCGGCAACATCTTTTACTACTCAGAGGGCAAACTCGACCCCGTGGAGGATGCCCCTGCCGTTGACGGCCTGGTGGCGGGCATGAGCGTCAAGGATTTCCTGCCGCCCAAGGAAGTGGCGGTGACTCCCGGCACGGGCCGAGTCAATTTCCGCGAGGTGCTGGCGCGTTTGAAGAAGGGCGGATTTACCGCCGGCCCGCTGGTTGTCGAATGCCTCGCGCGCGGCGCCAATGCCGCGCAGATCACGGCCGAAGCGAAGAAAGCGCGGCAGTTCCTGGAAGAACTCACGGGGCAGAAGGCTTGACCGGAATGGAGTCATGGCAAACGAGCTTGACATTCTTCATTTTCCATTCTGCAATGCGGAAAACCCGGGACAGTCAGCATGAAGCCGGGCCTCATGCTGACTGTCCCCAGTTCACCTGTACTTCCTCAGGGCGGATTTGCATTGGGCAATTCTGCCTTTCCTTGTTAGATTGAGGCCATGCCACTTGGATGGAATGAGATACGGCAACGCGCCATTGCTTTCGCGAAGGAATGGGAGGGCGAAACCCGCGAACGGGCCGAAGCCAAGTCCTTCTGGGACGGCTTCTTCAACGTTTTTGGTCTGGCACGCCGGACGGTCGCGAGCTTTGAGGAACCCGTCAAGGGCATTTCCGGCAAGTACGGCTTCATTGATCTTTTCTGGCGCGGCAAGTTGCTGGTGGAACATAAGAGCCGCGGCGGGGACTTGGGCAAAGCCGAATCGCAGGCTTTCCGTTACATCCAGGATTTAGTTGGGGAAGGACGCCAGGAGGATGTGCCGCGTTATGTGATCCTCTCGGATTTCGCACGCATAGTCCTGTACGACCTGGAACCCGAAGACCAGCAGTCGCTGCCGCTCTTCGGCAGTTTCCGGGTGGCGACCTACGAAATCCTCCTGTCAGAACTTCACAAGCATGTCCACGCCTTCGCATTCATACCCGGCTACAAACAGCACAAGTTCGCGGACCAAGACCCCGCAAACATTGAGGCGGCTGAGATCATGGGCCGCTTGCACGACGCGCTCGAAGGAGGCGGTTACAAGGGGCATGCGTTGGAGCGGTTTCTGGTGCGCGTGCTCTTCTGCCTGTTCGCAGAGCACACGGGCATTTTTGAGCCGGATGCCTTCGGGCTTTACATACGGAACCACACGGCAGCCGACGGCTCAGACCTGGGGCTGCATCTCGCGCGGCTGTTCGACGTGCTCAATACGCCCGAAGAGCGACGGCAGCAGAACCTGGATGAAGACCTGGCTGCGTTGCCTTACGTCAACGGAGAGCTGTTCGCGGAGAACCTGGGGTTTGCAGACTTCAACAGCGACATGCGCAACGCGTTGCTGGCCTGCACGCGGTTTGACTGGTCCGGGATTTCTCCAGCAATCTTCGGCTCCCTTTTTCAGTCTGTGATGGAGCCACGGGAACGTCGGCAGATGGGTGCGCACTACACGGGCGAACGCGATATACTGAAAGTCATCCGCCCCCTTTTTCTCGATGACCTCCGGGCGGAATTTGAGAAGGTGAAGAAGAACAAAGCATCTTTGAGGCGCTTCCACCAGAAGCTGGCCAAACTCCGTTTCCTGGACCCGGCCTGCGGCTGCGGCAATTTTCTCGTCATCAGCTACCGTGAACTGCGGTTGCTGGAGATTGAAGTGTTGAAGGCGCTCAACGGCAGCGGGCAGCAGGAACTTCCCCTCTCGTTAGTGGACGTGGACGCCTTCTATGGCATCGAGATCCTGGAGTGGCCGACGCGCATCGCGGAAGTGGCCATGTGGCTGATGGACCATCAGATGAATCTGCGGTTCTCCGAGACGTTCGGGGAGCCTTACGTGCGCTTGCCGCTACGGAAGTCTCCAAAGATCGTACAAGGCAATGCGCTGGACAAAGACTGGAAGGACATTTTGGCGCCCAAGCAGTGCAGTTACGTTCTCGGCAATCCGCCGTTTGTGGGCAAACACTACCAGACGCGGTTCCAGAAGTCAGACCTGGCAAAGGTGCTGTCTAACTTCCGAAATACAGGCGACGTTGATTACGTTGTGGGATGGTTCAAACGCGCCGCGGAATACATCCAGCACACACGTATTAAGGCCGGTTTCGTCGCCACCAATTCGATTACGCAAGGGGAACAGGTCCCGCTGCTTTGGGGTGAAATACTTGACCGATACCATCTGACCATTCATTTTGCACATCGCACTTTCTGCTGGGCGAGCGAGGCCAGGGGCAAGGCCCATGTCCATGTGGTAATCATCGGTTTTGCTGCTTTCCCCGATGGCGCCAAACGCCTTTATGATTACGAGGCGGATCCTGAGAAGCCTACGGAATCTGTGGTTTCCTTCATAAGCCCCTATTTGACACCTGGGCCGAGCGTGCTGGTCACAAAGCGCCAAAAGCCGCTTTGTGATGTGCCCGAAATGCGTTGTGGAAATAAGCCTTCTGACGGCGGGCACTTGATTCTTGATGATGTCCAGCGTCGTCAATTACGTGCGAGATACCCCGCCGCGAAGCACCTGATTCGGCGTTTTGTGGGTTCGGAGGAGTTGATCAACGGAATTCCCCGCTGGTGCCTTTGGCTCGCCGACGTGCCCAGTGCCGAATACCGTGACCTGCCTGAGATAACCCGTCGTATCCAGGCCGTTCGCGAGTTTCGTACCAAAAGCACAGCCGCGCCCACAAAGAAAGCCGCTCAATGGCCGTCAAGATTCTTCTACATTTCGCAGCCCAAGTCGCGTTTCATCGCTATTCCAGAGGTTTCCTCTGAACGCCGCTATTACATCCCGATTTCACTGCTTCCACCGACTACCATCGCCAGCAACAAGATTTACATTGTTCCCTCGCCAAGCATGTATCTGTTCGGAGTACTAACCTCCGCGATGCATATGGCATGGGTGAAGGTCGTTGGTGGAAGGTTGAAGAGCGATTTCCAATACTCCGGCAGCATGGTTTACAACACATTTCCCTGGCCCGAAGCACCGTCGCCCAGGCAGAAGGCCGCCGTTGAGAAAGCTGCACAGGCAGTCCTGGATACGCGTGCGGAATTCCCCACTGATACGCTCGCGGACCTCTACGACCCGCTGGCGACGCCCCCAAAACTGGTCAGAGCCCACGCGGAGCTCAACCGGGCTGTGGACCGCTGCTACCGGCCGCAACCTTTTCCCAATGAACGTTTACGTGTGGAATATCTTTTTGCGCTCTACGAGAAACTGACGGCGCCTCTTATTGCCGCTCCTAAGAAGACGCGCCCCCGGCGTGCCGCGAAATAGTGGACGAATAACGGTGACGGACTCGAATTACCGATAGAAGACCGCTGCACCCTTTAGGCTCCCCTCGCGTTGCTCTGGTCTGTTCCTTTCTATTCGACCCGGTACAAAGCCGTGGCCCAGGGCTTCAGCGCATAGGGCAGGCCTTTGGTACGAAGCGCGCGCAGGGCGATCTGGCTTTCTTCCCCCCGGCCGGACCTGGCGATCCGCTTCACCTTGAGCGTTCGCCGACCGCGGCCCAGACCCGGCAGCGCCGGGCCGAGGAACAACGAGCCTTGGACGGCCTTCCCGGAGTAGTTGCCGACGTAAACCAGCGCCGCGCCGGGCTTGTACCACAGGGCCGCGTAGACTTTTTCCGCGCCGGTCCGCACCGCGCGCGCGGAGGCGGGAGCGAAGCGGAACGAGGCCAGGTCTTCGCGCGCGAACCACGCTTGTTCGGCAAGGAACTCGTTCGCGAAGGCGTCGGCGGGAGCGCTCAGGATCGGTGGGTGGCCTTGCAGGATGCCGGACATGATTGTCCGGCGCGCGGCGGTTGTGCCGGCGTTGGGCAGGCCGCAGAGGTGCCTGGGGGTGATGGGCACGAACTCGCACTGCGGCGGAAAATCCGGAGGCTCGGGATAGGGTTGCGTGTAGCTTTGGTCTTCGTAGATGAGCGCGATGTCGGACATGTTCTCCACCACAATCTGCGGCAAGCCGGAGAGGTGGCTCATGATGAACCCGCCCGGGCCGACGCGCTCCCGCGCCCAGAACATAAAGTCGTAGAAGGCGTCCTGGTCGGTGTGCAGCGCGCCCGCGGCGTGCTGCGGGTTGCGGCAATTGTGGGGCGTGCACCAGTCGAAATACAGCCCGTCCCACGGCAGATCGCTCAGGAGGATGTCAATTGAGCGCTTCCGGAAATCCAGCCAGCCGCTTTCGAGGCACATCAACTGGCCGAACTCCCCGCTGCCGGCCCAGGTGTGCACCTCCGGGAAGGCCGGCCCGGGCTGTTGCCGCCAACTGGCCTGGTTCTCGCGGAAGCCCGGCGATGCGGGATGGAACTCCTTGACCGAGATGTAGGGCACGATCTTCATGCCGAGGCGGTGGGCCGTCGCGACAATGCGGCGCAACTCCGCCATGCCCGCCTGGTCGTACGGCGGGTACATCCCGTCGTGCCAGAACGGGCCGTCTTCGCGATAGTCGTTGTGGAAACGGATCAGCTTCACCCCAGTTGCGGCCAGGCGCTGGAGTTCGGCGTCAGAGACCCAGTTGCTGCCCGTGCCCGCATGGACGAACGTCGAGAAGACTTTTGACCGCTCCTTGACGAACGGCAGGCCGAGGCTGTAGCGCAAGCGGCGCGTGCCCGCGAGGCGCGCCGGGTTGCGCCGGTAGGCCACGCAGTACGGGCACAGAGAAAGCACTGTCACGTTCGGCTCTGCATAACTGGGCCTGAGTTCGTACATCCCCAAGCCGGGATCGGAAGAGAAACCCGTGTCCCAGGCAGCCAGGTCGCTGGAGCAGGAAAACTCGATGCCCTCCTTGCCCTTCTCGAAGCAGACCACGTGGACCGGAACATAGCGGGCGGCGTAGGCGCGCTGGCCGCGCTGAAGCTTGCACCAGTTGCCCATGCCCAGCAGGTCGGAGAAGGGGGCGCAGGTGGGGTGCTCGCGCACGCAAGCGTCGGTCAGGCCTTCGCGGAGCGGCATTTCCAGAGCGCAAACCTCGACAACGTCGTCGCGGCCTTCCGGACAGACGAACTCCAGTTCGCAAGCCACCAGGCCCCAGGCGCGATACTCGTAGCGATGCCGATAGCGCACGCCGGCGGACTCTCCGGTCTTAAGACGGAGGGCGCCTTCGGCGACAATGACGACGTTGCCGGACGGAGGCCGCGCCACGGAGACTTGGGGCGCCCGCTCGAACTTCTCTTCGTAAAAGAAGGGGCTGGAAGCCTCGTTGGTGGGATGCGGCTCGAGGGTGCGCACTCGCGCCGAGACCGGCCCTGCCAGCAAGTTCTTGCGCGTCCCGTGAAAGAAACGCACCGCCGTCCAGCAGCCGCCGGCCTGGGGGTCATGCTCGACCTCCCAGTACTCGTTCCGGACTTGGATGCGGCCGTGGTGCTCGGTGACTGTGAACATGGCTTGCCCCTCCAAACGGTCAAGATGCCCTGCCGCTCGCCAACCCACAGCCCGCGTCAGGACGTGACGAGCGCCGCCTCGATGCCCAGCGCCGCGGCGACTTTCAGCACCGCACTGGCGCGGTGGCCCACGCCCAGCGCAAAGTGGTGCGTCGGTCCCTGCGCAAACCAGCGCTGGAGAAACGTGCGGATGTCGGGCTGGAAGAAAGCGCGCGTGTTCGTGTTGCCGGTCGCGGGGATGGGGCCGCGCACGCTCTGCCCTTCCGCCACGACGAACTTGAAGCGGCCGTGGGCCGTCTGGGCGCAGCAGAGCATCGTAATCGGGCCTTCCCGGATCCTGAACTCGACCGACGCGCCCGCTCCGGGCTTGCCGTGGTACTGGCGCAGGCTGCGCAGCACCGGCCGGCCCGCGGCGATGTTGAGGTGGTGCGGGCCGTCGTGGCCGACGAGGACGAAGCCCTCCTTGAAGTCCACGGGATGGAATTCGGCAAAGCTGCCGCCGCAGTCCAGACGGTCGAGGATCAGCATGGCGACGCAGGTCTTGAGGTCGTTCTCGCCGCACATGGGAAAGCCGGCGGCGGTGAGCATGGAGTTGCCCACGATGAAGTTCGTGACTAGCCGGCGCATCTCGGAGCCTGCTTCGGCCTCGTAGTAATAGGCCAGCCCGTCGAGCCGTTTCTCGTCAATGAACCGCTCCAGCGCGACGGCGGCGCGGGCGGCCGCCGCCAGATCGGCAGCGCTCAACTTCGCCGTGAGCGGGTCGCTCTTGGGCGCGGGCGTGTCGAAGAAGGCGAGAATCTCGCGGGCGCGGGCGGCGGCTTCCGCGGCGGTGACGCGGCGGTAGTGGGCGAGCACCTCGTCCGGCTCGCACATGACGACGTGCAGCCCGAACTGCGCCGTGAACATGGTGGGGTCGTGGTGCATGTCGAGCATGGCTTCGAGCGAGTGGCCCATCTGGCCCAGGCGCGCGCCGCGCAGGTCGTGCAGGACCTTGGCCACGGCGCACCATTCCGCCAGTTCCGCATCGGCCGCGGCATCGCCGTGGAGGTGGCCGAGGATCACCGGCGGCGGCCGCTTGCCCAGGCGCACCGACACGCCCGCGAACTCGGGCACGGCGCAGACGTTGTCGTTGGCGAGCTGCATGCGCGTGGTCGCGCGGCCGTATTGCAGCGCCGGCAGGGGTTGCAGCGCCACCAGCACGACCGGCACGTCCAGCTCGCGCGCGAGGATGCCCCAGCAGGCACTGGTGGCGTAGGTGAGCATGTTGCAGAAGACCAGGTCGAAGCAGCCGGCTTTGAGCTTCCTGGCCGCGTCGTAGGCGCTGCTGGCGCCGTCCACCATCCCGAAGTCGCTCACGCGCACGCCGTGTGTCCCGAGGCGTTCGGCCAGCACGCGGTGGTATCCCAGCAGTTCGTCCAGCAGACCGTCGAACTGCGGCCAATAGGTGCTATGGCCGACGCCGAACAGAGCAACGTGGGCCGTGCGCGGCTTGCGCCGCTTTACCGTCAGCGGCCTCGAAGTGTTCATGACGCGCGCCCCGTATGCCAGTGCGTGGGAACAAGCACCTGACCCAGAGTACCAATGGGCGGCCCTGCGTCAACCTGCGCTTGCGCCGGCTTGCGGGGTGGGACGCCACAGCTCTTCGCCGGCCAAACGCCCCGCCATGTCCAAGCCCGAATTATCCACCGCAGGCTGTTCTTCTTCGGCCAAGCAATCACCTCTCCGGCAGCGGCGCACCCGGCGGGACATAGGCCCGCACGCCGCTGATGAACGTATAGTGCGGTTTCTTGGCCCCGTGGCTTTGCCCGGAGAGGATCAAGTAGAAATGCTGCCGGGCCGCGACGGCCGGGACGTAGGGGGCCCCGGCGCTCATCTGCTGCTTGCCATCCACCCACCATGTCACCTTCTGCTGCACCGGATCGTAGCTGCCGCCGAAGGTGTGCTTCTGGCTGCGATCGAGCGGAACGCGGGAGACGTTGTTGGGATTCTGCACGTGTTCCCATTTCGGATACACGCCCGCCGTGCTATGGACGGTTCCTGTCAGACCAGGGCCAAAACCGCCTTCGTCAACGTCGAACTCCATGAACCGCTCGAAGCCGGGAGGGTCGCCCTCGTAGTGGTCGTGTTTGCCGTCGTGCTCGGCCGGCATCAGCCAGACGGCCGGCCAGTGGTCTGGATCGTTGTCGGAAAGCCGGACGTCGAACTCCACGTAGAAGCCGTCCGGGCCGGGGAGCAGCGGCAGCTTGCCCTGCGAAAAATCGAGCGGGGTGCTGACCAGATCGCCGCCCAGCTTCAGCGCCAGGACCCCATTCTGGGTCTCGTAGTGATCGAGCGACGGCGTGGTCTTCGAGTACCATTGGCCGCTGAACCACTTGCAGTTGCCGTTGCGGCCGGGGGCGATGTCGGCCGCAGTGGGCGTCTCGTTGATCACGCACTTCGTATAGCCCAGCGCCGCCGCGCCGGGCGGCACGCTCGCGGAGGCTCCCGACCTGTCGGGACCGGCTGCCAGCGGGTTTTCCGCCGCCGCCGCCACGGATGCCAGCGCCATCATCACGGCTAACAGTATGGTTCTCATCAGTTCCTCTTATCCCGGCAAAAATTGTACCGGAACGGCGCTGGTTTGAAAGTGCTGCTGTGGTAAGCTGCTGGGGCACGTTTCATTCCTGGAGGGGTCTGACCATGCGTACACTTGCCGTCATCCTGGCCGTCTGCAGCGCCGTGCACATTCAAGCCCTTGAGCCACCCGAGCTGAAAGTTGCGAAGGTCACCCAGGCCCCGCCGAAGATTCACGGCGTCCTGGACGACGAGGCCTGGAAAGAGGCCAGCAAGGCCGAAAACTTCAAACTCTCGGACGGCGCGGCCCCGACAGGCAAGTGCAGGATGCTGCTGCTCCAGGACGACAAGAACCTCTATATTGCCATCGAGTGCTTCGAGAAGGAAGCGGACTTGAAGAAGCTGAAGGCTGACGTCACCGAACACGATGGCGAGCTTATCTGGGAAGACGACGACATCGAGTTGTTCATTGATCCGTCGGGCAAGCGGGACTATCCCTATTACCAGCTCATCGTCAATTCGAAGGGCACCACCTGGGACGCCTATATGCCAGCGGCGGGAGAGCCGGACTTGACCTGGGAGCCGAAGTACGAGGCCAAGGTCAAGGTCGGCAAGGAAAGCTGGTGCGTGGAACTGGCGCTGCCGTGGAGCTGCTTCAACCGCACGGAAAAGTCGGCAACGGAATGGGCCTTCAACGTCTCACACGTGCGCAGCGCCGGCGAACTGATCTACTGGTCCCCGGTCTTCAGCGACAACTCGCACACGCCGGAAAAGTTCGGCAAGCTGCTGGATATGCCGGCCAGGAAACTCAAGTAACCGGTCCAGCAATCCGGAGTTCCCGCTTTTTGGACATTCATGTTTTCCGGCGATTCAACTTTGCGGCCGCGTGGCCGCCCAAGGAAGGAAGAGAAAACATAATCTCCCCTCTTTCCTGCCCGGAATCGCCAAGCTTCCTTACTTCTGGCCAAGCGCGATGATCAGGGGATGATCGCTCAAGGTCAAGGGGAGCGAATTGATCCCGGTGTGGGTTTGCACCGGTTCGGCGCCGACGGTCGGATCGTATACCTTCACCGAAGCGCAAGTCCCGCCCAATTGGACTGTCACGCTGTCCTCACCTTTGACCCGCTCGCCCCACACGGCCAACTGAAACGTGCCGTCGCTGTGCTGCAAGAGCAGATCGTGCACGGTGGCCGGTTCTTCCGGGATGGAGTAATCGAGTTTGCCCGGCTCCGGCAGCGTGCCTTTGTCGGCCAGAATCGCCGTCAGATTGTGGAGATAGAGGGCGGCTTTGCGCGGGGTGTAGTCAGGTTTGTAGAACCCGAAGCGTTGATTGCCGGACTCATCCGTACGGTCGCGCAGGAGGTAAACAGAGGTGTAGCTCCAGCCCCGTTTGAACTGATCCAGATACATGCTCAAGAGATTCAAGGCGTGGATGTCCTCCGTTATAGCGCCCCCAACCTGGCAGCCGGTCTCCGTGGTCACTCTGGGCAGCGTTAGCAGCTCGGCTTCGGAATAACCGTGGTAGTGCTTCGCCCACGTCACACCGTAGTTGCCATAAAGTCCGTCCACCTTGCAAGCGGAGGTGGGATCGGCGGCGTTCCAGGTCTTGTTGTCCGCCAGGCCGGGCGCAGAGCCATGGTAAATATAGTTATGACAGACCGCATAGTCGCTAAACTTTGTGCCATCGGGCAACAACGCGCCGGCGCCTGCCGGGATGGTCAGGAACTGCAACCCCACGTTGTCCCGCTCGGCGCCATTTTCGCTGAGGGACCAAACCGGGTACTTCTTCAGCACGGGATCGCTTTTGACGGCGTCGTAAAGATCCCGTTGCAGCTTGGCGACGGCCAGCCACGAAGGCGCCTTCCCGCCGCCTTTTTCACCCTGATAGGTCACCCCCCAATTGTTCGGCTCGTTATTGCCTTCAAAGGCCAGCAGGGCGCCGGCCTCCGCCAACGGCTGGGCGGTCTCGATGAGTTTCTTGAGATCGCTGCCGCCGCTGACCAGGCCCCAGCTAAA
>Ga0187861_10003237_pt1 | contig 14581 bp, 11 predicted proteins | sample June2016WEW_10_1_3_FD_132986 | JGI IMG/M metagenome (GOLD analysis project Ga0187861, IMG submission 132986) | Peatland microbial communities from SPRUCE experiment site at the Marcell Experimental Forest, Minnesota, USA - June2016WEW_10_100 | ecosystem: Environmental > Terrestrial > Soil >...
GCCGATGTCCGTGACCCGGGCGCCCGCACTCATCGCGCCTTGCGCAAAGGCGTCGGCGAGGGTGGGAGAAGAGAGACGCATGTCATAGCCGATCACGACGGTGCTCGCCGCAAGCAGCTTCACGAAGGCAGCGCCGACCTTGAAGGCGATTGCTTCGTTTACCTCGTGCGGGTACGTTCCACGGATGTCGTAAGCCTTGAATATGGATGCCATAGTCACCTCTTGCGGAAAATGTGCGCCCTCATGTGCGGTCAAGGGAATCGCGGGTTGACAACTATCAGGGAAACGATAATATTTAACATAAGCTAAACGCCCTTGTTTGTCACCAGAAAAGTGGAGGTGGAAGATGGATGCGCCGAAGAAGATCGTGGTCTATTCGACCCCTACGTGCCCGCATTGCAAGAGGGCAAAACAGTTCCTCGAGGAGCGGTCCATTCCGTTTCAGGTGGTCGACGTTGCCGCAGACAAGGCCGCACGGGAGGAAATGATCAAGAAAACGGGGCAAATGGGCGTGCCTGTTATTGAGATCGACGGTGTCCCGACCGTGGGCTTCGACGAGGCCGCCCTGAAAAAGCAACTGGGTTTGTAGATCGTGAGCGGCGTGTACGATCTTGTCATTATAGGCGCGGGTCCGGCGGGTATGACGGCAGCCGTCTACGCAGCGAGGCAGAAGGCCAAGACCCTTCTTCTGGCCAGGGATGTAGGCGGACAGCTCAGTTGGACCCTGGGCATTGAAAACTACATGGGGTATCAATTCATAGAAGGGATAGATCTGATACGCAAATTTGAAGAACAGGTAAGGAAGTTCCCTATCGATATAAAGATCGGACGGGCCGTAGAATCGGTCATCAGGGTGCGTGACGGTTTCGAGGTAGGGGACGTGGACGGCACAAAGTATCTCGGCCGGACAGCCATTATTTGCAGCGGAAAGCGACCGAGAATGCTGAACGTGCCCGGAGAGGAGATGCTGCGGGGCAGGGGCCTCACGTATTGCGAGGTCTGCGACGGTCCGCTTTTTCAGGACATGGACGTGGCGGTAATAGGCGGAGGAAACTCAGCCCTGGAGGCAGCTATCGATATGACGAAGATAGCGAGGCGTATCTATCTTGTCTCCCTGACACCGCTTACCGGCGACAATATATTGAGAGAGAAGGCAACGGAAGCATCCAACATCACCATCATGACGGAGCATCAGACGATGGAGGTGGTAGGCGACCGCATGGTCTCCGGCATACGGGTGAAGGAGATGAAAAGCGGGCGGGAGCAGATGCTGGAAGTGGGCGGCGTCTTTGTGGAGGTCGGGCTGATACCCAATTCCGATTTCGTGCGGGGCATGCTGACGCTGAACGAGTTCGGCGAGATTTTGATAAACTGCGCCTGCGAGACGGGTGTTCCGGGGCTCTACGCAGCCGGAGACGTCACGAATGTGCCGGCGAAACAAATTGTGGTAGCTGCGGGGGAGGGTGCGAAGGCCGCGTTGCAGGCCCACCAATACCTGCAAAAATGCCTCTGACGAAAGCCGGCCCCCGGGTGCCGCAGATATTCCCCGCATTGCCGCCCTTATCCCGGCGAGAGGGCGTCCACTACTTTGCGACGTGCCTTCTTTGCCGGTATTTGATGGTAAAAAGGCACTCGAAAGTCCGCGACCCGGAAAGCCATAAGGGACGCCCGGAAACGTGGGCGGAAAACCAACACTCGGCAAGTGAGCCATTTTATAGGGTATTTATCTTCGGGCGTAGATTGTCCGATACGGCGTAGAGACACATTCAGTTTTCTGAATACTCCTTGAAACAATTGGGCTTTCCGGATTGCTTAAGGAAAAGGCAGAACGTCGAAAAGCGTATAATAATCACAGCTTAAGAGGGGAATTCCACAGGTTGTCTACATCTTTTGCACATTCGTTGTGGAAAACGGCCCTAACCGGGGGAAATTACTTGCGCACCAGGGGCGCGGGATACGGGGCGGGCCTGGGCGGGATCGGAAGAACCGCCTTCTTTCATGTTCCCGGTCGGGGACGCTGAACACTACTATCCGTCTAAAAAGAAAGTGTAAAGTAACACTTGACACAGTACACTTAATGATGTACTATTATCTCAGAAGCCGGGAAAGAGACGACCGGCCGGACAGGGAGGGGGATACTGCAATGAAGAAGCCTTTTTCGGATAACGTCAACAAAGGTGTGCGCATGAAAGAGCTGACCGGGGCAACGGGTCTGCCCAAGTCGACGATCCTTCACTACGTGGCACAGGGGCTGCTGCCGGAGCCCGTGCGGACAAGCCGGAACATGGCGTTCTACGACCCTGCGTGCATCGAGCGGGCGAGGTATGTCAAGGCGCTGCAGTCCACGTACTTCTTCCCCCTCGCGAAGATCAAAACACTGCTCTCCTTGAGAGATGAAGGGAAAGACACGAACTCGCTCATCGAGCTGAACACGGTCGTCTTCGGCACGTCCGACGGGGCCGCCCTCCACGAAGAGGCGTTTCGGAGCGCCACCGGCCTCACGTCGCCGCAGGTTTCGGAGCTTTTGGAGGCGCACCTGCTCATGCCGCTGGAAAAGGGTGCTTTCAGACAGGATGATATTGACGCGGGCAGGGTATATGCAGGGGCCTTCACCCTGGGTCTCGGGTCTTGCGACCTTGCCTTCTACACCGCCATCGCCAATGAGTTGGTTGACCGGGAGATGAGCCTTCGCCGGCGTCTCACAGGGCGCCTGCCCGATGACCGGGATGCACGGGTAACCACGGAGCTTACCAGAGGGGCGAGGACCCTGCGGAATTATGTGATCGACCGGGTCTTCCAACACCGTGTCGCTGCCGCGAAGACCCTGAAAGACGAGGAGGCCCTGTGACGAAGCCGGGGCGCCCACGGCCCCCAGGGCCGTGGGTCGGGAGCGACACACAGGGCACAGGTGACCACCTTGTTCAGGCAATAAATCCAAAAACGGAAAAGGAGGAAGTCATGTCGAATCGACTGAAGGTCGTGGCGATCAACGGGTCGCCCCATGGGGCGATAGGTAATACGAGCCTGATGCTGCGGATGATGGAGCCCGTCCTCGCGGGTGTCGGGATCGATCTGGAAGAGGTCTTTCTCGCTTCGATGCGCATCGAATACTGTGTCGGGTGCGCCGTATGCATGGAGAAACGCGCGTGCTGGAGACAGGACGACCATGCGGAGATCATCGGGAAGATGCTCGGCGCCGATGGGGTAATTCTTGCCTCGCCCGTCTACTACAGGCATGTCACGGCCCAGATGAAGACATTTATCGACCGGTCCGTGGCTTACGCGCACAAGCCCCGCACCGCATGGAAACCGGGTATGGCGATAAGCGTATCGGGCGGGATGGGGGAGACGGCGGTTGCAGAGTATCTGGCGGGTACGCTCAGGACTTACGGGGCTTTTTCGATAGGGAGCCTCACGGCGATAGCAGTCGCCCCCGGCGCTTTCATGGGGATAGAGCTCGTCGAGGCGAGGGCAAAGGACATGGCTTTGGATCTTGCAAGGGCCATCAAGGAAAAGCGGCGATATCCCGCCACCGAGAACGACCTTTTCTTCTATCTTTTCATGAGGGACTTCGTGGAGCGGGAGAAGGCGTTCATGGCTGACGACTATAGGCACTGGCAGGAATCGGGTTTCTTTGAAGGCTTCGGGGCATATGTCGACCAGAGCTTCTCGGTTCCCCCTGCCAACGATCAGGCGCGGAAGGAATGGATACGGGGCATGATCGCCAAAGAGGCAGACAAAGGGCAGGCAAAGGCCGGGGAGGCGACGGACCGGCCTTCCGGCCCGAAGTCGGCTGCAACCTGCCGGGAGCTGCTCCGGATGATGCCTCTCGGGTTCAAGAAAGAGGCGGCCGGGGCGTTGAACGCGGTCTATCAGTTCGAGATAAATGGGCAGGAGAACTTCGTGGCCCACCTGAGCATTGCTGACGGCCGCTGCACCTACGTCGACGGGCCCCACGAGAAACCGGACGTGACCATCAAATCGCCCGCGGACATCTGGCTTGCCGTATCGAGAGGCGAGATGAATGGTCAGTCGGCGTTCATGACCGGAAAGTATAAGGCCGAAGGGGACCTCACGCTGCTCATGAGGCTCGGGAGTCTGTTTGGTTCGTGACCCGGTGGGATGGGCGCAAAAAACGGTTCATGAGGCCGCGCGATTACCGTAGAAAGTTCGGCGGCTTCCGGGGTGGGTGGGCTTTACGGCTTTCGGCGGTCCTCTCCGAACGGTCGACAGGGGGCTGCGCGCCTTGAATGCAGGCCCGGTGCAGCGTGCGCTCAAGAAAAGATTTGGCGACGTGGAGGTTCTCCCCGGTGAAAGGGTGTTTTTCAGTATAGTACATGCACCCGGACAAGGTGAGGGGCAGGGGGGTATAATCCTGCACCTGCTCGGGCCGCATGCCGTGTTGTCTGAGATATGACGCGAGGGCCGCGTCGTCCCGGAGGGTGGCCCCGGGATGAGCACTGATGAAGTAGTTGACGAGATACTCGTCTATTCCCGTCTTTTCGCGCAATTCCTTAAAGCGCTGCACGAAGCGCTCGTACACGTGGAAACCGGGCTTGTTCATGATCCGCAGCATCCGGTCTACCGAATGCTCCGGCGCGACCTTCATTTGGCCCCCCACGTGATGCCGGCATACGTGCTCGAAATAGGCGGCCGCGTCCGCCTGAACGAGTAAGTCGTATCGCAGGCCGCTCTGCAGGAACAGATGCTTCACCTTCGACACGCTCATGATCGAGCGGTAGAGGCGCAGGGCCTCTCCATAACCTACCTTAAGGCGTTCGCACTTTTCAGGGACGAGGCAGTCCCGCTCCGCGCACGCGCCCGCCTTCGTCCATAAGGGACACCTGGCCTGATAGAGGTTGGCCGTCGGCCCGCCCACGTCGGTAATCGTCCCTGTGAACCCTTTCATTTCGGAGAGTGCCCGCGCTTCCCGGACGATCGATTCGACGCTCCTCGATTGGATGATCCTTCCCTGGTGCATGGAAAGGGAGCAGAAACTGCACGCGCCGCAGCAGCCGCGATGTGATATAAGAGAAAACCGGGTCGTCTCGAAGCCTGGAACAGCGTGCTCATCGCCATATGAAGGATGAGGCGTCCTCACGTAGGGGAGCCCGTAGATGGCGTCAAGCCGATGCTCGGGATGCGGTGCGGCGGGTGGGAACTGTATCACGAAACGGTCATTGTGCCGCTGAATCAGGACTTTTCCCCGGAAGGGGTCCTGGTTCTGCACGATGAGCCTGAAGGCTTCGTTAAAAGCGTCCTTGTCGTCCCTGACCGCTTCATAAGATGGGATCTCCAGCACGTTGTCCGCAAGGGGCGGGGTTTTTTGCGCGACGACCGTACCCGGTATGCCGATAAGGCTCGCGCCGCGGCCGAGCCTTGCGGCAATCTCCGTTATCTGCGCCTCCCCCATTCCGTAAACCAGGACGTCGGCCTTTGCGTCGAGAAGGAGCGACCTGCGCACCTTGTTGTCCCACCAATCGTAGTGCCCGAGCCTCCGAAGGCTCGCCTCGATACCGCCCAGGACGACGGGAATGCGGCCAAAGGCCTCTCGCGCGCGGTTGGCATAGACGATTGTCGCCCTGTCGGGGCGGAGACCCGGTGTGCCCCCGGGGGAATAGGCATCGCGGAGGCGCGGTTTCTTATGCGAGGTGTAGTTGGAGACCATGGAGTCGAGGTTGCCGGCGGTGACGCCGACAAACAGCCTGGGGCTGCCGAGACGGGTGAAGGGCTCGACGCTTCTCCAGTCCGGCTGGGCGATCACTCCCACCCGGTAACCTGCGGCCTCGAGCACCCTTCCGATGACCGCGGTCCCGTATGAAGGGTGGTCCACGTAGGCGTCGCCCGTGACGAGGAGCACGTCGAGGACGTCCCAGCCCCGCTTTTTCATCTCCTCTTTCGACATGGGCAGGTGACCGGCCGTCATGCGTATAGTGTAGCAGATTTGTGGGGCTATCTCTGTCTCTGTATTTGTGTTTCTCTTTTGTCGGTCGGCCGGCGGCCTGGAGGAATCGCGATCTGCCGCGCGCTCTTCGCCTTGCGTCCTCCGACGTACGTTCAGTACGCCTACGGGCAGCAAGGCTCAGATCGCATCGACATCTCATCGATCCCTCCATCGACCCGCCGATGGTCGCTCGGGTGCCCCGCGTCCACCCGATCCGGGTCCTATCAGCCTGTAACTCGCTGATACTCCCCGGAAGTAAAAAAGCACATACCGATTTCAACTACCGGATGAAACAACGTACCTAGCGCCTGCACAGAGCGTCCCGTTTCTCCCCCAAGAATCGAAATGATGGCCTTGAGTTGTGCAGACAAATGATGTACACTTGAAACATGAGATATGAATGGGAACCACAGAAGAATGAGTCTCTGAAAGCAGAAAGGGATATATCATTCGAGAAGATAGTTTTCCATCTGGCGCGAGGCGACGTGTGGAAGCTTGCCGATCATCCCGACCAAGAGAATTACCCCGGACAAAAAATATATTTCGTCATTGTGGAGGAATACATCTATCTGGTTCCTCACGTGGTTGAGAAAGACTACGTTTTCTTGAAGACGATTATCCCCAGCCGAAAGGCAACCAGGGCATATAAGAAGGAGCAGGAGGGTTAACAAGAGATGAAATATGACAAGGAAGAAAAGGCCATTATCGACGCCTATGAGAAAGGGAAGATGAAGCTTTCCACTCCGTCAAAAAAGGAGATTGAAGCGATAAAGACGATGGCTAAAAAGACATCGGTTAAGGACAAACGGATCACCATACGTCTCTACGACCACGACTATCGGGGCATTCAAAAAAAGGCGATGGAAATGGGTATACCCTATCAAACCCTCATTTCCGGCATAATCCATCGATACATAGAGGGAGAGCTGACTTCAAAAACAGGATGACCATCGGCTGTTCGCGGATCGCCGGTGAGGTCGGGGTCGTAGCTGACTGACTTGACAATGGACGTCACCAAATCGGGCGTGTGGAAGATCATGCAGGAGAGAGGATAAGTCACGTTGGTCAACTACGGCCCCGAGGTGCCCCTTGTCAATGGCTGACCCCTCTATTCTCTATAACAATCGAGCGGTCGTAAGCGGGGGGCATCCTTAAGAAAGGGAAACCCCAAGGGGACGTTGGTCCAAAGTGAACTTTCGACATGTATGCCGGGGCATATGCATCGCCGCCTTGAAGGGTTTGGTACGTCAAGAATAAGTTCACTTTGAACCAACGTCCCTATGTCCCCATTCTTCACTTCACGCCCACAAGCTCATCATGGCTGAATCTGGTTGAACGTTGGTTCGGAGAAACCACACGGAAAAGAATTCGCCGGGGAGTATTCAAAAGCGTGCCGGAACTGGTAGCCGCCATCGAAGAGTACATCCGGCTTTACAACGAGAACCCCAAGCCCTTTGTTTGAACAAAGAAGGCGGAAGATATCGCCAAGAAGGTGGCCCGTTGTAAAGCCGTTACTGAGACAGTACACTAGCGTGACAAACTCCCTACCCTCCGCTTCGATAGTTTTCCAATTTGCATGCCGCTTAATTTGCACTCCGATAAGTTCATTGCCCTCCAATGTTGTTCAGATTTCAAGCCGAAAACGCCAGGATACTACGAATAATCGATCAATTGAAATATTGACGTCCAATCACCTCCCATTACCTTTACACATCACACCGTAGTCTTTCAACCTACGATAGAGCGATGTAAGCCCGATATTCAGCTTCTCCGCCGCCAGCCTCTTGTCTCCTTTTGTTTTCTCCAGTGCAGCAAGGATATGGAGGCGATTCATGTCTTCAAGGGCGCGAATCTCATGCTCTCCGTGAGAAAGAGAGACGCACTTCCGCAAAGCCTTGGGGAGTTCCTCCACCTGGACCACATTGCCTGGGGAGAAGGCTACGGCTCGTTCGACCACGTTTTGAAGTTCGCGGACATTACCGGGCCATTGGTAGTGGAGAAGAAGATCGAGGGCGTCCGGCGTAAAACCGGATACAGAGCGTTTGATTCTCCTATCGGTCTTTTCCAGGAAGAACCGTGCAAGGGGTAAGATATCCTCTTTCCGTTCCCGAAGAGGCGGTACTTCAATTTCTAACACACAGATGCGGTAATAGAGGTCACCGCGGAATCGACTTCTTTCTACCTCTTCCTCAAGATTGCGGTTCGTGGCACCAATCACCTTGACGTCAACGGGACGAGACTTGTTTTCTCCGACCCGTCGTACCTCCTTCTCCTGGAGAACGCGGAGGAGTTTTGCCTGCATCCCGAGCTGCATATCTCCTATTTCATCAAGGAATATGGTACCGCCGTTTGCAGCTTCGAACAGACCCACCCTATCGTTATGGGCTCCCGTAAAGGCCCCCTTCACATGGCCGAAGAACTCGCTCTCCAAAAGCGTATCGGTAACTGCGCTGCAATTGACGGCAACAAACGGCCGTCCTGCCCGTGAGGATTCATCGTGGATGAACCGGGCAACCATCTCCTTTCCCACCCCGCTTTCTCCCGTGATAATAACGGAGAAGTCTACCTTCGCTGCCCGCTTTGCAAGGTCTAGTACCTGCTCCATGGCCTTACTCCCCGCGATTATGCCCGAAGGGTGGATATCGCTGTCGATCAGTTTCTTGAGCTGCGATAGGCGTCTCTCAGAGCGACGTAGCTCACCTGCTACGTCCTTGAGCACCCCGTCAATGGTTTCCTCATGGAAGAAAGGCAGGTAGTCGTCAATAGCTCCGCCCCAGTCTTCCTTGGCCCGACTTTCGATGTGGCAGAAGGCGTCGCCTTTTCCCCGGCACTTGTGCTCGATACAATAGGTCTCCAGACCACTAATGCGGCTACTGTAGCCGCTCACGTAGCCGGTCAGAGTCCAGCATACCGGTTCATTTGCCACGCCAAATTGGAGGACATGCTGCTCCGCTTCGTAGGAATTGTCCCAGATGGATGTAACGTGATAGAGGGGATCGCCGATATCAGTGGAGTTGAATTCCTTGACATCAACCACCCCTTGCAGCATGTGAAATGTAGGTCCGCATGCGGGGTCTTTCGCCAGATCGGGATACTTGGTGGCCAGCTTGTCGGCATTGAGCCAGCCGTGCGCATACCCAAAGCGCGTGAGGATGTTCCTCGCCGCAGACAGGCCGAGGCTGTTTATCAGTTCCCTGCGCAAGAGCCCCATGGCAACGGCGTCGAGCAGAAGGGCACGGTCCCCCATAAATTGAATGGCACCGCCCCTGGGATTGAAGGATAGAAGGTCCCGGAGATCAAGATCGCTCGCTTTCATCTGCCTCAATGCCTCCTTTTTGGTTGATCCTATAAATCCATCTGAAGTTTAGCATAAGATTTTTCAAATTGAAAATGCTTTTTCGCATTTGAAAATATGTGTACGACACGTATACGGTTAAACGCTGCAATGACAGGATGTTTCGCGTAAGCAAATGGTGGCATAGCGGTTGCTAGTGCCAAGTTATCTATTGTGTGGGAGGAGTCATTACCCCTGGTATTGAGGTGCGGTTTCATCAGCATCAATTTTAAAGGAGGCGAAGGATGTCAGGTAATGAAGCGTTAGAAAAGATTGTCGGTACCGGTAATGTCATGGATAGCCCGGACATTCTGGAGGAGTATTCCTCTGATTTAAGTTTTGTTCCCCGGACGAGACCACGGTGCATAGTAAGACCCGGCAGGGCAGGCGAGGTCCAGAAGATCGTGAAATGGGCCAACGAAACCATGATGCCTCTTGTGCCGGTGAGCTCAGGCCCCCCGCACTTTCGGGGAGACACGGTTCCCCGCATGGGCGGATCGGTCATAGTCGATCTTACGAGGATGAAAAAGATCATCCGGGTCGATCGTAAAAACAGGGTTGCCATGGTTGAACCGGGGGTAACCTTCGGTGAGCTTCAGCCGAAACTGGGAAAGGCAGGTCTCTCTGCCTATATGCCCCTATGTCCCCGGAGCTCCAAGTCCGTTATGGGGAGCATGCTTGAAAGGGAGCCTATTACCATGCCGAACCACCACTGGGACTCACTTGATCCCTTCCTGTGTGCAGAAATCATCTTCGGTACGGGTGATAAACTGAGAAGCGGTGAAGCTGCAGGACCGGACTCGATAAAAGATCAGTGGAAGATCGGGAAGGCCCAGATGGTGCCCTTCGGACTCGGCCAGTTTGATGAGAGCAGACTCATATCAGGCGCCCAGGGCACCATCGGGATCACGACGTGGGCAACCATGAAGTGCCGGCCTTTGTCCAGGTTGACCAGAACTTTTCTGATTTCGTCCGACACCATCGAGCCGCTCATCGATCTCAGCTATCGCCTCATCCGGATCAGGCTGGGTGACACCTGCTTCATCGTGAACGATTTGAACCTCGCTTCGCTGCTTGCGCAGAGCCCAGGGGAGATTAGGGACTTAAGAGCTGCCCTTTCTCAGTGGGTCCTTGTCGTTACCTTCGAGGGGTATGGCGCATTGCCGGAGGAGAAGGTGGAGTACCAGGAGGCCGATTTCCGGGACATGCTCAAACAGGCCGGTAACCTCAAACCCATACACACCGTCGGGGGTTTCAGCGACGACTATGTGGCAGACCTCCTCGCCAAACCCTCTGATGAACCATACTGGAAGCTCCGCTACAAGGGAGGCTTTTCCGATATCTTCTTCCTCACCACCCTCGACAAGACCCCTGCCTTTATCGGGGCAATGCTTGCCCTGGCACAATCCCGCCGCTTCGCTGCAGAGAACATAGGGATCTATATCCAGCCCATCGTCCAGGGCACCAGTTGTCATATGGAATTCGACCTTTACTATGATCCTACCGATATGACCCAGACGGAACGGGCGCGATCACTGGTTACTGAAGGAGCACAAGACATGGCCAACATGGGGGCCTTCTTCTCTCGGCCTTACGGACCCTGGGCAAAGATCGCCTATACCCGTGCTGCAGAGACCAACATCCTGCAGAGAAAGGTGAAGAAGATTTTCGACCCCAACAATGTATTAAACCCCGGAAGATTATGTTTCTGAAAAGGAGGGAACACAATGGCAATAGAAGAATACGAACACGATTCTTTAAGATGCACAAGGTGCTCATTCTGTAAATGGGTACCTTGGGAGAATATGCGGCACCCTGATTTCATGCAAGGGTGCCCATCGGCATCGAAATACAATTTCCATACCTATGCTGCCGGTGGAAAGTTCAATCTTGCCCTGTCTCTCATGAAGGGGAGGATAGACTATACAGAGGGTTTCTTAGACGCAATCTTCAAGTGCCAAATGGACGGCAGTTGTGATATCTCCTGCAAATCGGTTCAGGATATAGAACCCCTCCAGAACATGCAGGAACTGAGAATCAAATGTGTGCAGGATGGTCAGGGGGACCCTGCCCACATGCTCGCCATAGAGGGTCTCAAAAAAGAAGACAACATGGTGCAGGCCAAAAAGGCAGATCGCGGTAAGTGGGCCGAAGGTATACCCGTGAAGAACCTTACCACGGAGAAGGCAAAGGTTGTCTTTCATGCCGGCTGCAAATATTCTTTTGACGAAGAATTGTGGCCCACGGCCAGGGCTGGTCTTACCCTGCTCATGAAAGCAGGTGTAGATGTCGGTATTATGGGACGTGATGAAGCCTGTTGTGGCGGACGTGCATACGAGATGGGGTACCTTGGCGAACTGACTAAATTCGCAGAGCATAACAGGGAGGTCTTTAAAGCAGCAGGCGTCACGACACTTGTTACCCCCTGTTCTGATGGATATCAGACCTTCAAGGTGCTCTATGACAAGATAGGTCAGAAGCTCGATATCGAGGTACTCCATATTACTGAGTACATTCACCGCCTGATCAAGGAAGGAGCCATCCATCTGACCAAAAAGGTCCCCTTGACCGTCACCTACCATGACCCCTGCCATTTAGGCCGTCTTGCAGAACCCTGGGTACACTGGAAAGGAAAAGAGGTGAAAGTCCTCGGTCAGATGATCGTCCATGAACCCCCGAAGAAATACCGGCGCGGTGCCAACGGGGTCTACGACATCCCCAGAGAGATACTCAAGAGTATCCCCGGTGTAAGACTGGTAGAGATGTACCGGACACGAGAATCTGCCTGGTGCTGCGGTGCCGGCGGTGGAGTAAAGGAGGCCTATCCCGACTTCGCCATCTGGACCGGTGCAGAGAGACTGAAAGAGGCAAAAACAGTGGGTGCGAAGGCGATCGTGAGCGCATGCCCGTGGTGTACCAGGAATTTTATAGATACCGTGAAAGAAACCGGGCAGAAGATGGAGGTTTACGACATTATCGAACTTGTGCAGCAGGCAATGTAGCGGGCAAGAAAATAATAAATGAGGAGGGAAACATGGATCTGACAAAGGACGCTTACAGGGCATTAGAGGATGTAGTAGGCCCAGAAAACATATCGCAAGACACGGCAACAAGGGATAGCTACAATCAGGTATGGGGGAATAAACTTGTCTTCGGAGAGAAATGGTCAAACCAGCCGGCTGCAGTACTCATGCCGGAAACGACAGAGGAAGTCCAATCTATCGTGAGGGTATGTAACAGGCACAAGATCTCGTTTAAACCCTTCTCCTCAGGATTTGAGATTATGTCTACTGCACTGGCAAGCGAGAATGCCATCATCCTGGACCTCAAAAGGATGAACAGAATCCTGGACATTGATGTGAAGAACATGCATGCGGTGGTGGAACCCTATGTCTCGGTCTACAGACTCGAGATGGAGCTTGCGAAATATGGCCTCTACATAGGCACGATCTCAGCCGGTCCGGAGGCTGGTGTAATCGCAAGCCACTGCTGCCACTTCGGATCAGGATCGACCCAGGTTTACGCCGGTGGCCTGGGCCGTAATGTTCTCGGCTGCGAATGGGTCCTCCCTACAGGGGAGATAGTGCGAATGGGTTCTGCCGAGGCAGGCAGCGGATGGTATTCTGCTGACGGACCGGGATTCAGTTTGAGAGGGATTCTGAGAGGTCATTCAGGAGCAAATGGAGGTCATGGTGTCATCACAAAATGCAGTGCCAAACTGTATCACTGGTATGGTCCTCCTGAGTGGGAACTGAAAGGGTCACCGCCGGCAGTAAAACGGCTTGAGAAGGTACCTGACGGATTCAAGTCATTTGTCCCCACTTTCGCTACCAGGGATGATGCGTATGATGCATTGCGTGAAGTCGGACAGGCAGAGATAGGATTTTCTGTCATGATGTTGATCGGGGGGGAGATGTGTGAGGGTAATGACGAGTTCTGGGAAATGTTCCAGAAGGTAAACCCGGAGGAAATGCAGCGTCTTGCCCACTCTCTATTAGTCGTAATCGGCGCAAACACCACAAGAGAGATGGAATATCGAGAGAGGTGTTTGCATAAGATAGTTGATAAATGGCACGGTCAGTTCTTGCCTCCATTGAATGATCCTCAGTATCTCGCCCTCAGGTTTGCTCTTATGGTCTGGAGCATTGGTACTGTCAGAGAGACTTTCCGGCCCTGTAGCGAATTTTTTATCACACCTTGCACCGATGCTACCGAGGATATGATCAAAATCCAGAACACGGCAGCGGTGGAAAGATTGAAGCCCTATGTACAGAGGGGGGTCATTATGCAGCCCGGGTCCGTCCCATTCCACCTCCCCTACGAGAATTATTCTGTTGGTTCACACATAGAGACCATCATCCTCTTCGATCCTTACAATGATAACTCTCTCCAGGGCGTAAGAGAATGGACAGCCGAGACATTTGACCCTAAGGGAAAATTCAGCAAATTTGGAGTTCCCTGTCTTGGCGGGGGGCTCCAAATTGAGCCTGTGAGCCATGTCGTTCAAAACTGGGGTCCTGTGTATGACAACTACGATGTCTGGCTGAGGAAAATAAAAGACGCATTAGACCCGAACAATTTAGGTGACTGGTCAGCCTATGTACCGCCGGTGTTCCCGTGATTGGATTAATAGGCAGGATAAGACGATGACGGATCGTATTGTCGTAGTGGCGGAACAAGAAGAAGGACGGATAGCCCCTATTACCCTGGAGCTTCTAAAGACAGGGGCGGAGCTTTCACAACACGGAGGAGATGCGGTATGCGCCTGCATCATCGGTTATGGAGTGGGCCACCTCGCTGATGAACTTGCCTATTATGTTGGCGAAGTGTACGTGATTGACGACCCCCTCCTCTCCGGTTTTCAAGCTGATCTCTATTCATCCGCCCTCGAAGCCCTCTGCTGTACCCTTGCGCCCCGCACTGTCCTCATGGGACACACCTATGACAGCCTGGAGTTAGCCCCGAAACTGGCGTGCAAAATGGGGAACGATCTCGTTACGGACTGCGTGAAGATAGAAAGGGAGAAGGGTACAGGTTTTCTTCTTTGTACAAAACCCATATACGGGGGCAATGCCGTCTCGGTGCTCGAATTGGCTACAGCTCCTCAAATGGTGACAGTCAGACCCAAGGTTGCGGAGGCTCTCGAAAAAGGCAGGACAAAAGGTGAAATCATACCTTTCTGCTGCGAGCTTGTTTCGTCCATGGCGCTCACTGAATCACTCGGCCTTGTCCCCGGAGAAGAGACTGTGAGTCTCACGCAGGCAAATGCAATAGTCGCTGGAGGCAGAGGGGTCAAGACCATA
>Ga0187861_10003246_pt1 | contig 14553 bp, 13 predicted proteins | sample June2016WEW_10_1_3_FD_132986 | JGI IMG/M metagenome (GOLD analysis project Ga0187861, IMG submission 132986) | Peatland microbial communities from SPRUCE experiment site at the Marcell Experimental Forest, Minnesota, USA - June2016WEW_10_100 | ecosystem: Environmental > Terrestrial > Soil >...
CAAACCAGGGGCGAGACCTCTGGGCTACAGCCGTCGTCCGGGGAGTGCGAGCGCCTTAACGCGGAGGGCCTCGCAGCCTTGCGGGCACTTCAGGCACAAGGGTTTCCTGTGACGATCATTGGTGACCAGAGATAAGGGGCTTGTAAGCGATGGCCTACGAAAACCCAGCAGGGCCTTACACAGCCGGCCTCAATTCGGCCAGCGAGCAGACAATTCTGCGCCAGCCGGTGCCGCAGGAGGACGGAGTCGTTTTGCGCCGGATGGTCCTGCAAACTCAGGACCGGGCGCGAATGAAAGCCATCGAACAGGCGCAGATCGAGAAGTATGTGAGTTGGAATCCGTACTGATCGGGGCGCGGGGCGCGGGATTCGGGGTTCGGGAAACGGCCCGCGCCCCGAACCCCGGACCTCGAACCCCGTGTGAGGTGTGAACTGTGGGTTTACAATTTACCATCGGCGGGACCACATTCAGCGCGCTCGCGTCGGCAGCCGGCAACTACGCTCTGGCCTGCGACGTGGATTCGCCTCAGCAGGAGATCAAACGTTTCCACGTCCCCGGCGGCGACGGCAACTACATCGTGCGCGGGGGCCGCGCAGGCGTGCGCATCTCCGTCAAGATGCGCTACGTCGGGCCGCTGGCGACGGTCTACTCGACATTTGCCGCGAACAAATCGGCCTGGGCGAACTCGCCAGTGACTGTGGCCACGGCCGAGGCGAGTTACACACGCTGCTCGCTGGAGCCGGGCGGGATGAAGATTGTGGCGGAGCCGCAGGCGAAGGGAGACGGGACCAACGTCTTCATGGACGCGGCGGCGACGTTTGTGTCGGATGCTTAACAACAACAGCCACCACAGAGGCACGGAGACACAGAGAACGGAAAGAAGGAAAAGAAAATAAGCTATTTTCTGTGTCTCTGTGTCTCTGTGGTGAAAAGGAGGAAACATGACGGACGGGAATTACCAGCTCACGTTCAAGGTGCTGGGCAAGCTCGCCAAGCTCTACGATCTGGCGGCCGGGGCCGTCAGCGATCTCACCACTTGCCTGCAGAATGCGGTGCAGCAGATCGCGGATCAGGATGACATCGTGCTGGACGTGGCCTTGTCCAGCCTGGCGCCGTCCGTCGTGACGACGCTCAATAATGGGCCGACGAGCACGCAGCAACAAGTGATCTACACGGCCAATGCGTTCCTCATCACCAGTTCGATGCGCTCGCGCTTCATCGTCAGCGGCAACACGAACCCGGCGGCGACTGTGTCCGCCGTGTTGAACGCTCTGGCGACGGAGATGGCTTCGGGCGGCGGCGGGGACAACAAGAAACTGACGACGCTGGCCAGCACGGGGATCGTGAACTTCCTGAACGCCGTGGGCACGGCCGCGGGAATGAGCGTCCTGCCGACCTGGAATACGGCGGCGCCGGGCGACTACCCGGACGGCACGTACTGCGTGACGGCAGTAGTGTAAAAGACGGGGCGCGGGGAGCGGGGTTCGGGGAGCGGGAAACGGCCCGCGCCCCGAGCCCCGATCCCCGAACCCCGAGCCCCGAACCCCGAACCCCGAACCCCGGAGTTAAACGATGTTGCTTCCAGCACCCAGCGCCACGACAGGCATCGCCCTGCTCAACGCAGGCCAGCCCTCGCGCACGAAAGACGACGCCAGCGATAACAAGGTCGGCGGCGTCTATGCGCACGTGGCAGGCGAATTCTCCGCAACCGAGGCCGCGGAATGGCAGAGCATCATGCTGGGTCTTGCGTCTCAAATGATGGCCCTGCGCACAGGGACGCTCTCCAGCGGAGTGTTCACCACTACCTTGAATACAGCGGGAGTGGCCAGTTATGTCGCGCCCGCGGCAACCATAGGCATGAATCCGTTGTCATGTTCCGTTACCGGGGGCGTGGCCACGATCACAAATAACGATGGCAGTGACAACACAAGTACTGTGGCCGTAATCGGCTCTTAGGGAATTCAACGTGAGATTCGGTTCTCCACTCAGCGCAGGATTCGGCAGCCCGGAAAACGACGTGGCCTTTGTCAACATCAAGCCGGGCGCCAGCGGCTCGCAGAGCTATCAGCTCACGTTCCAGCCTGCCGCGGGCAAGGGCGATGCCTGGTTCGGCGTCTACTGCAACGATCACCTGGTGAAGAACGTGTATGCGGCCGGCGGGACGCCGGCGCTCCCATACGGGCCGCTGCAAATGACAGCGCCAGCAGGCGCAACGGATCTGGCCCTGGCCATCATCCGCTTGGGGCAACTCAGCGATCCGGGATACCACATCGAACGGGTCGCGCAAACATTTGAGGCAAACACGTGCCAACGTGTGACATTGAACTGGACGTGGACGCCGGAGATCCTGGGCGCGGTGGGAGACGACGGGTATACGAGCGCCTGGTCGCTCTCTGGCGTGAGTTATTCCGCGACGAATGCCGGCGGGACGCCGGCGCTCCCAGCGGACTGGTCAGAGTTCACATTCGACATTTCCGACTGGGGCGGCACGTGTACTGTGAGTTTGTACCGCCAGAACACGCTCGTAGCTCAAGGCAGCGTGCCCGCCGCGGCGCTGCCGGCAACGGTGAGTCTGGCGGCAGTGGGAGGCAGCGGCATCAGCGGCAGCGTGGCGGTCGGCGCGGGAGTGATAGTGGAACTCGGCGCGCAACTCCTGATGCGCTGGCCGGCGGCGATGCTGATACTGAGATCGGCCGGCGGGACGCCGGCGCTCCCAGGGATTGACAGCGTGCCGTTCAACAATGCGGACGCGGCGGAATGGACGGAGCCCACAGATCTGGCGGCCGGGACGTACTACTACCGCCTGCAGCCGCTATCCGACACTGGAGAGCCGGGGTCCCCCACCTCGACTCTCACAGCCGTAGTGCAAGGCCCGCCCTTACCTCCCGCGGGCCTGCACTACGTTAGCGGCGGGGCTGGGGTTTGGTTGACGGATGATTTTTCATCAGCCACCTGGACGCTTGCTTCCTGCACTTCGGCCAACAGCGCAGCCGATCCGCTCGGAGGCAGCGCGGCCTTTGCGATTACCGCCACGGGCGACGGTTGGATGGCGGAGATGCTTCAATCGCGGGTATTTGCAGCGCCCGCAGGAGTCTGGACGCTGAAGGTCTTCCTCAAGGCTATTTCCTATGATCCGGGCGATCCTGAGAAGGGCTGGTGTGATGTTGTGCGGACGCAAGGCACGAACGCCGCGGAGGCCGAATTCAACCTGATTACCGGCGCGGTACAGTATGCAAGCGATTGTACCGCCGCAATAGTTGACGCCGGGAACGGTTGGTGGCTCTGCACAATGGCTAGCACCGCGCCTGCCGCCGCGGCAGTGGAGTACGATATTTATCCCGCCCACATGAGCGGAGAGATACTCGGCATTTTCAATCTCTCCGATACTGCTACGGACCAACTCGGCACAACCATCGCTTGGACTGCCTCTGCCACGCCCGGCGCGGGCTACAACCTCTACACGGCCCCGGACGGCAGCCCGTTTGCGTTGAACGATCCCGATCAGACGTTGGCGGCAGGGGTAACGACGGCGACACTGAGCGCCTTCGCCAGTTACCCCGGCAAGCGCAATGTGCTGCTGCGGGCGCTGAGTGCGGGGACGTTCACGCCCAGCCCCGGCCTCATTGCCCACTGGAAGATGAATGACAATGCGGGCACTCCAGCCGTTGCGGACAACATCGGCGGGTACAACGGGACCGCGCAACAGAACACGAGCGACCTGCATCAAACCGGCAAGATTGACGGTGCGCTGAGCTTCAATGGGCACTCCAGTAATAGCGTAACGATTCCGCCGCCACCCCAGTCAGTGTTTGAAAACGACTACTCCTTTGCCGCATGGGTGTACATAGGCTCAACCGATCCTAATCAATCTATCCTTGGAGCGGTTGCGGCTGCATGGGTCGCAGGGTCTCTCGATTTTTGCAAGGCAGGGCCGGCATTCCAGTTCACCGTTAACAGCGCCGATAACTCAATTCAGTGCTCCGTGGTTTCTAACAATACTTACGGCATTGGCTGGCATCACGTGGTTGCGGGCCGGGACAAGACCAACGGCAAGATTTTCATTTACGTGGACGATACGGACTACGCCGAAGCCCCGGATACAACGGGCACCACGCCCACGGTTCTTAACATTAAAATGAGCGAGCTTTGCGGTTACGATTTTCAAGGCTTGCTTGACGATGTGCGGCTCTATACCAAGAAGCTGCTGCAGGCTGATGTTGACGCGCTCTGGAATGGCGGCAACGGGACGGAGACAGACGGGACGCTTAACGCTGGTATCGAGGAGAAGAACCTCAACGTTCTGAGCCTGGAATACGACGCTTCGGGGAACTATGTCCCGCCACGCCCGAACACGGCGGGCATTGACCCCGGCAGCATCGCGATCACAGCCGGCCGCAGCCTGGCATTGACGGGACTGTACTCGACGGTTTCCGAAGCCGGCGTGGCAACGGCGCTGCAGCTCTTCTCCCGCACACCGGCGGGCGCCTACGATTTCAGTTCGCCGGATGCCACGGCTGCGCTTGTGGCGGGCTGGCGCGACGGGATGAAACAGGCCGCGCTCGCCAAGACCTACGGCAGCGATGGGCTGCGGTACGTCTGCACGGTGGCGGTGACGGCCGGCGGCGTGCAGGGCGCGCCGTCGCCGGAAATCCTGATTGATCCGAACGCGGATGCCATGCCGGCGCCGGCGAACGCGACGGCGGTTGTGGCGAGGGGATAACAGATGAATAATTCAACGATGAATAGTTGGTGGATGTTCAAGGAGATGCTAGATCGACAGTTTTCAGCCGCAGAGCATTTCAGCATGTGGTGGCTGCTGATCGTCGTCATAATCAGCGCCATAATAGGAATTGCAATTTACAGGCGCCGGCGCCGGTGAACGCCACGGCGGTTGTGGCGAGGGGATAGCGCAATGAAAAAGCGACGAATCAAGGCTGCAGATGACAGAACATACAGGCATATATCTGGCAAGTTCTCACTTCGTGAAGCTACGGAGTGGGAGGAATTATTCGCTCGACTTGGACGCAAAGTTCTTTCTTCATCGAATCCCTCCTCTACAGGGATACGCCACAAGGGAGCAAGCCTGCAATGAAATCCATAACTGCGTGTGTTTTGGGTGTCTGTGTGATCTGCGCGCTGCCGTTCATAGTCGCCAGCCTGTTCTTCGTGGCAGCAATTTGCGAGCTGCTCAGGCTGGCGCGAAGGGTGTCAGAATGAAACCGAAAACTCTGCCACGGCCCGTCTACATCCGCTGGACTGACAGCGCGGCCATGCACGGCTGGGCGGCGTTTTCCGCTCTGGAAAAAGTGCAATCTTCAGAGTGTGAGACAGTAGCCTGGCTCATCGCCGAGCGGCGCGAGAGTGTTGTGGTTTCGGCGACGGTTTCGTTCAACCACAGCGAATCCAACTCGCCTATGGCGATCCCGCGCGCAGCCATACAAGAGATTGTGGATGTGGCACTGAAACAGCGAACCACAGAGACACAGAGGCACAGAAAACGGCAGGGTTCCTGATCGTTCTCTGTGTCTCTGTGCCTCTGTGGTGAAAAGGCAAGTGAGCCATGCCATTGCCCGACAAAAACGAAACGCCCGATGGCGGGATGCTGGTGACGTTCAAAGTCGGGCGTGAGACGCGCCGGCGGCTGAATGGCGTCTGCGCTCGAACCGGACGGCCGATTGAAGAGGTTATGGAGCTGGTCGTGGAGGGGGCGTTGTGGCACCTGTGCCGGGAGGAGCGTGAGCTATGCCAGCCGCAGGAGTAGTCGCCAACCCCAGCGCCGCCGAGATGAAGGCGGTTATCCCGGACGTCTTCGTCAACGGGCAGATGACGGTCAACGTCTGGTGCCAGTACGTCGAGGACCGCACGGGGATCACGCCGGGCCGGGCCATGCTCCAGGCGGGCGGGAACAGCGTGGACATCAACGGGCCTGTCACGCTCTCACGCTTCCCCAATATGGACATCAAGCCTTACAGCCGCATCAAGGTCGTGCTGGACGGCTATACGGATTTCCTGGGCATCCTCAAGCGCCGGCATGACATGGGCCAGGCCGATCAGGTCATCTGGGAAGCCTGGGATGACCGCTGGAAACTGAGCAAGATCCCGATCCTCGGCTGCCTGGTGTACGATCCGGTGGACGCCACGGTCAAGTTCCTCACCCGCTACGTCCACCGCGTCAATCCGAACGGTGATCACAATTGCATCATTGCGATGGTAGGCGGGCAGTTGATGCCCGTGTTTTCCTGGGCGGCGGAAGCGGCGGATCAGGCGGCCGTGGTGCAGGTGCAGAGCGCTCAGATCCAAGCGGACGGCAACCTGCGCGCCTGGACGCCGCGGCTGCACCTCATGTATCTCTGCGGCCTGGTCAACCTGGCGAAAGGAGCGGTGGATGGAACTAACATCCAGGCATGGCGGTCAATCTCCCAAAGCGCCTACCTCAAATGGGACCCAAGTAGTCTCAATTTCGCCTCCGGTGGAGATATGGACCACGTTATGCCCGATAGCACATTCCGGGGGCAGAAAATCCTCGGTGCGATATGCGAAACTCTCAAGCACAGCAACACTTATGGTTTGCGAATGCAGTATGAGGGCGACGTGTCCTCTGTTTCCTTCTACGTGAAGGATTCGACGGCGCCGCAGAAGCGCCAGCTCCCCTTGCAGCGCGGAGGCCCGGCCAACGATGCCAACACGATCTACGATTTCGACATGGACGAGGATTCGGGGGAGACTGCTGAGGCTGTTGTTGCCCTGGGCAGCGTACCTCATGTTGAGACGAGCGTCCTGCTCTCGAATCCCGACCCGGACGCCATCGGAGGGACCGATACGCTGAGGCCCGGCTGGACGGGCGCCGAGGATGCCGCGGCGCGCAGGTGCATCAACGGCGGGGACGCGAACGTCACGCCGCCGCCTGAGTTCGCAACCTACCCGAGCATCATCAATGATTACAACGGCTCCTGGCTTGTGGCGGATGGCAATGGCGGCCGGCCGAAGATTTCGGCTCGAACTGCGGATGCTGTCAGCTTGTGCCGCCAGCATTTTCCGCGCTGGATGCGCGCGTTCCGGCTCAACTCGCAGGCGTTGTACGCCGCCTCTCAGGCGCTGCAGGGATCCGACCATCGCTTTCAGGACACCACGCAGTTTCCGTACCTGAACATGCCGCGGCCGATCCTGGAAACGCAGCTCACGTATCTGCTGGACACGGTCTTCAAGAGCAAACAGCGCTGGCCGATCCGCATTGAGATTTCCAATCTGGCAGCCGGCTCGTCAGATTTCACACTGAAATCCAAGTGGCACGACGTCACGGCTCAGGCCGGCGTCGAGGTGAAGAGCGACAACCTGATCTACCTGAGCGGCTTGACGGATGACAACTCGGCTGCCGATCTGATCTACACGGGCCAGATGATCTGCCCGTTTGCCCTGCCGCCCGCCACGCCTGACAAGCCCGGTTGCCAGTTACGCGGTATCCGCATCAACCTGGCGATCCCCACGGATGGGCGCGTGATGGGCTATGCTGAGGCGCCTGGCGACGTGTCCGCGGATCTGGCCAAGGAGCTGCAGGGGCCGATTGAAGACGTGATAGATTCGCCCAGCGCCTGGCGGTTTGAGGACCGCGTGAAGTCGCGGCCGGTTGCCTCGCCCGAAGCCATCCGGCAGGACGGCAGTGTCGAATACTACACTGATCCTGGCCTCACGGGCGCATTGCTGGATGAATCGGGCGAGGCGCTCAAGCACGCTCAACAGAAGCTGGCAATCACCAAGCGCCGGCGGCAGCTCACAAGCTGGAAGTTGATCGGCATCCGCCCGGATTGGCACGCCGGGGACTACGTTGACCGCGTGACCTGCAAGGGCGCGGCCGGCGACCATGATTACACGCTGGAGGCCGCGCTGGACGTGGTGACCCGCGACTACGCGAACCAGGTCACCGTGTGCGGCAATACGGCGGAGCACAGCGCGGCAAGCAGTTCCGGGAGCAGCGGCCTCTCCACGGCACGTGGCGGTGTCGCCACGCAGCGCGGGCCGTCCAATACTCCAACGAGCCCGCCAGCTACTCCCAGTTACAAATCCTACGTGCCCGAAAACTACCATCCCGAAAGTCCGCCGCCGGCAGCGGCGCCCTCCACGGCGCCGCAGCGGACGTCCACGGCCGTGACGGCCGCGCCGGCGGTGGGCCCTACATCGGGGAGCGACGCCAGCGGGCATGAAATTGGGAGCGCCGGCGTCCCGCCGGCCGGGCAGCATGAAATTGGGAGCGCCGGCGTCCCGCCGGCCGGGCAGCATGAAATTGGGAGCGCCGGCGTCCCGCCGGCACAGATCGAAAGGGCAAGGCCCGCCGCCGAAAATCCAACTATCGGGGCGCTGCAGGGAATCACGGCCAAAACAGAAGGGGCCGGCGGGACGCGGGTCCCCGGCACGGGGCAAGCGGCGCTCCCACAAGCCGGCGGGACGCCGGCGCTCCCAGGCAAGTACGAACCGCGCGCCGGCCCCGGCGAAGGCGCTTATCCGCTGCGGGAGGGCAAGGATTTCAGCAAGGGGCCTGGCACGACGCCGCTTACCGGCCCGCGGGGGATTGAGATGACCGGCGCCGGCGTGGATGCCAGCAAGTACGCGCCACAGGAACGGCCGCTGGGCAAAGGCATAACGGACCTGAACCCGAAACCGCCCGAAACGCTCGATCAGCGTTACGAGCGGATGACCCAGGAGGAAATGGGCAATCCGCTGGCGCCCACGCCCGAGCAAGAGGCCGAGGCGCATTTCCAGCGGATGCACCAGCAGAGTTCAACGCCTGCGCGTCCGCAGCGCGAGCTGCGCGGGCCGGCGGAGGAATAACTGCGAACCACAGAGACACAGAGACACAGAGAACGGATTGCAGGAAAAACAGAATGAGAAGGGCATCCAATGGAGGGACGCTACACCTCCTGTGTTTATCCGAAGGCCGTTCTCTGTGTCTCTGTGTCTCTGTGGTGAAAAAGAGACACGCATGACCGCCGCCCCCTTCAACCATCCCTGGCAGCCCGTGCAGCGGCTGGCCGATAACGCCACGCAGATCACCGTGGACACGTTGACACATCCTGATGACCAGTATTTCGAGTGGTGGGTTGATCCGCTTGATCACACCAAGGCCATGCCGGCCGGATACTACCGCTGGCTCGAAACGCTGCTTGTGGATGTGGCCTGGAGGCCCGCGGCCGCGGATGGGACCGCCAATTACAACGAATGGCTGCACCTCTATTGCGAGCTGCTTGACCAGTACGGCAGCGTCCTCAGCCAGCTGAGCCTCAAGGCGCATTTGCAGATCACCGTCGGGCCGCCGCTCGTGGTGGACTTCCAGGAACCCGATGCGCCGATAATTGATCCCGATATGCCGGTTTCGCAGTTCAACGGCATCCGCGTAACTGCGGAGGACGATGCGGGGAACTGGCACTGGCCGCCGGCCGCGGTGATCACGGTGTTGGGATTCGGCGCCGGCGTGGCGATTCGAGGGAACCACGCATGAACGTTCACCACAGAGACACAGAGACACAGAGAGGGAAAATAAATAATAGAAAAAGCTATTCTCTGTGTCTCTGTGTCTCTGTGATGAACAGGAGGCCCGTATGACCCCCGGCCGTATCGTTCGCAGCACGCGTTATCAGCTCGAGCTGAGCTTCCCGTACACGGCGCTCAACAGCAACACGCAGCCGCTCAGTGGCATCTCCTGGGCTGATCCGGCCGACCACACGACGCAGTTCCCGATCCCGTTCTGGGCCTGCGGCGTAGCGCCCAAAAGCCCGCCGGCGTCCAGCCTGGTCATAGTTCACGATATGCTCGGCTCGGGCGGCCAGGCGCTCCTGCATCTCTGCGATTCGGACGGCAACCACTTCGCCCACTACACGCTGGGCTTGCAGTCCCCGCAGATCGGCGTGGGCACAAGCCTGGCGTTGCCGCCGGCATGGGAACAGAATTACAAGGGGCTGGGCAGCGCCTTCGACGGCTACGAGAATCCCCTGGCCTTCGCCTGCGGCCTGGAATACGAGCTGCTCCCCAATCCCGGCGATGAGATCGGCAAGGCGCTGGACGATCCGGCCGTTTTCCTGGTTCTGGCGCGCGCGGGAGTGACACAATTCCTTGAGCAGATCCCGGACGTAACGCTCTGGGCGCCGGCCGCGTGGATCATCTTCAACGGCGCGACACCCGCCTATCGGGATTGCAGTGCGTTCTTCGGGCCGGCCTGCCAATTGATGCTGCCAAAGTGGCCTCTGCGGCGCTACTCGCGCTGGCGCCTGGAGCTCTTGACCGGCAATCCTCCGGCGCCGTATACGATCAAGCAGGTCTACGCCGAGGGGCCGGTGACCGGGGACGTGCTGCAAGCCGCGGACAGCTACGAGCCTGAGTGGGATCCGGCGACAAAGCAGCTCGCCAACCCCACGCCGGCGGGCTGGACGGAGCCGCTGCAGTTCCGCATTGTCGTCTGGTGAAACCACAGATAAACACAGATGGTTAGAACCGTTTGTTCAATCTGTGTTTATCTGTGGTTCGCTCTAGGAATCTGATGAAAACAACTGTCTGTCCTGCGCACGCCTTCACGTTTCGGCAAGGATCGCAGTACGCCGGAAAAGAATCAGAGCGCTGCCAAGGCGGTGGCGCGGTCCTCGACCACCTGGAAGAACTGCGTCAAGCCCGAGCTCAAAGACCTCACGTACGTTGGCCGTCGGGTTCATCAGGACGATGTTGCCACTATGCTCGTGGGCCTCCGACAACGTGCCGACGAAAACGCCGGCGCCAGCCGAAGAAATGTATTCGACATTCTGCAGATCCACCAGGAGCTTATAGTGGCCTTTGGCAAACAGATCGGCGATAGTTTCTTCGAGATGCTCAAAGGTGTAAGCATCCAGATAGCCAGCCAAGCGAAGCAACACCACTCCTTTGTCCGGCAGGACTTCTTGTTCGATTTTGAAGTCATCCTTAGCCATAGTACAATCCACCACTTGCCGCTTGATGCCTGAACACGCCCGGGGTTCCAGAACCCAGCGCGGGGATCAGAAAAGCAGCCAGGACTGCAAGGGCTACCCCAGCCTTCTTCAAACCAAGCCCGTTGCTTTTAGCCGTCCCTGACGAGTCGTCAAGGTACTTTACTAGCTGCAGTTCGTTCTCACTGTTCTCCCTGGTGATATAGTTCACCTCGTCCATTATGCGCTTAATAAGATAAACCCCAAGTCCGCCGCGCTTTTTGGTCTTGATTTGTTCTTTCAGATCTACTTCAGGCGCTGAGCGAGGGTCAAAACGCACGCACTTGTCGCGGATAGTGATGATCAAGAGTTCCGGTGTCAAGTCGAGCAGCACGGCGATCTTGGCGCCCTGAAGCTCTGCGCGCCCGGAGTCGCCCCCGTAACCGTGCTCCATGATGTTGGCCACAGCCTCGTCCACCGCCAAAGCGATCAGGTTAACCTTCGCCGGTGAGAAGCTGGCATTGTTGAGGGCGTCAGTGACCAGCTTGCGCAAATGGGCCAAGCAGCTTGTCTCCGGCGGTACAACGAACTCGCAGTGGGTGCTGCTAACCATGGTGGCGTTCCCACAACCGGTATGAGGCAAAATGCACCTGTAATTCACAAGCAACTGATGTACCCATCATCCCGTAATCCTGAAAGTGGTGACCGTGATGTCGTCATGTTGCTCCGCCTGGCCCTGGTGTTCCTCCAAGGCCTTCATCAACAGGCGCACGAACTCCTTGGACGGCAAGGCCGCGTTCTGCAGGGTGAAATCTCCCAGCGCCTCATCGCCCCACTCCTCGCGCTCCTCATTCATGGATTCGACCACACCGTCCGTGTAAAGCAAGACGCGATCGCCCTGGAAGAGCTGGACCTTCTCCTCCCTGATGGTCTTGTTGAAAATAGGGCCTTTGTCAAAGCCCAGAGCGATGCCGTTGGGCCGCACCTTTTCCACGCTGGCCGTGGCCGCCCGCCAGATGAGCATAGGATTGTGGCCTGCGGAGGCCACCAGCATCTCCTTGGTGCGCACATTCAGGATCGCATACATGCAGGTGACGAACATGCCGCGCTTGATATCACACGCCACATGGAAATTGGTCCTGGCCAGGACATCCGCAGGCGAGAGGTTCTTCAGGGCCATCATGCGCAGGATGGTGCGCGTGGTCCCCATGACCATGCTCCCCGGGATGCCCTTTCCGGAAACGTCGGCGACGCACAGCGCCAAGTGCTCGATATCGCCGACGGGGATGAAGTCGTAGTAGTCGCCACCGACTTCCTTGGCCGAGTTGTAAGCGGTGAAGATGTCAATGCCTTGTATCTGCGGCATTTTCTTGGGCAGGAGGTGCTCATGGACGGCTTTGGCGGAATTGAGCTCACTTTCCAGACGCTCACGGTCGCGATCCTTCTCTTGCGAGTCCCGCAAACTGCGGGTCATGCGGTTGAAGGCCATAGCCAGCAGGCCCACCTCGTCGCTGGTCTGGTTCGGCACATCGCTCTCATAGTTGAGGTCGCCTTGAGCGACAATGTTGATGTCTTCCACCAGCGCGTTGATCGGCCGCGTAATCCTGGAACCCAGGCCCAGCGCCAGCCCCACGCCGGCGCCCACCAGCAACAGCCCGAAGAGAATGAGCTGGGTGCGCAAGCTGCGCACCTGCTTGTTGATCTCGCCGGTTGAAAGAATCAGCATGGCGATCGAGTGCAGGCCTTTGCCGCCGGCGCCCTCTTCCAGGGGCACGCGGAAGTAAAGGCACTGTTCTCCGCCGTATTCGCCTTCGTAGATCTGCACCTTCTTGTCAGGCGTGGGCACGTTGATGGTGAGCAGGTTGGCGGGACTGGCAAAATTGGGCGCGGAGCCCTCGTCGTGGAGCCGGAGCACCGGCACGCTCGGATCGTCTCGGGCGTCCGCTGAGGCAAAGATGGCCACGTCCTTAATGCGTGCATCGCCGTCGCACATGCGCTTCAGATAGTCTTTGTCCTGCGCGTAGGAGAGGTCGGGTTTGCCGGAGGCGTCAGGCTTCTTCTCATGATAGTTCTGCAGGATATTGGTCAGGTCAAGGTAGTTTCGCAGGCCCTTGACTCGCTGCACCACAGTCTGCCCGTAGGCATGGAGTTGCAGAACGCTGTCGTAGCCCGAGCGCTTGATCTCATTCTTGAGCTGGGTCTCCAAGTCGTGGATGGCCACCACGCCGAACAAGAGGGTTATGGGCAAGCTGACGATGAGCGCCAAAAGGACGAACTTGGCCGTAAGGCTCATGCCGCGCCGGCCCAGCACACCGATCTCCCGCCCTTTGTGCCCGGACGGCTCCACCGCTTCCGCTCCCGCTTCGGGCACCGCAGGTTGAACAACCGGCCGGCCGAGATTGGGGGAACTGGCCTTCCGCTGGCCGCGTCCGCTCGGGGTCCGCCGTTTGGAAGCGGCCGCGGGCGGAGCTGGCGCGGGTGCCGGCGCTGGCGCTGCCTCCGCTGGGCTCTCTGCCGGGTCTTCGTCCGGTGCGGGAGCAGGCCCTGGGCGGCCCGCTGGCGGCCGGTTAGGCGGCGGCCGGTTGGGCGGCGGCTGAGCCGGCGGCGAAGCTCCAGGACCCTTAGTGATGCGGCGTGGTACTGCCACGGTTCTCCCAGTCAGCTCCTGATGGTAGCGGGAAGCACCTCTGTCACAGAAACCATCATACAGCGTACTGCCCTCGTCCGCAAAGACTTTCTTGCGGCTGTGCCACGGATATGCCGCCGCAACGCGGCGGCTTATCCGTGCTACCCGCGGCTGGCACCGATGAGCCCGGGGGATTCCGGGGACACGATCCCGATTTCCGAACAGCCGGAAATCGGGGAATCCCGTCAGCTTCTCCGCAACCCCGTCAACACCCGCTGCACTTCCGCCAATTGCCAGGCGACTTCGTAGTACTCGTTCTTGGCCGAATGGTGCTCGACGCCCCAATAGCCCTGGTAACCCGCGTCCAGGAGGAGGCGCATGGCGGGCTCCAGGCGGGTGCGCGTGACGCGCGCGTCCACGTGGGTGTGGATGGTCCAGGGCGCGAGCCGGCGGTCGCCTTCCTCTTCGGGGACATTCTCCCAATGGCCGATGTGCATCAGGATGCCAAAGCCGGGGCTGCCGACAGCCTTGGCCAGCCGCTCCATGTTGTCGGGGACGAGTTCCGGCCCCCAGTGGCTTTCGGGGCCCAGGCGAAAGCCGTTGTTGGCGGCAAAGGCGCAGTATTCCCTGAAGCGTTTCACGATGACCTCGAACTGTTCGTTGGTCCAAACCAGGCCTTTGCCGCCCGCGTCAATGCGCACGGTCCTGGCGCCGAGCTGGACGGCGACGCGCAGGTGCGTGAGCGCGCTCTGATAGTTGCGTTCGCGGGCCTGCGGATCGTCTTCCCAGACGTGGCAGCCGTCGGCGTGGTAGTTGACGCAGAACATCTCGCGGTCATCCATCGCCTGGCGCACTTTCTGAATGTAAGCTTCATCCGTCGTGCCGAGGATGCCGTTCCAGAAATCCGCGGCGTCCAGCCCGTAGCGGTACTTGCAGGTTTCCAGGTAGCCAAAGGCGTCAATCTTCTTCTCAGCCAGCAACCCGTGGAATGCGTACGACGCGATC
>Ga0187861_10003250_pt1 | contig 14547 bp, 7 predicted proteins | sample June2016WEW_10_1_3_FD_132986 | JGI IMG/M metagenome (GOLD analysis project Ga0187861, IMG submission 132986) | Peatland microbial communities from SPRUCE experiment site at the Marcell Experimental Forest, Minnesota, USA - June2016WEW_10_100 | ecosystem: Environmental > Terrestrial > Soil >...
AGGCGGCCTGGATCGCCATCACCACCGAGACCACCGCCAAGCAGGAGGGATTCGCTCTGGAGGTCAAGGACGCGGAGACCTACACTTGGTCCGAGAACGACAAGGACGACAAGCGCGTCCCGCAGCCCCCGAAGGATGGCGGCGACCAGCCCGCCACGTGCTGGTACAAGGACGAATCGTTCTCCCTGGTGGTTACCCCGCCGGACGACAAGCCCTACAAGGTCACTCTGTACATCATGGACTACGACCATCAGTCGCGCGTCATGGAGATAGGCGATCCCGCCAAGCAGAACCAGGAAGTCTCCTCCCAGGAGACCGACGGCGGCATCTACCTGACCTGGGTCGTGGAGAAAGCTGCCACCTTCGAGATTCGCAAGAAGGACGGCGCCAACTGCACAGTGAGCGGCGTTTTCGTTGATCCGGCAGAATGAACAACTTGCCACAGAGGACACAGAGAACACAGAGAAAAGATTCTGGATTGCCGAAACATCGTGAACCGTCAAGTTCCTGTCCTTCTCTGTGTCCTCTGTGGCTAATAGGGAGGGACACTATGCGGCTGGCTACCTGCCTGGCTGCTCTGCTCGCGCCGGCGCCCCTGGTGGCGGCCGACCTCGCGGTGCTCGAAGGGCCGGATCAGTATAACGTAGTGTGGGACAGCCCGAGTGAGAACGCGCTCGGTTCGATGCCGCTGGGCAACGGCGACATCGCCCTCAATGTGTGGGCCGAGAAGGACGGCAGCCTGCACTTGCTGATCGCCAAGACCGATGCGTGGGACGACAACGCCCGGCTGGTGAAAGTCGGGATGGTCCGCGTGCAGCTCGACCCCAACCCCTGGGCCGCGGGCCAGCCCTTCAAACAGACACTCAGCCTGCGCGATGGCACGCTGAAGATTGAGTCTGGCGAGGGCGGGACGAAGGCCCTCGTGCAGGTTTGGGTGGACGCCAACCATCCCGTCCTGCACGTCACCGTCGAGAGCGGCGCGCCGGTTGAAGCCACCGCCTCCCTCGAACTGTGGCGCACGAGCCAGCAGCCCTTGGCTGAACTGCAATGCAGCGACATCATGACCAATGCGCCGGCGGATAGGAAGAAAGCGACCATTGTCGAGCCGGACACGGTGCTCAAGGATCAAAAGGACCGCATCGGCTGGTATCACCACAACGTCAAGTCGTTCGGCCCGGAGATTCTCGCCGAGATCCAGGGACTGAAGGACTTCAAGCAGCCGGACCCGCTGCTGCACCGCACCTTCGGCGCGATTCTGACCGCGGCCTTGGGCGAGCGGCTTGACGACCTGCGCCTGCGCTCGAAGCGCACCACGGCGCACTGCTTCAACATTTTCGTGCTCACGCAACACCCGTCGTCACCGGAGCAGTGGCTGTCGGCGATGGACGAGACAATCAGCAAGGTGAAGGCGCAGGACTTCGCCGCGCGCCGCGCCGCGCACGAGAAATGGTGGCGCGGGTTCTGGGAGCGCAGTTGGATCCGCGCCAAAGCCAACGTGGCTGCGAAGCCGGCCTCCATCGTCCCCGAGAACAGCCATCCGCTCAAGGCCGGCACGGACCAGTCCGGCGGCAACAAGTTCGCGGGTGAACTGGGCCGTATCAGCATTTTCGCCAAAGCGCTGAGCGATGCGGAAGTCCAGGCGCTCGCGGAACTCCCCAACGACAAACCCGCGCCGCCCGCGGCGGGCCTGCTCTTCTCCGCCAACGCGGTTGCGCCGGGGCCGCTCAAGGATTCCGCGGCCTGGGACTTTGCGCCGGGCCTGACGCTGGAGGCCTGGGTCAAGCCGGAGAAACTCGGCGGCGGCGGCGCGCGCATCGTGGACAAGATCACGATCGGCGGCAGCGACGGCTTCCTGCTCGACACCCACCCCGGCAACAGCCTGCGCTTCATCTGCGGCCACGAGCAGCTCACCGGCAAGGACGCCGTGCCCGCCGGGCGCTGGACGCACGTCGCCGCCGTCGCCGATCCGAAGGCCGGCGATTGCCGTCTCTACGTGGACGGCAAGCGGGCGAGCGGCGGCGGCGGGGCGGCGATCAGCGACGAGGCCGCCTATGTCAGCCAGATGTACCACTTGCAGCGCTTCATCGCCGCGTGCAGCGGACGCGGCGCGTACCCGATCAAATTCAACGGCTCGATCCTCACGATGCCTCCGAGCGCCAAGCACGATCCCGACTACCGCCGCTGGGGGCCGGGCTACTGGTGGCAGAACACGCGCCTGCCGTACTTCAGCATGCCGGCCGCGGGCGACACTGAAATGATGCAGCCGCTCTTCCGCATGTACACGGGCGAAGTGCTGGAGATGTGCAAGTACCGCACCAGGCTCTACTGCGGACACGAGGGCGCGTACTTCGCCGAGTGCATCTATTTCTGGGGGCCGATGTTCAGCGAGACTTACGGCTGGACGCCCTGGGACAAGCGCACGGACGACAAGCTCCAGGCTAGCCGCTGGCACAAATGGGAATGGGTCGGCGGACTCGAATTGTGCTGGCTGCTGCTCGAATACTACGAATACACTCAGGACCGCGAGTTCCTCGTGCGGACGGCCCTGCCGTGCATCCATGAAGTGCTGACGTTCTTCGATCAGCATTACAAGACCGACGCGCAGGGCAAGCTGGTCATGCATCCTGGGCAAGCCTGCGAAACGTGGTGGGAATGCACGAACCCCATGCCGGAACTCGCGGGTTGCCTGGCCGTCACCGAGCGTGCCCTGGCGTTGCCCAACGGCCTTGCGCCGGGCGCGGAGCGCGAGCTGTGGCAGCGCCTGCACGATAAGCTGCCGCCTCTGCCCTTGCGCGACGTGAAGGGCCAGCAGGCGCTCGCGCCCGCCGAGAAGTTCGACAAGAAGAGCAACTGCGAAAACCCGGAGCTGTACGCGGTCTTCCCGTTCCGGCTGTTCGGGCTGGAGCGGCCGCACCCGGAGTGGGCCGTCGAGGCGCTGCATAACCGCTGGGACAGAGGCAACTGCGGCTGGCGGCAGGACGACATCTTCATGGCCTATCTGGGCCTGACGGACGAGGCGCGCAAGGCCCTGGTCGCCCGCGCGCGCGTCCACGATGCCGCCTGCCGTTTCCCCGCCTTCTGGGGCCCCAACTACGACTGGACCCCCGACCAGGACCACGGCAGCGTGCTGCTCAAAGTCTTCCAGGCGCTGTTGCTGCAAACCGATGGCAAAAAGATTCTGTTGCTGCCTGCCTGGCCGGCGGAATGGGACGCGGACTTCAAGCTGCACGCGCCGTTCCAGACGGTCGTGGAAGGCCGGGTGCGCAACGGCAAGGTAGCGGAGTTGCGCGTCACCCCCAAGGAGCGCGAGCAGGACGTGATTGTCGTACCGCCGGCGTCCCCGCCGGCTGTGGTTCCGCAGGCGAAGTGAGGCGCAAATTCTCGTGGGCGTAACCGTTCACTCGGAGCCGCGACCGTGAGGGAGCGGAGATTGCCGCTTGCTGACGCGCGCGGCTCGGACACTGAACAGTTACGTGTGGGCTACTTCTTCAAGCTGCCCTGTGGCTGGACTGGTGCGATGCTCTGCAGTTCGGGCTGATCTTTTGCGGCTTCGATGGCCCTGATGGCCTCTTCGACTGCGGCGACTCTTCGGTTATTCAGTTCGCCCGCGGGAAATTCCCCCCTCTGGCATTGAGCATTGAGGGCCACGATCAACTCTCTTAGTTCCGGCACCGCTTCGCGGGCGGCCGAGCCATAGCTCATGAGCTCCTTCATGATCAGCCCCGTTCTGTTTTCGCTGCCGTGGCCGCCCTGGGTTTTCGCGAAGATGACGCCTGCTGCGATGCCTTCTTTGAAGTGGTATTTCGTCAAGGCCTTGAATCCTCCCATGCGGATTTCATTGCCAAACATCGTGTCCGCCGGGCACGGTGTTTTGACGGCGGCGAGGATTTCCGGCGCCAGCGCTTGAACGTCGTCCACGGTCAGAAGCTTCTCAAATGTGTTTCTAAGCCTCATCCGCGCCATGCCATCGGGATTCTGGGAGACGGCCTTGATGGCAGGGTAGAGCAGTTGCGGGTCAATGGCCTTGATGGAATCTCTCAATAATCCGCTGAACAGTGCTTCCGCCAATTCCCCATTGGCGAGCTGAATGGGGTCGCTCCAGGCGATCGGCTGGAGGGGTTCGGCGGTATCAACCACCGCCTTGAGCATGTCGGGGACGACAGGTTTCGCCGCGTCGCCCATTTTCTTGAGGGCATTCGCCGCTTTGACCCGCAGCCAGCGGTCTTCGTGCTTGAGCAGGCGGACCAACACGGGCAGTGCCTCCGTGCTCTTGATGCAGCCGAGCGCCTCACAGGCTCCCTGGCGGACATGCGCATCGCTGCCTTCCGCCAATGTGATCAACTGGGGCACCAGCGCCTTCGCTTCGGGACGCGCCGCCAGTTCCTCCGCCGCCCAGCCGCGCACGATGGGCGACCAATCGCCGAGAGCCGCCACGAGCTCCGGCGTAGTCTTTTTCTTGCAGTCCACATCGAAGCGTCCGGAGGCGATGGCTTCCGCCACGTCCTTCTTGCTCAGCCAACTCGCCTGATCCGCGTCCCTGCCGGTGATGTAGAGCTTTTTCAGCGGCAGCGAGTATGTGAGGACGTACGTGGCTGTCGGGCTCAGGCCGTAGTAGCCGCTCTTGCCGTAGTAGGTGTTGTCTTCCGTCTTGCCCGCTCCATATTGCTCGCCCCCGTCGTAGGTGAATGAACCGTCGCAGCGCCGCACGAGGTCGAGGTGCCAGGAGGCCTCCTTCAGGAATGCCGCCACCGCCGTCGGCCCGCCCACATTGGCCCCCAAGGCGCCCCACAGGTAGCTGAATCCCTGGCCGGTGTGCCCGTATTCACGGTTCTCGTAAGAAGCCGTGACCATCTTCGCGAAGAATTGCGCTTCCTTGATCCGGTTGCCCTGAATTGCGAACAACACGGCGGTCATGGCGTTCTTGCCGTTGTTGTCATGGTACGGCCACGGCAGGTGTTCGCCGTATGGAATCGCTCCTTTGTCCATGTAGTAACCGAAGAACTTGGCCGCCCGGTCAATGGCGGCATCAACTTCCGGGTCCGCCACGCCGCATTTCTTCCCCATCACGATCGCCAGGTTTCCAATCAATCCGGAAGCGTTCACGGGGCCGTAGGGCGGGATCGAACCGTGCAGTTGGCCATCGGGAGTCCGCATGGAAATACCGTGCCCGAAGGTGCCGTACATGCTCTGCCCCTTCGCCAGAGAGAGCGTGTATTCATTGATGGCGTGCAGTACCTCTTTGTCGCCGGTGAGCAGATAATACTCGCAGAGAAACAGGTTCCTGTAACCCCAGTCCCAGACGACCATCCCGTCTTTCAACTCCAGCTTCAGCGTCTGTGGCGCCATCTTCCGGGCAAACTCCCGCACTTGGGGCAGGTAGCCGGGATTGCCGGTGGCCAGCAGCGCCAGGCCGTTCACCGCTCCACACCAACCCTCGTTCAGCGGCTCTTTCTCCAGCACTTTGCAGGCCTCGTCAAAGATGCGCTTGGACTTGGGACAATCGTAGGGCGCGGTATCGCTGTAGGCGCCCAGGACTCTCAGCTTGAGTTCCACCTCTGCGGTCTTGCCCGCACGCCAGAGGTTCTTCTTGAGAAGTTCCTGCTTGTCCCGATCATTCAGGTCTTTGCCTTGCATCAGATCGTGCAACTTCCCGCCATCCAGGGCGTTCCCCACAGCTTCATTGATGGCCCTGTCCAGCAGGGCCTTCTTCTCCGCTTCACTGAGCTCGCCCACCCGCCAGATTTTCAATTTCAGCACGCCCTTGTTTTCCGCTTTTTCCGCCTCAGTGATTGCGCGGCCCAGACACTGGCGGGCATCCTCGGAGAAGAGCTTGCCGTCCAGGCCCAGGATCACGTCGTCCACTTTCATCAGGCCATCAGCCGGCGACTTGGCCCCGACGTGCGTGACCAGAATCTGGCGGCTGGCCGTCGTGGTCCGTCCCTGCACGCTTTCGAGGAAATTCGCAGGCTTGGTATAAATCCACCCGCGCAGCCCCGTAGCGCCCAGATTGTAGGTCAACTTGCGGTCAACTCCCTTCGTTTCGCCTTTGGTCAGATCAGGCGGAACCTCCGCTCCCATAACGGAAAAGCTCAGCAGCACTGGCAGCGCCACAACCGCCGCAATGGACAACGCACGGACCATGTTTGCTCTCCTCCGAACGGCCTTGACCGCTCCGGATGACCGGAACCGAACGGGATTCTCCACGCTGGCTCTCTTGCGGCAAGTTCACTTCGCGCCCGCTTCTTCCCGTAGGGTGCATAACCGGACTTGTGCCACGGATGTGGCCGCGCCGGCTGTTTGGCGCGGCCTCATCCGTGCCAGCCGCGGGTAGCACGGATAAGCCGCCGCGTTGCGGCGTCGTATCCGTGGCACAAGTCCAGTCATGCACTCGTTCCGCAGGCGCTCTGCTTTTTGCCTTGCTCCGCAACCAGCCGCCGCCGATAATAGCCTCATCGTGCGCCTCGGCAGGGAAGCTCTGCGTTCGCCATGCGGGATAACTTGGGGAGGCTTTCCGGTGTCGTCAGGACTGAAAGGAGCCGGTTCAATGAGCAAACATCTGAGCGTTGGGGCCGTGGCCAGCGCCGTCCTCATGGTCCTCGTGATGTCAGGCTGCGGAGACAGCGGCACGGGAACGTCTGGCGGCGGCTCCACGGGTGGCAGCAGCGGCGGCGCTTCCGGCGGGGACGCTGAGCGCAAGGCCGAAGATGCCAAGTGGACGTACCGTGAAGCCAGCGCTCTGCACAAGGAAATGGAGCACCGCTATGCCGCCGCGAAAGAGGGGCAGGAGAAGTTCACGCTCTGGCCTCCCTACGGGCCGGAAGTGCAGGGCGGCGCCAACAACGAGGACGTGAAGAAGCTGTGCGAGAACATGGCGCAGTTCTTCCCCGACCATTTGGAACTGCTGGCCGACAAGTACGAGAAGGCCGAGCCGAACGGGCCGCACTCCGACGATTTCAAGAAGATGCTCGCCGATCCCGAACTGCCCAAGCTGAAAGAGTTGAAGGCCAAGGTCCTGAAGGCGATCGAGGAACAGAAGTTGGTCACCTTGGGGCCGAATGAGATCCCGATACGCATGCAGTACGAAACGGGCAAGGCGCTGATGTTCTACGAACTGCTCCCCATGGTCGAGGACGAGAAAGGCACGCCGAAGCCGCTCACCGAGGACCAGCGCAAAGAAGCGCTGGCGCTGTACGGGAAGATCCTGCGCATGATCCGGTCCGCGATTGACGGGGACAGAATGGCCCATATTTCGTGCGTGCCTGACCGTTACCAGCGCGAACCGTACCAGAAAGCGCTCGACCACGTCATTGCGGTCCTTAAGCCAGACGAGGCCAAGCCGAGGGATACGAAGCGCACAGGCCAGTAGCCCGCAGTCCTGCATGTGGAGATCACCATGAAAGTGCTCATGCTGTTCACAGTGTTGTTGTCCGCAGCCGGCGTTTGCGCCGCCATCGTCACTCAAACTGTCGAGTACAAAGACGGCGACGCGGTCTGCGAGGGCTATCTCGCTTATGACGACGCGACAACTGAACCCAGGCCGGGCGTGCTCGTGATTCACGATTGGATGGGCAACGGGCCGTTCTCAAAACAGAAAGCCGAAGAACTGGCGAAGCTCGGCTACGCCGGCTTTGCCATTGACGTGTACGGCAAGGGCATCCGCCCGCAGAATCCCAAGGAGGCCGCCGAACAAGCCGGCAAATTCAAGCAGGACCGGAAGATCCTGCGCGAGCGGGTCAGCGCGGCGCTCACTTTCCTGAGAACGCAGAAGATAGTTGATCCCCGGCGCATAGCCGTGATGGGCTATTGTTTCGGCGGCATGGCCGCGCTCGAACTCGGCCGCAGCGGCGCGGACGTTCTCGGGATTGTGAGTTTCCACGGCTCGCTCGACAGTCCCGCTCCGGCGGACGGCAAGAACATCAAGGGCAAAGTGCTCGTGCTCCACGGCGCCGACGATCCGCACGTGCCGGACCGGGATGTCGCTGTTTTTGAAAGCGAGATGCGCAGTGGCGGCGTGGATTGGCAGTTGGTGAAGTATGGCAACGCCGTGCATGCCTTCGCCAACCCAGCCGCCGGCAACGACAACGCGAAGGGCGCGGCATACAACGAGAAGGCCGACCGGCGCTCGTGGCAGGCGATGAAGGATTTTTTCAGTGAGATATTGGCGGGGAAGTGAGGGCAGACGGGTTTCCCGCCCCGTGTTACACTCGGCACCCGGATCCCGGAGCTGTGGCTGACGCTGGTGCTGGGCTGTGCGTTTATTTGGAGCGTGTGGCGGGACAGGAAGACACTATGAGCGACGCGCCGAAGAAGCGCCCGTGGTTCCGGTTCCACCTCTCCACGGCTGTCCTGCTAATGCTGGTTGCAGGAATCTTGCTCGGTTTGAATTTCCATGTCGTCACAGACGGGGTGCTCTATATTGTGTTTGGGTGGCCTTTCCAGGTGTATTGGCCAGATCTCTCAAACCGATCTTCATCGGAGGGGCCTTCGCCCACGATGGAACTAGGCGTGCTAATGTGCGATGTTGCCGTTTGTTTTGCTATACTCTATTTCCTGTGGCGCATATCGGAGTGGCACATCCGCCGCAAGGAGCGCCGCCAGTGACTTGCCTCTGCAATTCCTGACATTCACCACCATCCACCGCCATCGTTGACACGCTTCGCCACCGGCCCCCGTTCATTGCCCCGCGTTCAGCACGACCCGGAACCCGCAGACGTTGTAGCGATGCGTATCCGCTCCATCAATCGGCGCCGTGTCGCAGTCCCGCGCAGCGGACCGGCAGCCGGCTTTCGGCAACGACCAATACCCGCCCCGCAACACCCTGCCTCCCGAACGTTTGGCCAACTCAGGCCCAGTGGGGTCGCTGGCATCGTCGGCGGAACAAGGGGCGTACCAGTCGAGGCACCATTGACTGACGTTGCCGTGCATGTCGTACAGCCCCCACGCATTCGCTTGTTTGCCGCCAACGTCATGGGCGCTGCGCTCCGCATTGCTTTCGTACCAGCCCAACGCATCGAGGCTGGCTTCCGAGCAGTCGGCGCCCTCACCTCCGTTCTTCGTCTGATCGTTGAACGCCCGGACGGTTCCGGCGCGGCACGAGTACTCCCAGCGCGCCTCGGTTGGGAGATCGAAAGATTGCGACGTTCCCAGATTGAGCCTGCCGATGAAAGTCCCGGCAGCCGGGGAGCCGTTCGGCCAGGTGCCGCCGCGGATGTCATTCCACGACACGCTTTCCACGGGCCGCTTGGGATTGTCTTTGAACCAGCTTGGATTGCTTCCCATGACCAGCGCCCACTGCCCCTGCGTGACGGGGAACACGCCGATGTAGAACGGTTTGGTCAGCGTCACCGTGTGGCAGGTCTCGTCCATGTGGTAGCCCGTGGTGAACTCCTTGCGCCCGGCCTCGTTGTCGGGCGAACCCATCTTGAAAGTCCCCGCGGGGATTTTGCGCAGCAGCAACTTCCGGGTCCGCCAGTCGTCGTTGTTCAGAAGGTCTGGCGGAGCGGCGGGAAGCTCCGAAACGGGCCACGGCCCCGCGGGTCCGGCGGACAGGTCAACCACCGCGTAGTCGCTGGTCACATTGCCCTTGGGGGCGGCGGCCGGTGCGTTTAGCGGAACGGGAGCGGCAGGCTTGGGCCGCGGCGCAAGCTGCTTCTCGAACCACGCCACAGTGGCCTCCCTGGCCCGCTTGCTGTTTTGCAGTTGGTCCTCTGGTTGATCCACATAACACAGAAAGCCGTTGAACCCGTGCCCCGCACCCTTGATCGTCAGCAGTTCACAGGGGACGTTGTGCTTCTGGTATTCGGCCAGCATTTTCTCGCTGTGTTCAATGGGTACGCCCGTGTCCTTGTCGCCGTGGAGCAGCAGCGCCGGGGCGCTGTGCGCCGAGACGAACAAGAGCGGCGAGAACAGTCCCGCCTGTGCCGGATCGAAGCGGAAGGCCTCGTACTCCTTCCACTTGCCCGTCTGGAACCAGGAACGGATGTCCGTGGGCGGGAAGTATGCCACGGCGGCAGCCACGCGGTCGCTGAAGCGCAGGTAATAGTCCCAATTCCTGGGGTTGGGGACGCCTTCGTCCGCCGTGGTGGCCAGCATCATCGCCAGGTGCCCGCCGGCGCTGGCGCCCAGGGCGCCGAGCCGCTCCGGGTCTACTCCGAACCGGTTGGCGTTAATGCGGATGAAACGTACGCTGCGGCGCACGTCCTCAACGATCTCGGGCAGCAGAAACTTCTCACCGCTGCCGTGGCGCACGATGAAAACGGTGAACCCCTTCTCAAACAGTGCGCGGCAATCGAACCAGCCGGAGTATGGGTACGTTGGCGATAAGGCTGACTCGGGCGGGAACCAGGTTGAATGCCACGCGCCGCTGACCAGGAAAACGATCCCCGCCCCGTTCGCACTTTTTGGCTTGAGCACGTCCAGAGTCATTGCCAACCCGAATTTGTGATCGTAGACCACGTCGGGCGTTATGGCGACGTCTTCCGCCGCGCGGACGGCCGGCGTCAGACACGCGCTCGCACAGAGGAGTGCGAACGAGAGCATTGGTTTCATGCGGGCCTCTTCCTTGTAGACGAGCTTCCCGGCCTCACGGCGCGTCAATCTTCCAGCGCTGGCGTTCGATTGGCGGCGGGTTCGTATTCATCTCCGGGTTCTTCCCGGCCTTGAGCAACGCGAACTGCTCCTTGAGCCAGCCCTTCAGTGCTTCGCGCTCCTTCGCCCGCTCGTCGTCCGGCGCAAGCGTTTCGTAGTGGTAGCCGTTGTCCTGGCGCCAGTGCGCGATGGCCTTGGCGATGTCGTCGCCGACAATCAGTGCGCGCTCAACCTTCTGCCCTTTCCACTCACCGTTCTCTTTGCCGGTGCTATCAGCGTTGTCGAGGTGCTGCAGCATGAAATCGAGCGCCTCCTGGCGCCCCGCCAGGAACAGCCGCTGCACCACCGGCCTTGCAGAAGGGGTCTTCACGAAATCCGGCTGGTCCAGGATCGAGCAGGCCAGCTTCAGCGCCGCTTCGTGCTTCGCGGCCAGCAAGCCGTCAATCGCACAGGGGAAGAACTCTTTGGCGTTGAATGCATTCATCTCACCCTTCTCTTCAGGCCTGTTCAACAGCTCTTGTAATTCATCGAGGCCTTCGGGCTTGGCGCCCTGCGGGCTGGAGCGTATCAGAATCAGGGCCGCGTAGAAGCGCACAGTGGCGTTCGCATCCTTGAGCCACTTGCGGGCCTCCGCGGCAGCCTCCGGGGCTTCGAGCGCGCAGCACAACTCGGCGATGTCGGCTCTGTTCTTGGGGAAGTCGCTCATGCGCCTGGCCAGGAGCGGAAAGGCCTTCACGACCTTGCCGCGGACGGCTTCGCCCGCGCCGCGCCCCACTTCCCGCCAGTCCTTTGAGGTCTCCAGCACTTCCAGCAGAAGCTGCTCGCGCGTCTTTGCGGAGTTGGTCTTGCACCAATCGAGAATTTTCTGGATGTGCTGCTTCTTGCCGGCGTCATCCAGGGCAAAGTAGGCGCCGAGTTCCGCCAGGTCGCGGTGCGCCGCGTCGTTGACCACGTTGCCGACGGCCCAGTTGACCTGGTGGAACGTGCGGCGTGGGTGAAAATCGCGCCAGTAGTTGAAGGTGGGCATGTAGTTCTCGTCGGCAAGGAACGGCACGAGCCAGGGCAGCTCGGATATCTCCAGCTTCAGCGCTTGCAGTTCGTTGTAGGGGTTGATCACGGTCTTGTTGGTCTTGTCACGGGAATCGCGCGGCCCGGCGAACTGCTCGTCGTTATAGTTGATGCCGCCCGGCTGGCCGAGCTGGATGCAGTTGAGCAGGCGCAGGTGTTTGGCGAGGAACTTGACCTGCTGCTCGCGCGAAAGCTTCTGCTCTTTCTTCTGTTTCTCCCACTGCGCCGGTTCCGGCAGAACAAAGGCCTTGAAGTCGTCGCCGCGTTTCTCCAGTTGGGCCAGCAGCTCCTTGGCCCGCGGCTGATAGTTGTAGCCGTCAAAGACAGGCTTGGCGAGGTGCCTGGCCAGCTCCTGCACACGCGGGTAATCGCGCCGGTGGGAGAACGCCTCAAGCATTTCCTGGTAGTACATGTTGCCGAGATAGTCGCGCACCACCCACGCCAGCCAGCGGTCGTCGCTCATCCCGTCCAGACGCGGGAAGAGCACTGCGGCGGCGCTGGCCTTGTCGCCGCGCACGAAGCTCCACGCCGCCACGAGCCCTTCCGGCAAAGAAATCCAGTGGGGTTCGAACTGGGCCGTCAGCCCGCCCCGTCTCGACAAGGCCGCCGGCGCTTCGCGCTCCTTTCCAGCCCGCAGCTCCAGCAGCGCCTGCGCTTCGTCGCTCCACGAGCGCGGCGTCATCTTTGTGGCCGCCTTGTCCCATGCGGCTTCCTGGGCAAACCAGTCCACCGTGCGTTGCTTGCCATCCTTCTCGCCCAGGAGCCAGCCGCTGAAGTCGCGCCAGCGCGGCTTGGCCTGGCCTTCTTGTTCCGTAACCGGGACCTCAAAGCGCGTCCAGGCGGCCTCTTTGGGTATCTCGACCAACACCATCGCGGCGATGTCCTTGAGCTGCTGTTCGAGCCAGGGCGTGAAGGCTTCTTCGGGCTTGAAATCCGGCGCCGGAGCGAGGCCGAGCGCCGGGGCGGCCTTGCGCGCGGCTTCACGTACCGCGGTGCGGTAGTGGCCGCAGAGCCGCTGAATGTCAGGCGCCAGCGCGGCCAGCTTCCGTTGCGCGGCTTCCTCGATGACGCCTTTGGCGACCTCGGCGTTGGGGTGCGGCTGGGCCAGGAGCGCCTTGAAAACCTCGGTTGCACGCGGGACCTGCACGCGCCGCAGGACGCGCATGCCGGCGGCCTGGTTCTCCGCCTGTTTTTCCTCATCAATCAGCCAGAGGGCGGCGTCGAGCGCCTCCGCGCCGCCGGCGCGTTCGCCGAAAGCCGCCGCTACTTTCTTGCGCACCTCACGCGCCACGCTGACCGGGTTGCTGCCGAAAAAAGGCTGCTTCTGGTATGGCCCGCGCCCGTTGGTTTCGTCAGCAAAGCCCTGCTTGAGCAGCGCGAGGAGATATTGCCCGGCACTCAGGCGCTTGGCTTCGTCGCCGGCACGGAGCTCCTCCAGTGCCTGCGCGCAGGGCGGTTCCTTGGCCTTGCCGGCATAGCAAGCAGCCAGGTCCTCAAAGGCGCGCCGGCCCTCGGGGCCGTCAACGACGGGCTTGAGCGCTTCGCTGGCGCCGGCGAGAAGGCCAGAGGTCATTGCGATGAACAGGATGCGGCGCATGGTTTCTCTCCTTCGTGCGACGGCAGATAATAACGCGCGCTGCTGATATTGCTTGCGCGAAAACCACCCTCTGAAACAGCCGGCGTCATTTTGCTCTTGTGGTCGGCGGCTGGGCCGCGGTACAGTAGGCAGAGGAGATTCGCAGTGAGATTTGAGAATGGAGTGGGCGCAGTTGCAGTGCTGCTTGCCGGCGCTGTGATCACGGCGTGCGCAGGCGAAGCGCCGGCGCACGACAAACTGCCGCTGGGCTCCCGTAACTTCTATCCCTCGCCCGAACACCCCAGCGGTTGGCGCGGGGACGGCAACGGACGCTATCCCGCCGCCGAGCCGCCGCTGAACTGGGGACGCGAATCCAAGGCGGTGCGGGAACTGCGCGTGCAGGCCCGCAAGCCCAGCGCGGACGATACGGGCAAGCCGCTACCCGACGGCGTGATCCGCGAATGGCTTGTGCTCGGCCCTGTGCCCGTCCCGGCCGGCACGAGCGCCAAGAATGCCAAGGGCGATCTCATGCCTGACGAAGGCAACATCGGGCCTGACGACGGCGGCAAGTCCGGCAACCTCGAATGGAAAGCGGTCACGACGGACACGTCCTGGGTGAATTTCTGGCCGCTGTACAAAGAGGCCGCGCCGGCTGCGGCGGGAGTGGTTGCGTATGCCCAGGCCTGGATCAACTCGCCCGGCGGCCTGCCGGTCTATATGAACTTCATGCCCGCGGATGCGGCGCGAGTCTGGCTGAACGGCAAAGCAGCCGGGGCTCAAGGCCACGTGCGGCTCGAACTGGCGAAGGGCTGGAACCGCCTGTTGCTGCGTGTCGCGCCGCACCTCGAAACGGACTGGTCAAAGGGAGTGATCCAGTGGCATTTCAATGCGGCCTTCTTCGGGGCGGAGTCCGGCGAGTACGAGAGCAAGAACATCCTCTGGTCCACGCCCATGCCGGACAACGGTCCGGGAGCGGGTTCGCCGGTCCTCGTCGGCGACAAGATCTTCGTGCAAGCCGAAGGCTGCGAACTCGTCTGCATCGGAGCCGCTGACGGCAAGGTGCTCTGGGCCAAAGCGACCACATACGCGGACGCCGCCACGGAGGAAGAGAAAGTGAAGAACGCGGCGGTCTTTGCCGAGATCGCCCCACTGAGTGCCAAGGCAACCGACGCCCTGCAAGCCTACTGCGCCGCCCCGGAGAAGTACGCTACCGATGCCAAGCTGCGCAAGGAACGGCTGGGCCTGGAGAAGAAGATCAACGACCTCATGATGCGGATGGACCCGGAGAAATACGGCGGGCAAAGCGACAGCGAAGG
>Ga0187861_10003257_pt1 | contig 14520 bp, 15 predicted proteins | sample June2016WEW_10_1_3_FD_132986 | JGI IMG/M metagenome (GOLD analysis project Ga0187861, IMG submission 132986) | Peatland microbial communities from SPRUCE experiment site at the Marcell Experimental Forest, Minnesota, USA - June2016WEW_10_100 | ecosystem: Environmental > Terrestrial > Soil >...
AGGCTGATTGCATAAGCGGAAGAGGCACATGCAGTATTCACCACAAAATTGGGGCCCATCAGCTGGTAATCCAGCGAAATCCAGGCCGACATCGAATTCGTCATGCTCTTAAAGATCCGGTTCTGGTGCGTTGTCTCTTTTTCGGTACTGGAATTGCCTGTATTAACTACCCCGAGAATGACGGAACAACGGGTTTTATCCATCTGTTCGAAATCTATCCCGCTGTTTTCCACAGCTTCTTTCGCACAGACAACACACATCTTAGTGACACGTGTCATCTGGCTCCCGGCCCGTTTTTTAATGTATTTCCTGGAAAATTCTTCAAATTCTGAAGGAACTTCGGCAGCGATCCGTGTAATGTTTTCCGAAGCATCAAACAGGGTGATCTTCTTCACCCCGCTTTTCCCGGCAACAAGGTTGTTCCAGTTTGTTTGCAAATCAAGACCGAGGGATGAAATGATATTCATCCCTGTAACGACTACTTTTTCAGACATCTGCTCCGTTTGGGACGTTTGTACTTTAGGAAATTTATTTATTGAGCGCCTTTGCCCATTTACAGATGATAGTAATCTGTGCCTGTGTAGGAACAGCAGCCGGGTGGTTTGCACAGTACCTTTTCGGAGGCATAGATCCTTTTGTAATGATCTGGCAAACATCATTAGCTTTGTCTGCCTGTTTCTCAGGCTTATAGGACGACCATTTTGAGAAATTCACATGTGCACAGGCCATACCATTGCCTCCATCGCCATGACAATCCATGCATGATACCTTTACGATCTTCATTATACTGTCGGCCAGCGGCTGTCCCTCAGTACTTGAAACAAAAATGTCGGATGTATTCTTAATGGAAGGTTTTGCTATTAATGTAGCGACAACTGCCATAACAAACAAGGCAATCAAAATGAAAAATAACTTCTTCATAATGTTGTGTTTTTGAATCTGATTTTTTTAATTATTATGATGTACAAAAATAACAAATCTGCCACAGGAATACAAAGAATTTCTTGAATAAGACCAGAATTTTAAGAAACTGCCGGCGTTTCTGTGCCAAAGTATTCATCCATGGCGGTTTTCAATTCTGCAGAAGGGATGCCCGATGAATGGCAGAACCAGCGGAATGCATCTGCATACGATGCCTGAAGTTTTGCAATGATCTCTCCATCATTTTCCGGGTAACCGGGATCGATGGAAATACCTTCCCCGTAAAAACCATTTTTCGTTTTTGTTCCCAGCCTGCCTTTCGACACAAGTTCCTGCAATTGTGCGATCAGGGGATGAAACCTCTCTTCCTCAGGATCATCCTTTGAATAATTTTGTACCGAAGTAAGCATTATATCAAGACCCACACTATCGAAGAACTCAAATACCCCGATTGGGAAAAATCGTTCACACACGATCCTGTCAATTTGCTGCAGGCTTGCTTTCTTTTCATTCACAAGAAGAAAGGCCTCATTCTGGAAATATAGGAAGATACGGTTAAGGATAAAACTGTCTTTTTCTTTCAGGATAAGGAACCTGCGACGGATGCTTTCCATGAAAGAGGTAATCTGCGCCAGGGTTTCCTTCGAAGTTTCCTGTGTCAGGATTACCTCAACAATATCTTTTAAGGCAATCGGATAAAAGAAATGAAGTCCGGGAAATTTTTCTTTCCGGTTTTCGGATGGAACAAGATAAGAAGGTTTTATCGAGGAAGAATTCGATGTGAAAATACACCCGGGAAGCACTATCGTATCCAGCAGCCGGAACAATTCCTGTTTGGCTTCCAGTTCTTCTGTGATGGCCTCGATGATAAGTTCACAGGATGCAACATCTTCTAATGCATTTGAGATTTTAATACGCTCCAGGATGCTTTGAAACCGGTCTTCATCTATGATCCCGGCTTCCAATGACCTGCCCAACCGTTTGCTGAAAATCCTGCGGAGTTTATCCAGGTCAGCCTCCGGACTGCAGATCCAGGTCAGGTTGAAATCCATGTCAAGCAGGTAGTAGAATAGATTAGTCCCCATTTTTCCCTCGCCGATGATACCGATATTCATTAGCATTGGTTCCGATTTCTGTGAAGAAAAATTTATCATTCCACATCAGGATGCATTCCTGTGGGTATTCCAGGGTTCAGAACTATATTCCATCACCATAGCTCTGTATTCTTTCATGTGTTTCTGGTGTTCTGCGATCTGCCGATTGCAACTCAGCATCGACAGCAGGTAGCTGAACCCTTTGTCGATAGCGATTTTTTTTGTCCGGATCAATTTGAAGATGAAACTGAATAATTTTTTTCGTTCAGGATCTGTTGTCAGGACAAACACCTTGAATAAGATCCACGACAACCGCGCCTTAAGCAATGCAGGGATATCGCCCCCTTTACGTATAAACTCACCTCCGGAAAAGAGTTTTTCTGCTTTGATCCGGGCTGTTTCAAAGGAATAAAGCCTGCTGATGGTCTCCATGTATTTATCGAAAATCTCGATCTGCGACATGTTCATGTAATGAAGAGTCGGGAAGTGACCCGAGCCGAGTTCCGCCTTGCAATCGGCCAATCGTCCTTCCAACTGGTATTTTCTATAGATCTCGCTGCCCGGCGGCGCTGCCAGCAAGTGAAGGTTCACGCTGGGCATATTCGTACGCATCGAAAAATTAAAGATATCATCAAATTCCTGAAAGGTATCATTGTCAAAACCTACCACGAAAGAAGCATTGATATGGATGCCGTGGGAATGGATCTTCCTGATGGCCGTCTCATAGATGGTAGCTGCCTTGTTATGAAGTTTGTTGGTCTCGTCGAGGCTTGCAGGATTCAGGGATTCAAAACCGATCAGGATGTTGAAACAACCGGATTCGGCCATCAGTTGAAGCAATTCATCATCGGTGGCCACATCAATGCTGCACATGCACCCCCAGGAGATCCCCAGCGGCTTGATTGCTTTCATCAGCTCCTTGGCATGTTTTTTATTGATGGTAAGGTTGTCATCCACAAAAAAGATATATTTCGATGGTGCAGCTTTGATCTCTTCCATCACATTTTCAATCTCCCTGTAACGCATCTTCCTCCCAAACATCTTTGAAACAAGACAAAAATCGCAGTTAAAAGGGCATCCCCGTGAAGTCTGGATGGCCACCTGGAAGATCTTCCTTGTTTTGATGAGATCCCAACGGGGAAGCTTCTGGGTATTGTAAGGCCTGCATTCGTCTGTCCTGTAAACAGGCTTCATACGGCCTTTCTCGAAATCCAGGAGACATTCTTCCCATAACCCCTCTGCTTCGCCAACCACAATACTGTCGGCATGGTGAAGCGCCTCTTCTGTCATGAACGAAGCATAAGGCCCGCCGAAAACGACTTTTGCACCTTTTGCACGATATTGGTCACCCAGTTCATAGGCACGGTCAATCGTTGCTGCAAGGGTTGTTATTCCGACGATATCAGGGATTTTTTTGAATGGCAGGGTTTCGATGTCTTCATCAAAGATACGGATATCATAGTGATCCGGGGTCAGCCCGGCAACTGTTGGAAGCGCCAAAGGAACCATCAGCCGCTTCTTGCCGAACATCTTCGCCAGTTCAACATGTGCAGGGTAATTGATGTACTTCTGATGCGGTGAGATCAGGTAGAGAGTATATTTTTTTTTCGTTTTCAATTTTAGGATAAAGGAATGAATTACGGTTTATAATACCTGATAACATAGCCGGCTTGCATGAATTTGCTAACTTCAGTGACAAAGCTGAGCAGCATATCCCCGGGGACCAGTTCTTCTTCCTTTTTAATCTTATCTAAGCATAGCAATGCCATGGGTGGGCCGATATAGCCCATGGTGGACATTTTGGAATAGAGCGTATCCCGCGGAATTCCCAGCGATTCACACTCTTCCATTACCAGTTCGGTGATGTGCTTTGAAGGGAAGTTCACCTGGAAAAAGCGCAACATCGAAAGGTCGATCCCGTATTTTGTGATCATACGTTTTAAACCTTTAAGGAAGACCGATCCATCGGGATCATGAAAGTTGATGCGCAACTCTTCCTGGAACATCTGGGCCAGATGATGATATCCTTTTTCAAATTCTTCTTTGGGATTCATCCAGTAGGCCGGACGCTTATTTCCCATGGCGGAAGGTTTTTTCCCGCCGATAGATTCCATGTAAACATGTTCGATAAAAAGTCCTTCCGATCGCTGATCTACTGCCTTTAAAACCAAGGCTGCAGCGCCATCGCTCAGAAAAAATCGAAGAAAAAGCTCTTCCTTTGTCACCAGGGCTTGATTGTAATATTCGGTAATCAACTCGGAAGAGGACATGCTGGATGAGATCACCAGTGCATTGTGATAGCGACCGTTTTTCAGCAGGTCATAACCGAGCAACAGCGCTTTGTAAGCAGAAGTGCAATTGGCGTGAACGGAAATTTCCCCGCATTGCTCAATGCCCAGTTGCTCCTGGATCCTCACCGATGCCGTTGGCATCTGGTCCTGGTGAGCGCTGCCGTAAAGGATCAGGTCGATGTCGCCGGCTTCCATTTTTGCATCGGAAAGAGCTTTCAGCGCGGCTTTTACCGACATCGTCACATTATCCTCTGTGAATTGGCGGGTCACCGGATCTATGGCGAAATGATAATACTCAATGTCGAGCATTTCCTTCATCAACGGGCGGATCCGTTCAAGCCATCGCCGGACCTTATGTGGCGCATCCGGCATGTCTCCGAGATAACGGTCGATCTCATCTACCGGAATAGATTTCCCCGGAAGATAACTGCCTGTCCCGGCAAGTTTTACATAAGGACTTTGGTCAAATATAGAAAGGGTCATCCAATGGGATTTGTCGTAAATATAGGGATGCTTTTTGTTTTTTGTAATTCTTCATCACCTTCCGGGCGAATGCCATAGAGAATTCAACTACTTTTCGCCTGGGAACGATCTTATCGACAAGATGATTCAGCTGTGCTTCCTCTGCGCCGAATGTATTGCCTTTCAGTAATAATTCTATCGCTTTTGCCTGTCCGCACAGAGCAGCAATTTTCCGGATTCCTCCGAGCCCCGGCATGAGGTTAAACGTGGTTTCAGGTAGCCCGAACACGGCATCTTCACCGCAAAAGCGAAAATGGCTGAACATGGCAAGCTCAAATGCACAGCCGATACAGACACCGCGGATGGCAGCGATCACAGGGATTTCCGTTTCTTCAAAAAATAAGAAAGAACGGGAATTCCTTTCAGAGATGGTATTCCAGTTTTCCTTCATTTCCGCATGATTCCTTTCGCCTGGTGTCCCCGCTTGTTCCAACAGCTCTTCTACGTTGGCTCCAGAAGAGAAATGCCTTCCTTTGCTACTGATTACAATCGCCTTTAACCCCTTCATGACCCTCAGCTCATCAACCAGCTTATTGAACTCAGAGAAAAATTCAGCATTCATCTGGTTCGCCGGTGGCTGGTTTAATTCCAGGTGCCCGATGCCGTCGGTTATATTAAATGCTAAGGTATGTCGTATCTGTTTCATGCTTCTTCACAACGCTCTTTCTTCCTGCCTTCAGAAAGAAGAAAGAAGGAAAGGAGTCGTGTGATTTATGGATTTGCAATTTTCCTTCTGTTCGATTCGATCCTTGCAAGATCGCAGAACATCCTTGTCTCTTCCCGCATCGATTCCTCAGCCGGTAGTCGTTTTGAATTTTTCAGCGCCTGCATCACATAGTTAATAATCTTCAGCGGCCTGCCTTCCGTGATCTTCCTGAGGAAATGCAAAGTGTATGATAAGGGTTCCTCATCTTTTACGATGGTATCTACCACCTTCAGGAGAAGTGCTTCTTCGGCATTGATAATGTCTCCACCGAGGATCATCTTCAGCGAATTCTTAAGTGAGAGCCGTTCACCGAGACGAAAGGTTCCGCCAAGTCCTGGCATCAGGCCAAGGTTTGTTTCCGGGAAGGCAAACAGTGCATTCTCGCTGCATATGCGCATATGACAAGCCAAGGCGATCTCCAGCCCTCCGCCAAAACACACGCCACTGATGGCTGCTGCAACCGGGATGTTGAGATCCTGCAGGTAGTCGAGCAGTTCTTTCCCTTTTTCCATCTGGCCTTCCATCGGCTCGCCGGCTTCAGCCATGGTAAAAATAGAATCCAGCTTTGCGCCTCCTGAGAAATGCCTTCCTGATCCCGATATGACCAGCGCTTTAAGATGGGTTCCTTCGATCCATTCCCGTAATTCCGAAACCGGAATGAACTCAGGTTTTTGTAAATAGTTATGCGGTGGGTTCTCCAGGATGATAATCCCGATGTCGTCCTTGATTTTCTTATCGATCATGCCGTTTCCACTCACGGTGCTGTTGAAAGGTTCAGTAAATAAAAGGCGGTATATCCATAGGCATCCGTTGTTGATTGACGAAAATCGTCTTTACAGTAGCCCTCGACAATACAATCCCGGTTTTCTCATTCAGGATCTTCTGCCTGAAAACCAGGTAAGGTTCTTCTGCCTTCATCGTGGTTTCCACGATCAGCTCATCAAAAAGGTTAGCTTCCCGCAAGTAACGTATGTGGGTCTCTGTAACCACCAGGAATAATTCTTCATCATTGATACGTTCGAGCAATTCCCTGTCTTTCATGAATACCCACCGTGCCTGTTCCAGGTACTGAAGGTAAACGGCATTGTTGACATGGCTGTACGAATCAAGTTCGTATCCTCTCACGATAATTGAAGTGCGGTGTGGCTGGTCTGATGTCATCTTTCCGGTCTCCTGATTTTTATGATTCTTTCCTGAATAAGCCTTTGAATTTAATAAAAATAACTTCTCCTCCCTGAAGGGTCGCATTGGCAGAGATCTCTCCATTCTCTGCAGTTCTTACCCGGATATCGGCATCGATGATGTGATTCTTATCCGGAACCATCAACGAAAGAAATTTTACGTTATCGGCATGCATCAAACGCAAAGCACTTCCTTTGATGACAGAAAGTAATTCGCTGATCATCTGTATCTGGCAAACCCCGGGAACCACCGGATTACCCGAAAAATGTCCTTCATAGACAGGATGAGCGGGATTTAGTTCCAGCGTAAACCGGTATCTTTCTGATGGTATTCCCGTTTGCGATAATTCTTCTTCAGTCCCTGAACAATGAATGACCGTGTAAAAATTTTTCAACAACATAGGATTAAAAAAAATGCTGAATTAAGCAGGTAAAATTACGAAAAAATACAAGCCGGAAAAAACATGAATGATCCTGACTTAATTGCTTAGGAATGTCATCCGGATATGAAGGCGGATTGCCGGGTTGGTGATATAGATCTTCACAGGTTGCAGGCGCAGATCACCATATACCTGAAGATCTGTCCGGCTCATGATGGACCGGGAAATCTGTATCCTGCGGATCTTTCCCGAATCTTTGTCATACGTATAATGGGAAGACCCTCTTGCTGTCTTCACCCCAAAAATTAAAAGTTCCGGGTCTTTTGACCGTCCGCGTTTCATCCTTATTACGGTCGTATCCGGCACCAGAAGAAGGCGGAAGTCATTTTCGAGAAGTCTCAGAAGCGATGGTCTATCCAGGGAAGGAAAACAGGAATGAACGATGAATTCATCTCCTTTTAATTCAAGATCAAAAAAATTCATTCCCAGTTCATTGGAAAATATAATGCGGACTGAGTTCATGGAAATCCGTTTCAGAAAAAACAATCCGCTCAGGTGATGTTTTGAAATATCTAAACTGCCTTTATAAAGAGCTTTTTCAAATGATGAATCGAAGATAGCAGCGGTGTAAGGGCCTTGCCCGGATATAGTTCCTTTCGGCTGTGCTATGATCCATGGAGAAACCCATATCCACAGGAAGAGGATCAGCAGGAACTTATGGAACAAGGAACTTCTCATCAGGAATGCTGGTATTTATTTTTTCTCCGGAAAAATCGATCCTGGTATAATCACCCGAGGGTTCAACCATCTCAAACTGTGTGACTGAAAGATCATTTTTATCAAATAAGATCCTTATCTCACTGAAATATTCCTTCAGGTTCGATGCTATCGGTTTCAGTTTAACAAGGAAGGATCCGCTGTTTTCAAAGAAAGATGAAAGAAATTTCTTCTCATCATTGAATAAATTACCCTGGACACATCCTATGATAATGGAATTGATCTCAGCCAGCATCTTATTGTTCCGTATGTCGATCTTGTTTTTTTCCTCTTCGTCCTGGATTAACATGGTTCCATTGTTGAGGACGATCAGGTAATGAAAGGGTTCGGTGTATTCCCATCGAAGTTTTTTCTCTTTTTTGAAAAGGAACCTGCCTTTAGTGGTGATCTTTTCAGAGAGAACACTGAGGTTTTTCTCCTGGATGAAATTAGCTTCGATGGTTTGCGTTTTCCGGGTGGCTTCCGCAAACCTTTGCTTGAAAAATACAGGATCTTTCATCTCGGTTAATGGTCCCTGCGAATAGGCAGACAAAACAAGAAACAGGAAAAAATGTAATATAGAATAGTGTTTACACTTCATAAGCAGGAATATTCAGGAGTTGGTCAAGGGGTACGATCCGGTAGCCGGCCTGTTTTGTTTTTTCAACCAGGTTTTTGATAACTTCTATGTTTTCCGGAACCGTATCATGCAACAGGATGATGTCACCTGGCTTCAGGTTTTTCATGATCCGGGCAAGAATGATCTCTTTTTTCCGGCTGGAGGTATCCCAGGAACGGTTGCTGAAGCCGATCACATAAAATCCCCCTCCGTGCAATGCCCATTTTAACATAGGGTTGATTACCCCGTAGGGAGGACGAAACAGGAATGGCTTCTTGCCGGTTGCTTCAAATACTTTTTGTGTACTGTTTTCCAATTCCCTGCGCATCCGTATGGGAGAATAAAAATCAAACCAGTTGGAATGAGAATAGCTATGTGTTCCGATAAGATGACCTTCCGAATGCATCCGCTTCAGGAGCTCTTCATTTCCTTTTATTTTGTGACCGATGCAGAAAAAAGTGGCAGGGATTCCAAGGGTTTTTAACTGGTCAAGAAGCTTAGGAGCCAAATCATGGTCTGGTCCGTCATCAAAAGTAATGGAAACCATCTTCTCTTCGGTTACCGCGTTGCACAATGCTTTCATGTAATATCCCGACCGGATGAAAAAAGACATTGAAACAGAGAGGGTCATGTATAGCGAAAAAAGAATGATATAATAGTAGTAATGAACCGGAAACTGCAATATTCCAAGGATGATCAGCGTGAACAGCAGGATAAAAAAAACAATGTTGGTATTCCGGAACGTTAACATCTAGACTGAACTTACAAGCATCAATGAATGATCAAGGTTCCTGTAATGGTTGTAGATAAGGATATTCCTGAGATTCCCGTGAGTTACTCCTTTCAGACGGATGGTTTCAGGAACTTGCCCGTTTTTCAGGATCATCGCAGCCAGCCAGAGTCCGAAGGAAGAAGCGGTATGATATTCGCCGCAAAGATGCTTGAACCAGGCCTGGGGCTTTTCCCTGAACAGTTGGTTTCGGACATCATAGTAAACCTTATCGTTTGCAGGATTTCCGCTCATTCCTATAAGTACCAGGTCGATTTCGTCAATCTTCTTGCCTGATCGTTCAAGAAATGCTGAAATATGTGCAGGGATCTTATCTGTATCTGGTTTGTAGAAGGTATCCAGTGCTTCGATTTTTGCATAATTCTTTGTCCCGGGGTTAGCAGATAGCAAAAAAAATGCGGCTCCTTCCCCGGCAATGGCTCCACGGGAATGATCCTTCAGCAGATCCAGGTTGTTGACCGGTTTCCGTTTGTAATGTCCGAGCCGCTGCAGTATGGCAAAGGTATTTGGAGTCATCTCATCTATTCCGCCAAGCAGAATCGTTCCCGATTCTCCAGAGTTGATCCGGATGAAACTATCAAGAAGCGCACTTTCAAATGAAAACCCCCGGTGAACATAGGTGAAGTTATAGTTATGGCATTTCAGCAGCAATGCAATCTGGGCATTGACAGTATTGTGTGTCGATTGGATAAATGAAGTCGGGGTGAGAAATTCCTCGTTGTCCCGGATCATGTTCGTCAGGAATTTTTCAGTATCCTCGATGCACCCGAGTCCTGTTCCGGTGATAATTGCATCCGGCATCGTACATTCAGCATCGGCCAGACAGATCTTTCCCGCAGCCACACCCATTTTGATGATCCTGCTCATCCTCCTGACCATATCGCCGGCGATATATTCCTTGTAATTCAGATCCTGGCACCGGAGGTAATTTGTCTCCAGAGTTGTAACCTCTTCAAGAAAATGACTGTTGTCCCAGGTTTTTTGTGGAGAGATGTTTCCTAAGCCGGTAATGTATAATGGCAGCATAGAATTTTCGTTCTTCATTAAAATCAATTCATTTTTGAAATGATCAATGTTGAGTTATTTCCACCGAATCCAAAGGAATTCGAAAGGATATTCCTGACTTCAACGCCTCTCATCACTTTTTTGAAAGGGGCGATGCTGAGTTCTTTCATTGGTGTTTCAAACCGTAGGTTGGGAAAAAGTATTGCATGGTTGATCGATAGGACGGAAATAACGGCTTCCACAGCGCCGGCAGCTCCCAGGGTATGACCAGTATACGATTTGGTTGAACTGAAAAATGGCATCTTCTCCCCGAAGATTTTCTGCAAGGCAATACCTTCCGAAAGATCATTGTTCTGTGTTCCGGTTCCATGAACATTAACGTAGTCGATCTCTTCCGGCTTGAGCCTGCTAAGCTGCAATGCATTCTGCATAGCAAGAAAAGCCCCGTCACCCTCCGGTGAAGACGCAGTCTGATGATAGGCATCATTGGCATTCCCGTAACCTGTCAACTCTGCCAGGACTTTTTTGTTTCGGGCTTTTACAACTTCTTCAGATTCCAGGACAACATACGCTGCACCTTCTCCAAGAGTAAGCCCAGCACGGTTTTCATCAAAGGGCCGGCAATCGTTCTTGTCCAGGATCATCAGCGTGTTGAACCCGTTGAGCGTAAATTTTGTCACCGAATCGGTTCCACCGGCAATTACACGATCAATAAAGCCTGCTTTTATCAGCTGCGCCCCGAACATAATGGAATTGGCAGAAGAGGAACAGGCAGTGCTGATGGTCGTCATAAAATCCCTGATCCCGAGGAAATCTGCAATCCGTTCCGTACTGTCGCCGCAATCGTGGTTAACAATATCGATCAGGCGTCCTTTTTTAGGATCGTAAAGAAATTCTTTATAAAAATTTTCACTACGGTCCATACCGCCAACCGTAGTGGCAGAGATAAGCCCGGTGCGGTATTCATTGATATCGCCGAACTCTGCTGACCCTATCGCTTCGCGTGCTGCAATCATCCCGAGCAGTGCGGTACGGGTAAAATTCTTTTTACCACTTTGACCCACAACATCAAGTAACTGTTCTGTGGTCATCTTCACTTCGGCAAGGGGAAATTTATCCTTCAGACTGGTGTCGAGAAGGGTGATTCCACCAATACCTGATTTTTCTTCAACCAATGAAGTAAAAGCAGAACCGGCATCGTTCCCGATGGAGGATATTATCCCTATTCCTGTAATAAAAATCCTTCGCGGCATGAAAAACGTACTAGGGTTGCAAAGGTAGCAGAAAAAATGAATCAAGGCATCAGGAAATAGGCATTAGGCATCACGTATTGTGCATTCGGCCTTATAAGCCTGATATTTTTTGGTTTAATATTTTTTTATCATGCGAATGCAGTATAAAATAAATATTGGTGAATCATCTTACAAAAAGTTATAATTTCGTACAGATCTTCGGATTGCAAAAAATAAGTCCTGAATTTAAAATCTGTTTCACATGCTCAAGCGTATTTATAGAATTATTATCCAGGTAATTGATGGGGCATTATATGGATTTATCGGCCCCTTTTCTGTGCTGTATATTATTCCTCAGTTTTTAATGAAGCTTGTAAAAATAAAAACCAAGGATGGCTTTGGGATACCTGGTGTTGAAACAGTCGGGATAATCATAATGTGGTTAGGTGCTGCCTTAGCCATCTGGTGTGCAGCTTTGATATTTTTGTTTGGAAAAGGAACATTTCTAGTTACTTCAGCACCCAAAAAAATAATGACACGCAATATTTATGGTATTGTCCGGCACCCGATGATGTGGGCATTATTTCTTGTGGTGTTTGGTGAAATCTTCACTTTTGGTCATTTTATACTCCTTGTATGGCTCATTGCCATGGTCAGGATCATATATTTAATCGTACGTAACTATGAAGAACCACAACTGGAACGTCGTTTTGGAGAAAGCTGGAAAGAATATTGTCAGAAAGTACCGCCCTGGATCCCCAGGTTTAAAGTTCGATCTGATTTCAAAGATCGTTGATCAATACTCGATTATTCAAAAAAAATCCAGAATGATTACTCGAACATTCGATCAACGAAATATGAAATGCGAAGCATTCATGAACACCTATGAAATAGAGATTTCGTGAATAAAACAAATCGGATGTATTTTTAAAGTTAAAATCAACATAACGAATTATGACTTTATGGGAAGGGAAAAGCAGAGGAAGTGTTCTTGGCTACAGGATTTTTGTCTGGAGCATAAGGCATCTTGGACTTAATTTTGCGTATTTTCTTTTAATCTTTGTCTCTGCTTATTTTGTTTTTGTCTCCAGAAGGGCTTTCAGATCAATGTTTTACTTTTTTCATATCCGCCTTGAGCAAAGCCGGTTTAAATCAATAATAAGTATTTTTAGAAACTATTATGTTTTAGGACAGGGATTAATCGATAAAACTGCCGTCCTTTCTGGATTAAAGGACAAATTCAACTTTATTCTCGAAGGTAAAGAGCATTTGCTGGAAATGCACGACGGAGGTATCCTTATCAGCGGTCATATTGGGAACTGGGAAGTAGGAGGGAAAGCACTGGACTTCCTTGACAAAAAAATCAATCTGGTTATTTTTGATGCTGAAGAGCAAGCTATCAAAAAATATATGTCTGATATTCTAACGGATCAGAATGTTCACTTTATCAAAATCGGTGAAGCTTTTTCTCATATGTATGAAATAAAACAAGCGTTGGTGAATAAAGAATTAGTAGCGTTTCATGGTGACCGGTTTATAGATGGAAACCAAACAATTAAAATTGATTTTTTGGGTGAACCGGCACTTTTCCCGTTAGGCCCCTGGCATATGGTTTCCTATTTCAATGTGCCCGTTTCTTATGTGTTTGCTGTTAAGGAATCACGCAAACAATACCGGTTCTATGCTACTCCGTTAAAGTTCATACCATCCGTTAAAAACCCAATGGAACGCTCAGAATTAGTTGTGAATTTTATAAAAGAATATGTTTCTGAGTTTGAAAGGATAACACGGAAATATCCCCTGCAATGGCATAATTATTTTGATTTTTGGAAATAACCGATCAATGATTCCAGCGTGCGTTTCCAAAAGCGTGCTTACAACTGCTATCATTTTTTAACAGCACGCAAAGTTCTGTGCAAACCTGACTGCCGATAGGCAGGGTGCGCAGAGAAAAATTGTCAATTCATCCAGCATCCAGCATCACTTAGAAACGAGTATGAATGAATGATTTACGTTGTAATACTGGTTATAGATAAGAACATTCCTGACCGGTTCACGATGGAGGTCATTGAGGCGAATGACATCCGGAACCGTTTGTCGTTGAATGATATTTGCAGCCAGCCAGAGTGCAAAGCAGGAGGCTGTGTGGTATTCGCCGCATAGGTGCTTGTAATAGGCAAGGGGAGTATCAGGGAAAAGGGATCTGGCAAATTCATGATAAAGAGGATCGTTCCGGTTGTCGCCGTTGATGCCAAGTAACACAAGGTCAATATCTGAAATGCCGAGTTCTGATGCAGCAAGCATGCTGTTTACTCTTTGTGCGATTTCATCCAGGTTTGCCGGTTTATAAATGGTTTTTACATCCCGGATAAAAGCATAGGTCTTATTGGTTTTATCAGCCGAGAGCAAGAAAAATCCGGAGCCTTCACCCGCCAGTGAACCCGGGGAATTCCATTTCAGCATCTCCAGGTTTTTTACAGGCTTGTTTTTCCAGTGTCCGCGCCGCCTCGTAATGGCAAGATGATTGAGGGTCATCTCGTCGATGCCGCCTGCAAGAATATCTTTTGCTGTTCCTTCTTTGATCTGCAACAGCGCATCCTGGAGACTGCTTTCGAACGAAAATGTACGGTGAACATAGGTAGAATTGTAGTTATGGCATTTTAGCTGAATGGCAATCTGGGAACTGATGGTATTATAGGTAGATTGCATGAATGGCGTTGGATTCAGAAAAGGCTGATCAAGATGGATCGTCCCCAGGATTTTCTCCGTATCCTCCACGCTGCCAAGCCCTGTCCCGGTAATAATAGCATCAGGCATAGTGCATCCTGATTCATTCAGACAAGTTTTTGCCGATGTAATGCCTATCTTGATCAACCGGCTCATCCTCCGCGACTGGATCGGGTCAATATATGGCTTATAACTTGCCGGCTCTATGCACTTCAGGTAATCAGATTCATATTCCATTATCCCCATAAGGAAATCCTCGGTTTCCACAGTTTTCTGCGGATAAATAATTCCGATAC
>Ga0187861_10003258_pt1 | contig 14515 bp, 10 predicted proteins | sample June2016WEW_10_1_3_FD_132986 | JGI IMG/M metagenome (GOLD analysis project Ga0187861, IMG submission 132986) | Peatland microbial communities from SPRUCE experiment site at the Marcell Experimental Forest, Minnesota, USA - June2016WEW_10_100 | ecosystem: Environmental > Terrestrial > Soil >...
ACACGTGCAGTGTGGTTCGAGTTTGATTTAGCAGCATTCATCGAGGCTATCAAAGCTCCACGTCGTTATTTTGAAGACACGATGAAGCGAGAAGCTTCTGCGGATCGCTTTCGCCAGCAAATCACCGCAATGGAAGGCAAGGGGCGCGAAGCATCCAGCACCGAGGAAGATAGTGAACCGCTTCCGGGGTTTGATAGTGATGAACGTGTCCGATTGCTAAAGATCATCGTCCAAGACAAACTAAAATGGGTTGCGGAAGCCGAAGGCGATGCGAGCGAGACAGGCCCAAAAGAATACGCAATCCGCGAGCGCACGGTGAGAGGCTTTAGTGAAATCAAGCGCCGCTGGCGCAATGCCGTTGAATCCAGCAACGCCACAGAAAAACGCCTTCTGGAAATTCTTGCCGAGGAACAGACGACGCACCGGGATGACTTTGGCAGCGCGACACTTTACCAACAACTTGCCAAGCCTGAATTTCATGCCATCTGGCGCAATGAGGGAACCCAACCGTGGCATGCAGAAGACCCGCTTACAGCATGGCTGCAATACAAAGAACTCCAAGCTGACTTGGCTGACAAAGAACGTGCGATACGCTTCACTCCGGCACATCCAAAATACTCGCCACGCTTCTTTATTTTTCCAAAGAAAAGCGAAGCACAGCCAAAGACCGCAAATCATCACCACACCAAACCCGGATTGCTCTCACGCCACGACCCAGGACAGTTAAGTTTCACGGGCGGAGTTATTTTGCGCACGGAACACGGGCTTGCGCCAACTATCGTTCGGATTCATTACGCCGCGCCGCGTATTTGCCGCGATCAACTTCGTTCAAGCGGCGACACCAATCTTTACGAAGCGCCTTGGTTGCAACCGATGATGGCGGCACTTGGATTGGATAAGTCTCCCGAACGAGTTAATTTCGCAAATTGCCGCATCACACTTCAGCCTACCAATGAATCAGACATCCACTTAACTTTTCCCATCGAAGTGAATTCAGAAAAGATTAAAGCAGGTGTGTCTCGTGAAACTGTTTGGGAAAATCAGTTCAATTTGTATCCTGATGGCGAAAATTTTTACAACGCTTCACTCCGATGGCCGCACGAAAAGCAGCGCGCCAAACCACCTTTGCCGTGGCACGAGCAGTTGGATTCCTTCCGTTGCATCGCCACTGATTTAGGACAGCGCGACGCTGGGGCATTTGCCCGCATGTCGGTTCTTGGCGGCAGCGATTTTGACAAACGGCCATCACGTTTCATCGGCGAAGCGGGCGGCAAAAAATGGAGAGCGGCGTTAGAGCGGTCGGGATTGTTTCGCCTGCCAGGTGAAGATGCCCAAGTCTGGCGCGAAAAGAGCAGTAAGGATGAAAAAAATCCTGAAGACTCTGGTAAACCATTTGACTTCCGTGAGGAACTTTGGGGCGAACGTGGACGACCGGCGCGAAGTTGGGAAGCAGATGATACCGCAGAATTGATGCGACTGTTAGAAGTTCCACCGGATGCCAAAGAGCTTTCACTTTTGGCCGAAGGCTGGAGAAGTTTGTTAAGCTTCCCGGAGCAAAACGACAAGTTGCTTGTTGCCATGCGTCGTTATCAATCACGCATCGCCCGATTGCATCGCTGGTGCTGGTTTTTGAAAGGTGATGATAAGCAACAGAAGTCAGCCTGGGACGAAATCGCTGACTGCGAGGACACACGCCTGATTTCAGGTGAGCAAATCGCCCAGGCGAAAAAGCATGACCCGCGCCTGCAAACCGAACTGGCATCACAACTGCAAAAACGATTAGAACTCGCACCTGTGCTGCTTGTTCGTATCGCCAACCGCATTCTGCCATTGTGTAGTCGTTCGTGGCATTGGGAAAAACATCCAGCCTCGAAAGCGCAAAATACGTTGCATCATCTTACGCAGAATGGGCCGAAGCTCGACAGCAAAGAACGCCCAGTCTGGCTTCGCGGCCAGCGTGGTTTGTCTTTGGAACGCATTGAGCAGGTTGAAGAACTGCGAAAACGATTCCAATCTTTGAACCAGACACTTCGACGCGAAGTCGGTGGCAAACCACCCATCCGCCGCGACGAATCTGTTCCCGATCCATGCCGTGACTTGCTGGACAAGCTGGATAATCTCAAAGAGCAGCGGGTGAATCAGACCGCACACATGATATTGGCAGAAGCACTTGGCTTGTGTCTCGCGCCACCACCCGCTGACAAAAAAACACTGCGTCAGCAACGCGACCTGCATGGCACTTACGAGAAAATCACCGACAAGTCCGGCAAGTGGATTGGCCCGGTAGCTTTCATCATAATTGAAGACTTGTCCCGTTACCGCGCCTCGCAAGGTCGTGCGCCACGCGAAAACTCTCGCTTGATGAAATGGTGTCATCGTGCCGTGCGCGACAAGCTCAAGCAGCTTTGCGAAATCTTTGGGATCCCGGTTGTGGAAACGCCCGCTGCCTATTCGTCGCGCTTTTGCTCACGCAGCGGCATTCCTGGATTCCGCGCTGAAGAAATCGCGCCCGGATTTGAAAAAACTGCTCCGTGGAGTTGGATCAAAGAGAAAAAAGATGACCGCGGCCAGCCCACCACTGAAGCCGCGCACATCCAAGAGCTAATTCAACAGATGGCCGAGGCGCAAAAAATTCCGACGCGTTCCGATAAACCATTAGCAAAACCGCGCACGTTGTTTGCGCCTCTTGCAGGCGGGCCGGTTTTTATTCCAATCGTAGATTCGATTCCAGGCGCAGAGCTCGCTCCCAAATTGGTCCAGGCAGACATCAATGCCGCCATTAATCTAGCCCTTCGAGCAATCGCCGACCCGAGGCTTTGGACAATTCATCCACGTTTGCGTACGCAACGTGAAGGTGGAAATAAGCCCGGCAAAGCAAAAAACCAGAAGACTCAACAAACGGCATCAGGCACGCCAACGGAAGTTAAATTGCTGACGCGCGAGAAACGCAAGTTTGGTGAATTAGGCAAGCCGCTTGTGATAAAACGCGCAAGCAGCGCCAAGCCTGACGACACGCGACAACCAAACTTCTTTGCTGACTTGGCTGGACTTAATGAACTCGCGGAGCAATTAGCGAAGAAAAATCCACGCGAATACAGTTGGTTGACAAAAGAATGGACTTCCGCCGAAATCTCCGGGGGAAATACCACTCCACCGTTGGTTCACGGCAAATCATTCTGGGGGACGGTAAAAGCAAAACAATGGGACCGCATCCGGGCGATTAACTCAGCGCGGCTCGCCGCTTGGCGTAGTAAGGGAGACGACGTTTCCATGTGAACAAACATGAGTGAGTCCACGTTGCGCACAGATGGGTCGTTGGAAGCCCAACCGCGCATGGGCGTGCGCAACTTGCACAACTTCATCTATTGCCCGCGCCTGTTTTATTTCCAGTGGGTTGAAAACATTTTTCAGGAGAACGCGGACACGGTGGCCGGCAGTCATGTTCACCGCAACGTGGACGCGCCGTCCAAGCTGGATAATCCAAAGGAGCTTGGTCTGCCGGAAGGCGCGAAGCTCCGCAGTCTGCGCCTGGAAAGTGAATCGCTCGGTCTCATCGGCGTAGTGGACATCGTGGAAGGCGGGCCGGAGGGCGCGGAAATCATTGATTACAAACGCGGCTCGGCCCGGCGCGATGCCGAAGGTGACCGTGTGGCCAAGGAACCGGATGCCATGCAGGTGGCCGCACACGCCCTGCTCTTGCGCGAGCATGGCGTCAACGCCGTTCGCGGCGCGATTTATTACGCCACCGACAAACGCCGCGTGCTGGTGGATTTCAGCGAGGAATTATTTTCTAAAGTTCGCAAGGCGATTGAAGACGCACGGGCCGTCGCTGCCAGTGGACAGTGCCCGCCGCCGTTGAAGAATGATGCGCGGTGTCTTTACTGTTCCGCGTATCCGATTTGTCTGCCGAACGAATCGCTTTGGTGGTCAAAACGGCGCAAAACAACCGATCCGGAAGCACAGCTCCAGTTTGGTTTCGCAGGTCAATCGCCAGACGCCGTCCGCGACCGGATTCTTGAGGCGTTGGATTTCGCCGCTGAATCCACGGACAAGGAACCCACGTTGCAACCACCGCGACCCGGCGGTGATGACGGTGAGGTGCTGGTGGTGCAGACGCCCGGCGCGCAAATCGGCCAGCGCGGCGATGAATTGATCGTCAGCGTCAAAGGCGAGGACGCCCGCAAAATTCCCGGCCAGCAGGTACGGGCAATTTATTGTTACGGCGCGGTGCAGATAACGGCGCAGGCGGTTTCAACGTGCCTAGAGCTGGGAATTGATGTCGCTTATTTTTCACCAGCCGGACGATTTCTCGGCATGTTGGGCGGGTTGCCGGCCAGCGGCGTGGACGCGCGGCGCGGACAGTATCGGCTGTTTGAACTGCCGGGCGTGCGGCTGCAACTCGCCCGCGAGGTCATCCGCGCCAAAATCCATAACCAACGCGTCATGCTCATGCGCAACGGCGACGTGCCGGACCGCGTGACAAGTTTGATGGCGAACTTCCGCGATTCCACAGAATCAGCGCGCGACCTGACGGCGTTGCTGGGCATCGAAGGCAGCGCGGCGGCGCTTTATTTCGAGCAATTCGAGTCCATGCTCAAACAGCGGGACGACTGGAAATTTGACTGGCGTGGACGCAATCGCCGTCCGCCGCGCGACCCGGTCAATGCGCTGATTTCACTTGGCTATTCCATGTTGGCGAAGGAACTCACGGGAGTCTGTTATTCCGTCGGGCTTGACCCATTTCTCGGCTTCATGCACCAGCCGCGTTATGGCCGCCCTGCCCTGGCGTTGGATTTGATGGAGGAATTTCGTCCGCTCATCGCGGACAGCGTGGCCATCAGCCTCATCAATCGCGGTGAACTTGGCCCGGAGGATTTTATCCGCAGCGCGAACGGGACTTTCCTAAACGACAAAGGGCGAAAGCCATTTTGGGAAGCATGGTTTCGGCGGCTGGACGCGGAAGTGAGCCACCCGGAATTCAGTTACAAGATGGCGTATCGCCGGATGCTGGAAGTGCAGGCGCGGCAGTTGTGGCGTTTCGTCCGCGGCGAGGCGCTGACCTACCACGGCTTCGTCACCCGATGAGCCGGATTCGTTACCTCGTCAGCTACGACATCAGCGACCCGAAACGGTTGCGGAAGGTTGCCCGGTCCTTGGAAGGTTTTGGCGTGCGACTGCAATACTCCGTCTTTGAATGTCCACTGGACGATTTGCGTCTGGCAAAATTGAAGGCCGAACTTCAGCCATTGCTTAACCACGAAGAAGACCAGGTGTTGTTTGTGTCGCTCGGTTCGAGCACGAACGACGCCAGCCTGATTATTGACGCAATGGGGTTGCCCTACGAAGTGCGTTCGCGCGTGACAATTATTTGATTTTCAGGCTTGCAACTTGTTCCGAAAGGCGTTGAATAAATCCGGCTAAGGCCACCGACCACCTTTCTTCCGCCATTGGAAAGGCACGTTTTTTGAAATCGCGAACGACTGCGCCTGATCGCGGCGACGCGGCGCGAGCGTGGTAGTGCTGATGCTCGCCCGCAGGGACGCTCGCAATAGAAAGTTGACGCGGAAATACAGGTGAATTCTGCAATGCCTACTTACAGTTCCAAACGAATGTCAGGTGAAAAGCCATCGCGCTCGCAATTATGCGGGCGGATGGCTGCGGCAGAGCGAGTTAGGAAGAGTGGACCGCAGTCACCGCGACTTCAGGAATCGTGAGGCGGTCGACGCCGGCAACGTTGTCTTGGTGCAAAAGCTACCGCAGTCACCGCGACTTCAGGAATCGTGAGGCGGTGCTTCTGCTTGTCAGTGATGTCGTGGCCGCAAGTACCGCAGTCACCGCGACTTCAGGAATCGTGAGGCGGAGCCATACAACCTCCTCTTAATCCTAGCCGCGGCCACCGCAGTCACCGCGACTTCAGGAATCGTGAGGCGGAACTTTGCCGAGTTAAACGCTTCGGCGTTCTGGATACCGCAGTCACCGCGACTTCAGGAATCGTGAGGCGGTCATCGCCGGCCTGGGGCATGTATATCGGCAGAGTGACCGCAGTCACCGCGACTTCAGGAATCGTGAGGCGGCGTTTCTTGGCATCGGCTCAAAAGCAACTATGTGACACCGCAGTCACCGCGACTTCAGGAATCGTGAGGCGGTGTTGCCGCTTGGCTCAATATCGTTGCTTTGTTTGACCGCAGTCACCGCGACTTCAGGAATCGTGAGGCGGTAAAATGGAATCCGAAGCTGGACCTAAGTCAATTACCGCAGTCACCGCGACTTCAGGAATCGTGAGGCGGTTGTCGGCGTTGGCGGGCACGTTGGCGGCGTCGGACCGCAGTCACCGCGACTTCAGGAATCGTGAGGCGGTGCAGCATCGGGGCCGGAGCCTTGCCCGCCGCGAGACCGCAGTCACCGCGACTTCAGGAATCGTGAGGCGGTTCGGATTTCGTTTGAGCAGATCGGCACTCCATCACCGCAGTCACCGCGACTTCAGGAATCGTGAGGCGGAACTAGCGGCGGGTTGGCGTGTGCGGCTCGATTCAAGGTTATCGCCAGTTTTTTACATTTGCCCGCCGCACACGCCAACCCGCCGCTAATTCGGCTCCGCCGCCTGCCGGCTTCAAAATGGTTTCGCCGTAACGAAAGAGGTGCAGCCGTGCCATGCCTATTGAATTCAGCGCGCCTTGCCCAGGTCACTAATCAAATCTGCAATGACCCAGTTTGCACGGCTCGCTTGCAGCGCATCCGCCGCTGCGCCGTGCTGCCAGACGGCAAAACGAATCAATTTGCCGATGTCGGCATGCAACGGTCGCTGCGCGAGCAATCCCGCGAGGCAACCCGCCAGCACGTCGCCACCGCCGCCCTGCGCCAGATGTGGATTGCCGGAAGAGTTCACAAAAATTTCCCCGTCGCTCCGGCCCACGAGCGTCTGGTGCCCCTTCAACACCACCCAGCAATTGCCGTAACGCCGCGAGATTTCGCGCAATACCTTCAGACGGTTCGCCTGGACTTGCTGCTTGGTCATGTTCAGCAACCGCGACGCTTCGCCGGGATGGGGGGTGAGAACGCGGATGGCATTTCTGGCCGACGCCCCCAGGGGCAGCCAGTCCAGGGCGCTGGCGTCCACGACCACCGGCAATACCGACTCACGCCAGATCCGTCGCGTGGTCGGCGGGGACATGACGTCAGCCAACCCGGGCGCTGCCAGGCCGGGACCAACCAGAATTGCGCTCACCGTGGCGGGCAGTTTCAGGTCGGGCGTCCACAAGTTCACCATGGCCGCCTGCAATTGTGCCGCCACTTCATGATAAACGGATTCCTGGGTATAAACAGTGATCAGGCCGGGTTGCGCGCGTTGTGCGGCGCGCGCGGCCAAAACCGCCGCGCCGTGAAAGCCAAAACTGCCCGCGATGATTCCCAAATGCCCAAACGTGCCCTTGTGCACGGCCGCGGAACGGGGGGGAGGAAAATCTTGAAAATCTTCCGGCAACGTCCAGTTCAACTCACTCGCATGCGGACACGGAACCAGGCCGACGTCGTCCGCGACTTCGAGCCGGCCGACGAACGGCCACGCGTTGTACGCGAGCAAACCGGTTTTCGGCGCGCCGATGGTCAACGTGACCGCCGCTTCAATCGCCACGTCCGGCGATATGGGGTCGCCGGTGTCGGCGTTCAGACCGGACGGCACGTCCACCGCCAAAACTGGAATTCCCGACTCGTTGATCGTCATGATGATTTTTTTCCAATCATCGGTCAGCGGCCGGTCCAGCCCGATGCCAAACAAACCATCAATGATCAGCGCCGGTTTTTGGGACAGCGCTTGTTCCAGTTCCGGCAAATTGCTTTCGGGCGCGGCAACGTCGAGCTTTTCGACGCGGCGATCGGTAAAAAATCCCTGCGTGGCGCGGGCGTCATCGCCATTGTGGCCCTTGCCGGCAAGAATCAAAATCGCGTCACCGGGCCGCGTGAGTTGCAACGCGCGTTGCGCGATTTTTCCGCCTACGCGATGGATGACTGCGGCCTCGGTCTGGCCGGTCTCCCACGTGGCGCTTTCCCATTCGCGCATTTGGGCGATGCTGATGACCGGAAGTGACATGATGCGAGCCTAGCAAAATTTCAAGCGGGGGCGAAAGTGGAAAACGACGACGGGCGCAACCTGGGGGCGTTTTGCCCAAAACGGATGATGGCAGGGCGCGCACTCCGTACGCGCCACAGAACCTGAAAACACCCGTAATTTCGGGGCGCGACGTTTTTCTTCACACTGCCGGCGGGAGAGAAATAGTCTTGGTCGGCAGGCGCGCCGGTTTTATAGTCGGGCATGATTCACGTTGGCATTGGCTATGACGTTCACGCGCTGGTCGCGGGACGCAAACTCATCCTCGGCGGCGTCGAGATCCCGCACCCCAAGGGCCTGGACGGCCATTCGGACGCCGACGCGCTCATGCACGCGATTTGCGACGCGCTCCTTGGCGCGCTTGGCGAACCGGACATTGGCCATTTGTTCCCGAACACCGACCCGCGCTGGAAAGGCGCGCCCAGCAAGGTGTTCCTGGCAGAAGCCGCCAAACAGGTTGCGAAGCGCAAAGGCAAAATCGTGAACGTGGATGCGACCATCATCGCGCAGGAGCCCAAAATTTATCCGCATATTGCCGAAATGAAGAAGCGCATTGCCGTCGCGCTCGGTGTTTCCGAAAAACAAATCGGCGTGAAAGCCACCACGAACGAGAAGATGGGGTTCATCGGACGCGAGGAAGGCATCGCTGCGATGGCCGTGGCGAGCGTGGACTTACCTGAAAAATTTTCAGCCACAGATTGACACAGATGAAACACAGATGGAGAAAAAAATGTCTTTGGTAATTTCTGCTGTTTTGTCTGTGAAAATCTGTGTTCATCTGTGGCAAAATAAACCATGCCCAAGGCTGAAATCAGTTGGAAACGGGTGACCGACGACGGCGTGAAGCTGCAGGTTTATGCCCGACGCGTGAGCCGGGAATGGCTTTTTTTCCAGCGCGAAAGGCGTTTCGATCAATGGCAATCCGTGCCGGAACCGCCGCTGGAGGATTGGCTGGAACTGCTCGACGCGGTGCAGCGGTTCATCACCCGCCGACGTTATCAACCGGCCGACGAAGAGCATCTCCGCCGCCGGATCCGCGAGCGCTTTCCCGAGGTGAAAATTTAGTGTGAGTGGGGCTTGGCGTATCCGGCCATGCCGGTAATATCAATCACCACGACCGGGTCATCGCCCACGACCCACGCGTCGTGACCCGGCGGGATCAGTGAAATTTCACCCGGCCCGAACTCCGCCTGGCTGCCGTCGTCCATCACAACGGCAATCCGTCCCGAGACATGATATTGCAGGTGCGGGGCCTCGCAACTTTTGGTTTTCATCAACGCCTTGAGCGACGTTGACCATTTCCAGCCCGGCTGGAGTGTGGCGCGACCGAAGGTGACCCCGCCGAGCGTGATGAGTTCGAGTTTGCCCTTGTCGAACGTGCGAAGTTCATCGGGTTGCGACAGGTTTTTGCTTTGCATTTTGACCATAATTTCCTCTCATTTTGTTCTTTAGATGTGCTGGTCAAACATAAGCCGGTAAAGTTGTTTTGCAAGCACTTTTCTGATGTGGAAATTGAACGGCGACGGGAAGTCACGCCCGTTGCCGAAGCGCCCGTTGCCAATGGCCGGCCACCGTTCGCCGATGGCGGTACTTAAGCCCAACCTAGAATCAGTCGAACCAAGGACACCACTCCCAATAACAGGACAACTACAACCACCGAACCAAAAGCGTCCAATTCGGCTTTCGATGCATGATTGACAGGGGTTACCGTGTTGATCAGATAGTAAACGCCACTTCGATTCACTTTACCCATATCCAGTTTCATACCGGGCCTTAAGCATGAACCAAGCCAGACTTTTGAGAAGGTTGCAACTCGGCTCGTGACAAGGAGTTGCGGAGACTGAGATTCATTTTCTCCTGACAAAACAACCCTGTCACCGTACATTCCACGCGATGGCCAAACTGCCTTTGATTATCGTTTCGCCGAGCATTGAAAAACGGGGTGTCGAATTTCATGACCTTTCCGTCAGCCTTTCGGTCAAATACGAAAACGCCGTGCTCCAGGCGGGGGGCATTCCCGTCACCACGCCAACGACGAATGACCGGCAAACGCTCGCTGAAATCGTCCGCCGCGCGGACGGGTTGCTGTTGACCGGCGGTGACGACATCAATCCCGACCTTTACGACAAAAACCTTCCGCGGGCCGTCCGCAAAGCCGTCGGCCTGACGCCCGATGGCGGCGGGCGTGATTTGCGGGAACTGGTTTTAATTGACGAAATCTTTCGCCAGCACAAACCGCTTCTGGCAATTTGCCGCGGGCATCAATTGTTGAACGTCGCGCTCGGCGGCGGGTTGATTGCGGACATTCGCCGCCAGATGCCCGGCGCGCTGAACCATTGGCGCATGGACAAAGCGGGTGAATTAGTGCATGAAGTGCCATTGACATCGGGTTCGTTACTGGCCAAAATGGTGGGGAAACGGATTTTGGGTGTGAACAGCACGCATCATCAGGCCGTTTTGAAACCGGCGGAACCGTTAATGGGCGTGGCGCGAACGCGCGATGGAATAGTTGAAGCGATGGAATTGAAACCGGACACGGCGCGGGCAATGCCGTTTTTGTTGAGTGTGCAATTTCATCCCGAACGGTTGAGTGAACGATATGCTGAACACCGGGCGATTTTTCGCCGGTTTGTCGAAGCATGCAGTCGGAGACGTTAAACATGAAAGCCAAAATTCTCATCGTGGACGACGAGGCGGATTTGCGGAATTTACTCACCTCGGTGCTCGAAGATCAGTACGAAGTCGCCCAGGCGGTCAATGGCGCGGCCCTGCAAAAGGCCTTTTCCCAGCCCCCGCCCGACGTGGTGCTGCTCGACGTGAAACTGCCGGACGCCGACGGCCTGGAATTGCTGCCGCAGATCAAAAAGCGCTGGGCCGACACCGAAGTCATCGTGCTCACCGGACACGGCACCATCAGCATGGCCGTTGAAGCCGGACGCGGCGGCGCTTATAACTTTCTCTCCAAGCCGTTTGAAAACGAAAAGTTGCTGGCCGACGTCAAGTGTGCCGTCGAACGCAAGGAGCAAAACCAGGAAAACAGCACGCTCCGGCGCGCGCTGGAAACGATGAGCGGCACGGCGTCGCCGATTTTCCGCAGCGCCTCCATGCAGGAGGTCGTGCGCACCATTGAACGCATTGCCCCCAGCGACGTCACCGTGCTCATCACCGGCGAGAGCGGCACCGGCAAGGAAGTTATCGCCGACCTCCTCCACGCGCTCAGTCCGCGCAGCAAGAACAAAATCATCAAAATCAATTGCGCCGCCCTGCCCCGCGAATTGATCGAAAGCGAATTGTTCGGCTCGGTCAAAGGCGCGTTCACAGGCGCGCACACCGACCGCGAAGGGCTTTTCCGCCAGTCGGAAGGCGGCACGCTGATGCTCGATGAAATCTCCGAAATGCCCATCGACACGCAAAGCAAGCTGCTGCGCGTCCTGCAGGACAATGAAGTCCGCCCCGTTGGCGGCAAGACCAGCTACAAGACCAACTGCCGCGTCATCGCCTCCACCAACCGCAAGCCGGAAGACGCCCTCAAAGAGGGTAAATTGCGCGAGGACCTTTATTACCGCATCAGCGCCATCTCGGTCCATCTGCCGCCGCTGCGCGAACGCCGCGAAGACATCATGCCGCTGGCCAACGCCTTCTTGAAACGTTTTGCGGCACAGGCCAATCACGTCATTTCGGGCTTCACGCCAGGGGCGATTGAGCGGCTCACCGCCTTTGACTGGCCGGGCAACGTCCGGCAACTACAAAACGAAGTCCAGCGCGCCGTCCTCCTGAACGAAGGCCACGAAGTGGACGTGGCTGATCTTTCCGTCACCAACGCCAAAGTCGGCTCGGCTGACGGCACCGACACGAGTTTCACCCTGCTTGAAGGTGTGGAACGCAACGCCATCATCCAGACCCTCAAGGAAACCGGCGGGAACAAGCTCGAAACCGCCAAACGCCTCGGCATCGGCCGCCAGACCCTCTACAACAAGATCAAGGCGTACGGCATCGAAGTGTAAATATCGAACGAGATAGGCTGCAAACAACGCCGCCTATTCGCTGTTAGGCGGCTTTTAGATTTATGCGCAAGCTCGGATACATTCTGCTCGTTTTAGGATTTGTTTGGGTGACTTTTGTTGCGGTGGAAGTTGGGCCGGTGGCACGCGCCATGAGGAACCTCCATCAACAGAAGGTTTATGAGCAGCAGTCTTATACTCGTAAGGATGTTGAGGTTGCATTTCAAGAAGCTGCATATGGAGTTGCCCACTTTGCCCAGCCGAGTTTCATTGGCGGTTTGCTCATGCTCGCTGGTGGCCTTATCTTGGGCAAAGCAGGGAGACGGAATTCAGCCGCTAAAATACCGCCCGTTTTGTCTAGTTAACATGAGACACGAACAGCCGAATAATATCTAGACAGGCTGCAAATTTTCTTCAGGTTCAAAGTTTTTCCAGTTCTTCCCGAAGTAATTTCGTCAGCGGTTGAATGGTCTTCGCGCTGAATTCAACCCCGTAGGACAGGCGTCCCGCCTGTCTCCATTTTCCCAACCAAATTGATCCCGAATCAAGTTAGAGACAGGCAAGATGCCTGTCCTACAATTTCTTCAATTCTTCCCGCGCCAGTCGAATTAGCGGCCTGATGGCGGCGGCATCAAATTGAAATTTACAGCCGGCGGCGGAAAACAATTCCGGCAGCGGCCGCGAACCGCCGAGCGCGAGCGATTTTTTGTAGTCGGCCAGCGTCTTTGCCTTGTCCCGTTTTGAATTCGCCCAGACCTGCAGCGCGCCGAGTTGCGCGATGCCGTATTCGATGTAGTAAAACGGGTGGAGGAAAATGTGAAGCTGCCGGTGCCAGAGATTGGCCCGCGCCGCTTCGTACCCGCTCCAATCCACGTCGCCGCCAAAACGGTCCATCAATTCCAGCCACGCGACGGCGCGTTCAGCGCGGCTGTGGCCGGGATGAGTGTAAATCCAGTGCTGGAATTCATCCACTGTGGCAATCCACGGGAAAACCCCGATGACACCTTCCAAATGAACCCGCCGCGCGCGGTTCGCGTCGGAACTGGTAGGGACGCCTCGTCCACCCTCCGCAGTACTGCTACGGAGGACGGGCCGAGGCGTCCGGTCGGCTCGGCGAGCCGACCCCACCTCATTTTCATCCGGCGGGTAAAATTCCTCGATGAATTCGTTGCCGAGCAGCTCCATGCTCATCGAGGCGACCTCGCAGAATTCGATGGGCGGGTTGTTGCGATAGGCATGCAAATCCTCGTCGCGCGCGGCCAGCGCATGAAACGCATGGCCCGCCTCGTGCAGAATCGTCTCCACGTCGCGCTGCTGGCCGACTGCATTCATGAAAATGAACGGCACGCGCGCCTCGGCCAGGGTCTGTTGGTACCCGCCCGGCGCTTTGCCTTTGCGATTGTCGAGGTCGAGCAGGCGCAGGTCCTGCATCTGCCGGAAACCACCCGCAAGTTCGCCGTCCAGCCGGTCGAAAATTTTCTGCGTGCGCGAAACCATTTCGTCCACCTGCCCGAACGGTTTCAACGGCGGACGATTCTGCGGGTCAACCGCCAAATCCCACGGACGCAGGTGGCCCGGATGCAATTTGTCGAGGCCCAGTTGGTGGCGGCGGGCGGCATGGAGTTCGCGCATAGCGGGCATGACTTCCCTGGCGACCGCGTCGTGAAAACGCGTGCAATCTTCCGGCATGTAATCGAACCGGCCGAGCCGGCGGAAGGCGTAATCACGATAATTTTTGAACCCGGCATTCCGGGCGGTTCGCTGGCGGAGTTCGATGAGCCGGTCGAAAATTTCGTCAAAATTGTCCACCTCCTGCAAACGCCGTCTGGCCACCAGTTCCCAGGCTTCCTGGCGCAACGCGCGGTCCGGCTCTTCCAGATAGCGGCCCATCTGGACGAGCGTTCTATCCTCGCCGCGAAAGTTCACCGTGAGCGAGCCGGTCAATTTTTGGTATTGCTGGCAGAGCTTGGCGTCTTCGGTTTCGAGCGCGACGTTTTCCGGCCGGAACAATTCCACGTGATTTTTCACATCGCGGTCAAAAACTTCGTAACGCCGGAACGCCGAGCACCCGCTCGGCAATGAACTGTCGTGTCGTGCCGAGACGGTGCTCGGCGCTCCAATCGCAAGCAGTTTTTCCCGTTGCGGATGGGCGACGCAGATTTTTTCGAGCGCGAACTGGCGCGGCTTGAGTTGCGGCTCGACATTTTCGACAAAATGCAGGTAGGCCTTTTCCGCCTCGACATTGTCCGTATGGCAGGTCATGGCGATGTAACGGCGGGACGATTCCTCGTCCAGCGCGGCGGTGAGTTCGCTCCAGTCGAGCAGCCAGCATTCGAGGTCGGCGGCGGACTTGCATTGCGCGGCGCGAGTTTCCAACTGGCCGAACAGCGGCGCGATTTGCGGCCAGTCG
>Ga0187861_10003260_pt1 | contig 14507 bp, 14 predicted proteins | sample June2016WEW_10_1_3_FD_132986 | JGI IMG/M metagenome (GOLD analysis project Ga0187861, IMG submission 132986) | Peatland microbial communities from SPRUCE experiment site at the Marcell Experimental Forest, Minnesota, USA - June2016WEW_10_100 | ecosystem: Environmental > Terrestrial > Soil >...
ACCCGGTCGTCCACCTCTATCTTCACGAGAGACTTGTAGGGGCGGCCGATATCGGGGTCGCCCCGCTGGATCGCGATGCAGACGTCCACGACATCAGCGCCGGCGATCTCAAGGGCCGCGAGGAGTGCCTTCATCGTCCCGCCTGTGCTCACGACATCGTCGATGATCACGACCCGGTCGCCCTTGTAGACCCCGTTCAAGTAAAGTTCGCCCCTGGAATAACCCGTCGTCTGGTGGACCGGGACCTCGTGCGGGAGCTTGTACTCCCGCTTGCGCATCACCGTCATCGGGATGTCGGTCATGGTCGAGAGGACCGATCCAATGTGGATCCCCATCGCCTCCACGACCACGATCTTTTCCACGCCCTTGAGGTCGAGCACCTTGACCATCGCGGCTGCCACTTCGCGCAAAAGAGCGGGGTCGACGATCGGTACGCCATCGGTGATGGGGTGGATGAAATAGTTGTATTCCCCGCGTTTCACCATGGGGCAGGTCTCAAGCGATGCTACCAGTCTGTCAAGCATGTAACTCACCCATATCTTTTAAAAATGCCTCGATCCTGCCCGCGTGCACGTGGGGCATGCAGACAATCCGCAGGTGTTTCCGGCGGGTCCACGAAACCCTCCAGGGCCCGGGCACGGCGTCCTCCGGGCAGACGAACGTCGCGACGTTGACGTCGGGAGTCGCAGCCTGCGGAAACCCGAGCGTCTCCATCCCCGCGATCAGCCGCCCGGTGTTCTTCATGCACCCGGCGACGACCGCTCTCATACCCTCCGTGCCGAGATAATCGAGCACGGCCAGTGCCCCGGCGACGGGAGCGCCCGGGCGGGTGCCCCCAAGGGTGAATTCCTGCTTGACCGTGAGGTAGGGCGTCTCGATGTTGAGGGTGGTGAGGAGTCCCGGGTCCCGGGTGAGGAGGCAGCCGCAGGGGATGGTGCTCATCCCCATCTTATGCGGGTCGACCGCGATGGTCGTGACGCCCGGGAGGGCAAAATCGAAGGGGACCGGCCGGTCGAGGAACGGGATCACCATTCCGCCGAATGCCGCGTCCACGTGGAAGAAGAGGTCGTGCTGCTGTGCGATCTTTGCCAGATTGGCAATAGGGTCGACCATGCCGTACTCGGTGGTACCGGCAACGCCCACGATGGCGATTGTGTGCTTGTCAACGAGTGAGGCCGCCTTCTCTGCATCCATCCGGTAGTCCTTCCCGACCGGCGCCCGCCGCATTTCGAGGCCGAGGATATCGCAGGCCTTCTTGAAGGAGAAGTGGGCAGATTCCGGCACGATGACATTCGGGGATCTCGTCCCGCTCTTCTGCACCTTGGCGAGCCGGAGCGCCTGGATATTGGACTCGGTGCCCCCGCTCGTTGCGTACCCCCCAGCCTCGGCACAGTGGAAGAGGGAACCGAACCTGCGGATGAGGAGCCGTTCGAGCGAATACGTGCCGGGGAAGAGCCCCGGGTCGCCGAGGTTTGTCTCCATGAACATGCAGTGCGCCCTCACCGCAACGGAGTGGGGGATGGTGCACATGGAGCTTAAAATAAAGTCGTGGTCGATGTCCTCCCGTTTTTTCCGGGAGAGAAACGTGAAGAGTTCTTCTTCAGACTGACCCTTATTCAGCATCTTTTGTTCTCGCGGCTTCGAGGATGATGTGTTTTTCCGTCCGGGCAACCGCTTCGCGGATCTTTGTGATGGCATCGATGTTTGCCGAGATGCTGGAGATACCGTGTTCGACAAGCCAGACCGCCATCTTCGGGTCGGAACCGGCCTGACCGCAGATCGAGCATTCGACATTGTAGGAGCGGCATACCTGGATCGCGTTGTGGATCAGGCTGAGCACGGCCGGGTGCTGCGGGTTGTACATGTCGGCCACGTTCTCATTGTTCCGGTCGATGGCGAGCGTGTACTGGATCAGGTCGTTTGTTCCGAACGAGGCGAACTTGATGCCGGCCCGGATGAAGTCCTCGATCATGATTGCGCTCGAGGGGATCTCGATCATGATGCCGAGTGTGACGTTATCGACGTCAACACCCCATCCCCGCATCATCTCTTTTCCCTTGATGAACTGGTCTGGATGGGAGACCATCGGGAACATGATCCCGAGATTTTCATAGCCCTCTTTCCAGAGGCGCTTGAACGACTCGACCTGGAGCCGGAACTGATCCGGGCTCTGGAGGTCACGGCGGATGCCTCTCCAGCCGAGCATCGGGTTGTGCTCGTGCGGCTCGTTCTCGCCGCCCGCCATGTTCCGGAACTCATCGGTCGGGGCATCGAGGGTCCGGACCCATACGGTCTTGCCGGGGAATGCATCGAGCACGATCTTGATGCCGTCGTGGAGTTCCCTGACGAACTCCTCTTCCTTGTTGTTGGTGATGAACCAGCCGGGGGTCTTGTTGAGCCCGAGGATCAGGTGCTCGATCCGGAGAAGGCCGACGCCGTCAGCGCCGGTTGCCGCTGCCCGGGCTGCTGCCTCGGGGATGGAGACGTTCACCTTCACGCTCGTCGCGGTGATGATCGGGGCATGGCCGATGACGGCCTGCGGGGAAATGGCGGCCTGGGCCGGTGCCGCATGGGCGACCTCGCCCTCATAGATAAGGCCCATCTCGCCGTCCACGGTGATGAGCTGGCCGTTCGTGAGCACGTTCGTTGCCGTCTTCGTGCCCAGGACTGCCGGGGTGCCGAGTTCGCGGCTGACGATCGCTGCGTGGCAGGTCATCCCGCCCTCGTCAGTTACGATCGCGGCGACCTTGCGCATCGCCGGCACCATGTCGGGGTTCGTCATCTTCGTGACGAGAATGTCGCCCTCCTTGACGGCCCCCGTGTCCTTTACGTCCCTGATGATGATGACCTTGCCGGTGGCGATACCCGGTGCCGCCCCCTGCCCCTTGAGAATGATGGTTGCACTTGACTTCTGTCCTGTCATGCCCTTTGCCTCCTTCTTCCCGATGGTCGTGATCGGGCGGGACTGGAGAATGTAGATCGTCCCCGCCACCACACCCCATTCGACGTCCTGCGGTACCCCGTAATGGCTCTCGGCGATCTTGCCGTACATCGCCAGCTTCGCCACTTCCGCATCGGAAAGCACCTGTGCGTCCTGCCGGTCCTTCGGTACGTCCACGAGCTTCGTGCCGTGGTCCCCGTTGGCGATGATCTCCACTTTTTTATTGGCGATGAATGTGTCAACAACCTTCTCGGTCCGCTGGTCGAAAACATATTTGTCCGGTGAGACCGAGCCGGAGACGACCGCCTCCCCGAGGCCCCACGAGCCTTCGATGATCGTGAGGGACTCTCCCGTGATCGGGTGGGACGTGAACATGACACCGGCCTTCTCCGAGTGCACGAGCTGCTGGACGACCACCGCGATGTTTACGGTATTGTCGTCGAACCCCTGCTTTGCCCGGTAGTAGATCGCCCGGGCGCCGTAGAGCGATGCCCAGCATTTCTGGACCGAGGAGAGGAGTGCCGCTTCGCCTTTGATATTGAGATAGGTCTCCTGCTGGCCGGCAAAACTGGCATCGGGCAGGTCCTCGGCAGTGGCGCTCGACCGGACGGCGACGATGAGTTCTCCGTCCGACATCTTCTTGTAGGACTTGCGGATGTCATCCCGGAGTGCCGCCGGCATCTTCGCCTTCATCACGAGCGCCTTCGCCATGTCGGCCGCATTCTCCAGTGCCTCGTTGTCCTCCACATCGAGCCGCTCGAACGATGAAAAAATCTTCTTTTCAAGACTGGTCTCGACTAAAAACCTGCGGAAGGCCTGGGCCGTGACAACGAAGGCTTTCGGGACGGGGAGACCGAGAGAGGCCATCTCGCCAAGGGAAGCCCCCTTGCCTCCGACGGATATGATATCCTCCTTCCTGATCTCCTCGAGCCACAGTATATTAGGCACATCTTTCATGCTCGCACCACTTATGATCTTATCGCCACCCTGTTTAATGATTATGATAACCGTTTTAATGGTGCACCGAAACCACTTCCCCGGGCGTGTATTTTTCTCTGGTTGCAGGAAAGCGCCCGTTGTACGAAGAATAATCCTCTTTAAGTCCGGTGCAGATATTGTATGGGTTTTTTATGGTAAACGCGAGAGTGCTCGTCAGCGATCCGCTGGCGGAAGAGGGACTTGCGATCCTCAGGGCGGCCGTTGACGTTGACGTCAAAACGGGCCTGAAGGAGGACGAGCTCTGTAACATCATCGGGGACTACGATGCCCTGCTGGTGCGGAGCGGCACCGATGTCAACGCGAAGGTGATCGAAGCAGGCAAACGGCTGAAGTTCATCGGGCGTGCGGGAGTCGGCGTGGACAATATTGATGTAGAAGCGGCGACTCGCCGGGGGATCATCGTGGCAAATGCCCCGGAGGGTAACACCCTTGCGGCTACCGAGCACACGATGGCGATGATGCAGGCCCTCGCCCGCAACATCCCGCAGGCGAACGCGAGCCTGAAGAAGAAGGAATGGAAACGCAGTAAGTTCATGGGTGTGGAGCTCAACGAGAAGACCCTCGGGATTGTCGGCTTCGGCAGGATCGGCCGCGAGGTGGCAAAACGGGCAAATGCGATGGACATGAAGGTCGTGGCCTACGACCCGTTCATCACGAAGGAACGTGCGGCCCAGCTCGGCGTCGAGATGATGTCGATGGCGGAGCTCTTCAGGATCGCGGATGTCATCACCGTCCACACCCCCCTCATTGCCGAGACGAAACATGTCATCAATGCAAAGAGCATCGCGACCATGAAAGACGGCGTGCGGATCATCAATTGCGCCCGTGGTGGCATCATTGACGAGAAGGCGCTCTATGATGCAATCAAGAGCGGCAAGGTGGCCGGGGCCGCTCTCGATGTCTTCGAGGAAGAGCCCCCGACCGGGTCTCCGCTCCTCACCCTCGACCAGGTGATCGTCACCCCCCATCTCGGGGCAAGCACGGTCGAGGCGCAGCTGAACGTTGCGGTCTCGGTGGCAAAGCAGTGCATTGAGGTCCTTAAGGGCGGCTCCGCGAAGTACGTGGTCAATGCCCCGATGGTCCCGCCCGAGCAGGCGGAGGTCCTCGAACCCTACACCCAGCTCGCGGAGAAGATGGGCCGGTTTGCGATCCAGACCGCAGGCGGGCGGCTCGCTTCCGTTGAGCTCATTTATGGCGGTGAGCTCTCGGCCTATGCCGGCAGCATGAAGTTCGTCACGCGGCTTGCGCTGAAAGGGCTCCTCGACCCGATCCTCCAGCAACCGGTCAATATCGTGAACGCGGAGTATATCGCAAAGGAACGCGGCATCAAAGTCAGCGAAACGGTTACAGAGGAAGCGAACGGGTTCAAGAACCTGATCACGATCAAGATCAAGACCGACAAGGGCGAGGAGACGGTCAGCGGCACGGTCTTTTTCAAGGGCCGGAGCCGGATCGTCGCGGTCGATGGCTATACGATGGACATGATCCCCGAAGGCTACGTGATCGTCTCCCGGCACCTCGATAAGCCCGGTGTCATCGGGCGGGCGTCCACGATCCTCGGGAAGAATAACATCAACATCGCCGGCATGCAGGTGGGCAGGGTCAACCCCGAAGAGCAGGCGATCATGGTCCTGAACGTTGACAGCGAGGTCCCCGCTGCCGTGATGGACGAGATCCGATCGATGCCGGGTATTTTTACCGCTACGTTTGCCAAGATTTCGAATGAGCTGATCTGAAAAACTCTTTTTTTTTAAATAACACATTGTTGACTGTTGATAATCGAAGAATCCTTCGGATTCTTCTCTTCCTCCTGGACTGATGTCCAGTCGGTTATTCAAAAAAGATAATGAGAGGGAAGTCCCGCTCCGAAACACGGAAGAGGTACGAGAAAACAGTACAATTTCACCATAACTGTTGGGAAATGACCTGATGAAAAAGTGCTCTTTATTCTTCGCACTTGAACTCGATATCGTCCCCCATGTGTTCGGATCCCCAGTCACAGAGCTGGTCGAGGATCGGAATGAGGGTTTGTGCTGTTTCCGTGAGCGAATATTCCACTTTCGGAGGAACCTGTGGGTACACCTTTCTGGTGACAAGGCCATCTTTCTCCAGTTCGCGGAGCTCTTTTGTCAGCATCCTCTGGGTGATCCGGGGCTGGACCTTGTCCACGATCTGGTTGAACCGCAGCGTCCCGTCCTTGAGCGTGTAGATGACGAGCGGTTTCCACTTGCCCCCGATCACGTCCAGGGTTGCTTCGATCGGCCAGCTATACTTATATTTCTTCAGCGTGGTGTCCATTAGTATCAAACCTGTCAGTATGTAACATCTTTGTTTGTATACACTATATCTGTCATACATCATTAATATATACTACAGGAACATGGACGATACTCACTGGCACGGGAGAAGGGTGACATACATGAAGAATAGCACAGCAGGGTTGATCGGTAGCGGTACCATGGAGGCAGTGTAACCATGCCGGCAACTGTCATGACCGGGACCCGTTCCCGACCCAATGCCGTGCTCACCATAATCCTTGCCAGCTACCTGATGATCGTCCTCGACATCGCCATCACCATTACAGCACTGCCGGTGATCCACACCAGTCTTGGCTTCTCGGACACCACGCTTTCCTGGGTGCAGAACGCCTATACGCTCGCCTTCGGAGGACTGCTTCTGCTCGGTGCCCGGTCCGGTGACATCCTGGGTCGAGGCCGCATGTTTATTCTCGGGGTCGGGCTCTTCACATTTGCGTCGCTCGCCGTAGGCCTAGCGCCGTCTGCCATGTGGCTAGTCGGAGCCCGTGGACTCCAAGGGGTCGGCGCCGCAATCCTTGCCCCGTCGACTCTGGCGCTCCTCACGGCAAATTTCCCAGAAGGGACCGAGCGAACGCGTGCGGTTGCCTACTATGGCGCCGTTGCCGGTGTCGGGGCCAGCCTAGGTCTCGTGCTCGGCGGGGTTCTGACCACCTGGCTCTCGTGGCGGGTTGCGTTTTTCATCAACGTACCGATCGGGATTGCCATGATGCTTGCTGCACAGCATTACCTTGTCGAGTCCGAGTTACGCCCGGGCAGGTTCGACCTAACCGGCGCCATCAGCTCAACGGTGGGAATGACTGCGCTCGTGTACGGCATCGTCAACTCCGCAACGGCCGGCTGGGGCGATCCTATAACAGTCACGGCGCTTGCTGCAAGCGCTCTCCTGCTTGCCTTCTTTGTCTTCAACGAGTGGCGGGCAGAGCAGCCGATCATGCCGCTGCGGCTGTTTGCGAGCCGCGAGCGCACGGGGGCGTATGCAGCCCGGATTCTCTTCCTTGGTGCCATGCTGGGCTTCTGGTTCTTTATCACCCAGTTCCTCCAAGGGGTCTACCACTTCAGCCCGCTCGAAGCAGGCCTTGCCTTCTTCCCTATGACGGTTGCCAACTTTGTCGTAGCCGTTGTTGTCCCGCAGCTGACAAAGCGGTTTGGTAACGGCCGCCTCCTTGCCGGGGGTCTCCTGGTAACCCTTATCGGGATGTTCTGGCTGAGCCGGCTCACTGCTGATACCAGCTATGTTACGGGGATAGCCCTGCCGATGGTCCTCATCGGCATCGGCCAGGGGGCATCCCTGGGCCCGCTCACCGCCTCCGGTATCGCCGGCGCCACGAAAGAAGATGCCGGCGCTGCCTCCGGCCTTGTCAATGTTGCCCATCAGCTGGGCGGTTCCCTGGGCCTCGGCATCCTCGTTACCGTCTTTGCGGCCGCAGGCTCCGCAGCGCTCGCCGCCCCGGAACTCCTCGCGGTCCGTGTCGCAGCCTCGCTGACAGCCGGGACGCTCATGCTGGGGCTCGCATTCGTCATCATCATTATGCTTATTGTATTACCCGGTGTCGTACCGGGGAATCCAAATCCTCAGGAGGGACATACATGAAAGTATTACTGGTAAACGGCAGCCCTCACAGGAAGGGCTGTACCTGGACTGCACTTAACGAAGTAGCAAAAACCCTGAACGAAGAAGGTATCGAGACGGAAATTTTCTGGATCGGCATAAAACCGCTTGCCGGCTGTACGGCCTGTAAAACGTGTGCCAAGACCGGGCGCTGCATGTTTGACGACACGGTCAACGAGTTCCTCGACCTTGCGAAAGATGCCGACGGTTTCATCTTCGGATCGCCGGTACATTACGCATCAGCATCCGGTGCAATGACCTCCTTCATGGACCGCGTTTTTTATACCAACATGCAGGCGGGCCGGAAGCTGTTTTACCTGAAACCGGCAGCCGCGGTTGTGTCCGCACGGAGGGCCGGGACAACGGCCACCTTCGACCAGCTCAACAAGTATTTCACCATCTCGGAGATGCCGGTTGTCTCGTCCCGGTACTGGAACATGGTCCACGGGGCACAGCCGGAAGATGTGAAGAAGGACAAAGAAGGGCTGCAGACCATGCGCATACTTGCACGGAACATGGCGTTCTTCCTGAAGTGCAAAGAGGCAGGTCTTAAGGCCGGGGTGCAGCTCCCGGAGCGGGAAGAGATCGTTTTCACGAATTTTATCCGGGACTGATGGTTATTCACCATGACAGGAGGGGATCGTCGTGAAGATAATGCTGCAATCTCTAAAAATGCAGGAATAACTTGGAGTATGGAATCGGGTTATTGAGGAGTAACGAGTATGGTTACAGCGAAAAAGATACCGGAACGGGTAATCTTTCCCAAAGGGGAGAAGATTGCCGGGGAAAAAATTGCAAATGGCCATTTCACCGGGAGCGTATGGCTCCACGTGCTGGTCCCTGATGACAGCACGTTCCATTGCCCGGCGTTCAATGTAACGTTTGAGCCATGCGCACGGAACAACTGGCATAAACACCCCGGCGGCCAGATCCTGCTGGTCACGGGAGGCAAAGGGTACTACCAAGAAGCAGGCCGGAATGCACAGGTGATCCGTGAAGGGGACGTAGTAATGATCCACCCCTGTGTGAAACATTGGCATGGTGCTGCGCCGGACCACTGGTTGAGTCATATTGCGATCAGCACGAATGTCCAGCGGGGAGAAGCTGCATGGCTGGAACCCGTGCCGGATGAGGAATACCGGGCAATCCGATCCGGGGAATGAGCCATTATAGGAGGAAAACCCTCATGAGCACAAAGAACCTGAATACGGCAAAATGCTTAATCGCGTACTTTTCACGTGCAGGCAACAACTATGTCGGCGGGACGATTGTCAACCTGCCGGTCGGCAACACGGAAGTAATTGCAAAGATGATCAAGGAGATCACCGGAGGTGACCTGTTTCATATTGAAGCGGTACATGCATATCCCAAGGATTATACGGAAACCACGGATGTAGCAAAGGAGGAACTCCGCACCAGTGCCCGGCCGAAACTTACCGGCCATCTGGAGACCATGGCATCCTACGATAGGATCTTCCTCGGTTATCCCAACTGGTGGGGAACGATGCCGATGCCGGTCTTCACGTTTCTGGAGGAATATGATCTCGCCGGCAAAACGATCGTCTCGTTCTGCACCCACGAGGGAAGCGGCCTCGGGCGAAGTGTGGCGGATGTCCGGAGGACATGCCCGAAATCAACAGTCCTCGAAGGTCTTGCCATCCGGGGAGGGGACGTGAAAACTGCGAGAGATGAAGTAGCCGGGTGGCTGCGTGACATCGAGATGAATGCGAAAAAGTGACTGTTCCGACTAGACTGAAAACAGGGTGAAAAAATGCTGTACCGGAAAATTTCCAAGACCGGGGATGAGCTTTCCATCCTCGGGTTCGGATGCATGCGTCTTCCGACAAAGGCGGATGGCTCGATCGATGAAGAGCGGGGCATAAAGCAGGTGCGTTATGCCATCGACCATGGTGTGAACTATGTTGATACGGCCTGGCCCTATCACATGGGTGCGAGCGAGCCGTTCGTGGGCCGTGCCCTTGCCGACGGGTACCGCAAAAAAGTAAAACTCGCAACAAAACTCCCGTCATGGCTTATCGAAAAGCGGGAGGATATGGATAAATTCCTGAATGCCCAGCTGGAGAAACTCAAAACCGACCACATCGACTATTATCTCGTCCATGCCCTTGTCGGTGACCTGTGGGATGAGGTCGAGAAGCTCGGTGTGGCGGATTTCCTGACCAAAGCCAAAGCTGACGGACGCATCAGGAACGCAGGGTTCTCATTCCACGGCGCAGGAACGGATTTCAACCGGATCGCGGACGCCTATGACTGGGACTTCTGCCAGATCCAGTACAACATCCTTGACGAGAAGAACCAGGCAGGTACGGCAGGTCTTGAATACGCTGCTTCCAAAGGACTCGGCGTCATCATCATGGAGCCCCTCCGGGGAGGGAATCTTACCAGAAACGTGCCTCCTGCCGTGAGAACGATCTGGGACCAGGCCCCTGTGAAGAGGACTCCTGCGGAATGGGCTCTCCGCTGGGTATGGAACCATCCGGAGGTCACGGTTGTCCTCTCCGGGATGAATGACGAGATGCATATCCGGGAAAATCTGAAGGTGGCAGACCGGGCCTACCCGAATTCTCTGACAGAAGCGGAACAGCAGCTGGTAAAAAGAGTAGAAAACAAGTACCGTGAACTGATGAAAGTCGGATGTACCGGCTGCCGGTACTGCATGCCCTGTCCATCCGGAGTGAACATTCCCCTCTGTTTCGAGGAATATAACAACCTGTACATGGCCGACAATCCCGACGGGGAAAAATTCATGTATGCGGCCCGGCTGGGCGGCGCTGTCGCGCTCGGGACGCCCGAGTTTGCATCCCTGTGCGTACAGTGCGGGGAGTGCCGTGAAAAATGCCCCCAGCACATTGACGTCCCGGTGGTGCTCGAATCCGTTGTAGAGGAACTTGAAGGGCCCGGCTTTGAGGAGAGAGTTGCCATGGCACGGCAGGCATTTAAGCAGACGTAAAAAAAGCAGGAACGATTCGTAGTGGTGAAAGTCCAGAATGAAGATCAAAAACGCTGCCAAAAACGTATGTTTCCTTTTTAATCAGAATACGGATAGAATATCGACGAAGCAATGGATATTTACCATTAAAGGGGGTCTGTAAAAATATCATTTGAGCAAAAAAAATGATTTTCTAAGAAAATGTTCCGATAAGATCTGACAGGCCTCCCCCGTATCTCCTCTAAACCCCATCCTCTTAGGTGGGAGGGTCAGGGGGGTCGGGCAGTGTACTTCCGTTTCCGAACCGGAACGGCAGGAACAGATAGTTGTCATCGGGAAAACCCGGTATCTTCAAGTACGGCCGGGGCTCCGGTTTTATGAGTTACCCCATCCGACCCCCCCTCACCTCAGGAAAAATTGGGCCGAAACCTGGCAATTTTACGACGGATATTAGATAATTGCGGGAAAATAGGGATGAGGGGGGTCGGATGGGGTAGGACCTGTTTTTTTAAACCGGGCAGTAATATTCTGGCACTCTATCCTGTCTTCAGGCAAAGATTCTGACGGCTGCGGCCGGCAGTAATTTCGTTCCTACGATTCTTCGAATTCCGACAGGTCAAAAGACCTGGAGGAGGAGAAGAACGCATCAGTGTTCTTCGAGTATTTTCACGGTCACCGGCATAATATCCGGCCGCTTATCGGTCATGAAGTAGGTGTAGGGGAGGACGTGCACCGTGTATTCCAGGTACCCCTTGGCAAAATTCGAGAGGCTCTCGTTCCTGCGCCCGAGGATCAGGATGTGGAACCACTGGATGAAGAGGCAGATGCAGGCGATGATCCCATAGACCCATAGGACGATGGCGATCAGGATCCAGTACACGATACGGATGAGCAGTTCAAGGCGGCCTGCGTCATGCTCGTACACGAAGAGCTGCTGCTGCGTAGGTGTTCCATCGGTCATAGTAATACCAGACCAGAATTTGGAACGTACGGAACATAAAGTACCCGGAATCACTTTCCCACGGGCAGGCTCCCGGGTCCGTTCAAGTGCACTAATTTTTAATAATACAAGGACAGATGTTATAGAGCATCAGACATTAAGCGGGCTCGTGGTCTAGTTGGCTATGACGTCGCCTTGACATGGCGGAGGTCCTGAGTTCGAATCTCAGCGGGCCCATTACTCTGTTTTTGTTTTTCTCAAGCACTTTTAAAGTACCGTTTAAAAAAAAGTATTACGGCTCTTTCCACAGCAGCCACACCGCATAGAGCATTGAGAGACACGCGATGAGGAGCACCAGTGCGTACCTGTCGGGAGAGACCACCAGTGCAAAGATGCGGGCAAGGTCAAAGACCACGAAGAGGCCGAACGTGACGGCGATGAACCAGCCATAGGGTTTCTTCTTCTTCCACGCGATCAGGAATGCGACGAGTGCAATCCCTGCTTCGATCAGGGTTGCGATGAGCTGGATAGTCCCGGAAACGTCCATGCTACGAAGTTATCCCGGCCCGGCTGATAAACAATGCGCATTACGGTCCGGTAAAAAAGCATCGGGGATCAGATATGGCAGCTTCCGCCACCGTGTTTCTCGAAATACCGCTGATGATATTCTTCAGCCCGGTAGAATTCCCCGGCCGGCTGGATGAGGGTGACGATCTTCCCAAACCCGAACCTTCCTGAGGTTTCAACGTCAATCTTCGACTTCCGTGCGATCTTACCCTGTTCCGGGTCATGGTAAAAAATAACCGACCGGTAATTCGGCCCGAAGTCCGGTCCCTGCCGGTTGAGCTGCGTGGGGTCATGGCTGGACCAGAAGATATCGAGCAGCTGCTGGTAGCTGATCTTCGCGGGATCGTATGTGACCTGCACCACTTCCGCATGGCCGGTCTCACCGGTGCAGACCTGCTCGTAGCCCGGGTTCTTCAGGGTTCCGCCCATGTAACCCACGGCAGTACCAAGTACCCCGTCCACGCTGCGGAATGCCTCCTCAACGCCCCAGAAACAACCAGCGCCGAATGTCGCGAGTTTTGGTACATTCTCCGTGCCGGTCATGGCGGTTCTCCCACTATCCCTTGGCGTTTCGGACCTATAATCCTCTGCCTTTCGGCACAATGATCGGCAGGGTCCGGGTTTAATTCCTTTAAAACCCCAATGACTGTCCATGAAACGTCTGTACCCCCCGGAGAACCCGGTGGCCAGACCTCATAATTCATCATTCATCAGGACATATCCCTCAGGCAGGACGAAATGAAGATCCTCTTTGTTGTCTGCGGCGAGGGACTCGGGCACGCCTCCCGCTGTCTCCATCTCGGGCATTATATGCAGCAGCAGGGGCACATGGTTCATTTTGCCGGCTATGGCAAGTCCTATGATTTCATGAACCAGCACGGGTGCACGAGCCTGCACCGCATCTCCCGCGAGGTCTGGCTCGAGGGGGAGAACGGGTTCTTCAGCCTCAAAAAGACCCTCTGGTACTCCAAATTCCTTCCCTTCAACCTGGTCCGGTCGGCCCTGGGCGTCGGCAGGCTCATCCGCAAATACGGCTATGACTGCGTGGTCTGCGACACGATGTACAGCGGGGTTCTGGATGCCCGGCTCCATAATGTTCCGGTAGTCTTCATCACCAACCAGAACCATTTCAACGGGCCCAACGGCACGACAAATCCCATCTGGAAGACCCTCAACCTCCTCATCGGGTGCTACCTCCACTTGGCGACCCGCGTCATCATTCCCGATTATCCAAAACCAGATACCGTGAGCGAATACAATATCCGGATCCACCCGCATGAAAAAGCCCGGTACCGCTTCACCGGCCCGTTCTACCAGTTCGACCCGGAACGGTACACGTATGGCGATAAGACCATCTTCACCAGTTTTGGCGGGGAACCGTACAAGCTCCCGATGTATCTCATGCTCAGGTCGATCGCTGATAAGCGGAAGGATCTGCTCTTCGATGTCTTTTATACCGGGACGGTGCTGCCGGAATCGTCGGATAACTTCATTTCTCACGGCTATGTCTCAAACCTGTACGAGCACCTGGCCCTCTCAAAGATCGCGATCGTCCACGGGGGGCTTACCACGCTGCACGAGGCCCTGCTGTTCGAGAAACCGGTCCTGATCGTCATGGACCCGGCCCATCCCGAGCAGCAGAACAATGCAAAGAAGATTGTCGATATGGGGGCGGGGACATGCATTGACGGGAGGCATGTCACTCCCGAAAAGCTGGAGAAGAAAATTGCCGAGACCATGGCGCTCGTCCCGCGGCCCTTCCGGGCGGCCCATGCGGCGATCAACGGCAGGAAGAACGCAAGCGATATCATCCTCGCGGTTGCGGGACGCAGGAAATGTTAATATTGTGAGTTCAATGCATCATCAGGAATTCGTATGACGGTACCGGGGGAGATCACCACGATCAAGGCGGGCAGGGAGTTCCGCATCTGCCCTTCCTGCGGGTACGAGCTGGGGTTCCACATGTCATTTATCAGCGTGAATGCGGAGAAGGATAACCCGGTCAAGTCCACCCGCGAAGTCTACCGGGTGATCCTCATCTGCCCGGAATGCGGGGCCCGCTATGATGTGGGCTGGCGTGTCACGTTCCCGGAACCGGAGAACAGAGTTGTGAAGGCCGCGGTGCTCCACGACCCATGATCCGGTTGTCCTGTGCATGGCCGGCTCCCCGTTTCCCGGTGTCC
>Ga0187861_10003262_pt1 | contig 14506 bp, 12 predicted proteins | sample June2016WEW_10_1_3_FD_132986 | JGI IMG/M metagenome (GOLD analysis project Ga0187861, IMG submission 132986) | Peatland microbial communities from SPRUCE experiment site at the Marcell Experimental Forest, Minnesota, USA - June2016WEW_10_100 | ecosystem: Environmental > Terrestrial > Soil >...
AGAACTGACCGAGAGCAGTGAAGCGATGATCCTCGTGTGCATGATTCACCGTATGTTGCGCCATCTCAAGCCGGCCGAACTGGCTGCTGGATGGGAAATGTGACTTTCCAAACACGTTCTGAGGTATCCATCCTGCCAATGACAAGTTAAGCCACTATAAGCAGTGGACTAGTATTTGGTGAGGTCTATGTAAATGTTTGGTTAGATTAGATATCACAACCTGCTAACCAATGATTCTGAATTCTCACGAGATATTTTTTATGACCCAACGCTAACAGAATTCTAACTATTCTTCATCAAAGCCCTTACATAAAGGGGATATCATGATTTTTTGGAATCGATGCTTCGGCGATATTCTTATAAACAATGAAGTTCGTAACAATTTGACATAACGGAGAAAAACATGCGACGACGACTAATTACTGCTTGTGTGTTTGTGATTGTGATAATCTCGGCGGCTTCGGTCTTTGCCTTCAACAAACCCGGCCACAAAGTCTCTGGTGTAATTGCCTATGATGTCTTGTTGCAGAAGAGTCCTGAAACCGTTGAGAATGTTATCGCCCTCTTAAAACAACATCCGTATTATGAGGAGCACTGGATTGGCGAATTGGAGTCCTTGCCGGCCACGGAAAGAGACTGCGGCCTTTTTATGCTGGCGGCCGAGTGGCCGGATGTGGTACGGTCCGACAAGAAGCACGAAGAGTACAATCATCCAAAATGGCATTACACAGACGAACCTTTCAAGCCCGCCGGACAACCGGAGTCTATCAAGACCTTGCCGCCGGACGAAGAAAATATCATGACGGCCTATGAAAAGAACTTGGCTGTCTTGAAAAACGAGTCGGAAACGCCTCAGAATCGCTCTATCGCCCTCTGCTGGATTTTCCATTTGATCGGCGACATCCATCAGCCTTGCCATACCACATCACTTTTCACGACCGAATACCCTGAAGGCGATAAAGGCGGGAACTTGGTCTTCATCAAAACCGAGCCGGACGCTGCGGCAATAAAACTCCATTGGTTTTGGGACGACCTGATTCTCGAAAGCGAAGAACTTCGCGCTGCTCAGAGTAGAGCAACTGAATTGCAGAAACGCCCCGAGTTCGCAAGATCAAAATTGACGGAACTTGACATAGAAAGCTCTTTTGAGGAATGGAAGGATACCAGCGTGAAACTCGCAGAGGAAGTGGTTTATTGCAAAGGCAAGATGACAGGCGGTCCGAGCAAGGAATCAGCGCCAGTGCTTCCAGACGGCTACCTCATAACAGCGAAAGCGACCGGCGAGCGGCAAATTGTCCTGGCCGGGTTTCGCATGGCTGATGTGATGGAGAAATCACTTCAGTTTGGTTCGGAGCATTTCGCATCCGCGCCCTTGAAGCGGAATGTAGTGATAAAACCCGCAAATCCTTTCTCTATCCAGGCGAGGTTGGGAGCAAACATATACATACAGACGGCAGCGGAGTATCGTGCGTGCTGCCTCCAAGTCTATAAGACCGCCGAAATACGCCTTGACTCCATTCTGACAACGGCAAATCCGAAACCGGCCAAGCCCGCGGTGATTATGGATTTAGATGAGACCGTCTTGGACAATTCAGCGTTCGAGTCGTTTCTATACGAAAACAATCTTGAATACTCAGATGAACTTTGGGGCATTTACGAGCGAGACTACCCCGATAATGCACAATTAGTGCCCGGAGCAAGGTATTTCATCAAGAAAGCTGAACAAATGGGAGTAACGATAGTATTTGTCTCAAACCGCCTTGAGAAAAACGCGGAGCCGACCATCAAAGCACTTGCACGGCTTGATGTCAACACAGATAGCATAAGAAATCGGCTGTTTTTGAAGAAGAATGATGCATCCTCCGACAAGACTAACCGCCGGGCAATAGTGGAATCCCAATACAACGTTCTGCTCACCTTTGGCGACAACCTGCGTGACTTCTCAGAGACATTTGCCGCGACGAAATTAACCGAGAATGACGGCGCTGATGCTTATAACAGGACAATAGAGTCCAGGCTTCAGCAAGTTGACGACTCTGCTTGTCACTGGGGCGTCGATTGGTTTGTGTTGCCAAATCCCGTGTACGGAGAGTGGGACAAACTGATCGGTAGCGAGCCAGTGCGGAGGTTGCGCCCATCTGGGATGAAGTTGCCCGAACCGAACAAGAGATAATTATGCCGCTATCGCCTCTTTTGGCCCCGAACCAATCGGTTCTTTCCACAATTAACGCAGGATTTATGAACACGATGAATGGCATTTTTGCGGGAGTACAATAAATGAAGATATATCTTACAGGTCCGCTATTCACACTAGCTGAGCGAATGTTCAATGAAGAGCTGGCGAATGCTTTGCAACAAGATTCTCCTTCTCTGGAAGTCGAGCTGCCCCAAAGGTACGCTTCTCAGATCGCAGAAGGGCCAGATTTTTCCCGCAAGATGTTTAACTATTCAATAGCTGCTATAGATGATCTGATGCTGTCGTTGCCATACTCGATGGAGCGGATTCGGATTCGGGGACCTGTGTTGAGATAGGTTACGCTAAAGGAAAAGGGAAGATAGTAATCGGACTTCGGACAGACTTCCGCTCTTCCGAAGATCGCGGGATGAATTTGATGGTAGCGAATATTTGCGCACACTTGATTCTAAAACTGAGTACGAAAACTACCCTGAAAGAGATTACTGCAAAGATTCTGCAAACACTGACAACTATAGATGTTCTTTGAACCAACGTGGATCCCATTGTCTAAACCCTCCCCGCAGATGTATCGAACGAGCGACCCGCTGGTTAACGGACATCCAAAGTCAGATATCAAGGTGGCGGCTGCTGAAACGCTGCCTACGATTGGGTGTACGCGGCTGAACAGGACGGCCCAACCGAGTTCTCGCATTCCGGGAACACTTGGTTTTATGAGACAGCGGTAGATAATTCAACTCTGACAACTCAATGCTTAATTTAAAATGTGTTCGAGATTAGTTCTTGCTAACAAAATCCTAACATTGCGATCACGCCTTCCTAACAAACCTGGGTTAGGATTCTTTAGGGAGTAAGTGATATAGGGCAACCGGTTGTAGTGCAAATATAGGCCAATTCTTTACCAATCTATCGATAAGGAGAAAAAGATGCTTCGATTAATGTTAGTTCGCTACAGGATAATTTGCGCTGTGATATTTACCATTGCTATAACGGTGAATTTATGGGGAGCCGGCGTCGAGGTTGATCCGGCAGTGAAGCCATACGAAAAAGTCTCGGGGATTTCCGGTAATCTAAACAGCGTGGGGTCAGATACATTGAACAACTTGATGACATATTGGGCCGAAGCATTCCAAAAGGAATATCCCAATGTCAAGGTTCAGACGAAAGGCGAGGGTTCGGCGACCGCTCCGCCCGCACTAACCGAAGGCACGGCGCAACTTGGACCAATGTCGCGAGCCATGAAAGACACCGAATTGGAGGCCTTTGAAAAGAAACATGGTTTTAAGCCTACGCGGATAAGTGTGGCGCTCGATTGCCTGGCGGTATATGTAAATAAGGATAATCCAATAAAGGGTCTTACCCTTCAACAAGTCGATGGCATCTTTTCACAAACGCGTAAAAGCGGAAATGCGGAGATCACAAAATGGGGACAAGTCGGCCTAACGGGACCATGGAAGGATTTGCCCATAAGTCTTTATGGTCGAAATTCGGTCAGCGGCACTTATGCTTATTTCAAAGAACACACACTGCTAAAGGGCGATTTCAAAGATACGGTGAAAGAACAACCCGGTTCGGCCGCCGTGGTAAACGGCGTGGCCAACGACAAGGGAGCCATCGGTTATTCGGGCATTGGATACAGGACCTCCGATGTCCGCGCCATTCCGCTGGCAAAGAAAGCCGAATCCCCGATGATTGAAGCAAACTTCGCAAATGCCTTGGAAGGCCGGTATCCCTTGGGTCGATCGTTGTACATTTATGTGGCCAAAAAACCGAACGAGCCTCTCCCACCGCAAGTGAAGGAATTCTTAAAATTCGTTCTCTCCAAAGAGGGGCAAGAAATCGTCATCAAGGACGGTTTTGGCTCTTTGCCCGTAAAAGTAATCAACGAGCAACTCAAACTGCTTGAGTAATGATTTTACCGTGCAAACAATTGATAAATCTTTGATCCGCAAGGTAAAACGACACGATAGAATCGCACGATGGGCGATTACCTTGGCCGGAATCACAATCATTGCCAGTGTCGTTGCCATCTTGCTATTGATTGTTTCAGTTACATTACCTTTATTCCGCGGCGCAAGAGCGGAGATCCTGACGGAAACGACATTGCCTGCTGGATTGTCGGCAAAGGATGTTTTGTCGCTGGACGTGGATCTTGTGGAACTCGGCCAGGGCGCCGGCAACGATTCGCTTACCGCTTACGTTCTGAGCAAGGATAGTAATTTCACTTTTTTCGATCTTTTTGGCAATAATCGGGATTACAAAGTATTAGGACGCGAGCAAGCGACTCCTCCGGCCGGATCAAAGTCACGCACAATCAGTTTTGTCGAACGGTTTGCCGGTTCCATGTACTCGCTGCTCTGGTCCGACGGTTCGATTTTGCTGGTCGAGGTCGAACTAAGCCCTCATTTCGATGAAACTGGACAACGGAGTGTGAAGCATGAACTTCACACCTGGGCTGAATTGCCGGCCATGGGAAACGATACGCCGCTGAAAGCCTTGGCACGACGATCCGAAGAAGGCACCACGACCTTTGTCAAACTGCTGCCTGACAACAAGATTTCCATTACCCAACAAACGAACGTTGAAACCTTGCTGGGTGAAAAAGAAACAAAATCCTCTCAGCTAATGATCGAGGAAGGCATTCCCGGGCCGATTAGCTCCATGACCATGGATCGCGCAGGCAAGACGCTTTATGTAGGCACAACAAACGGCTGCCTTATGCGTTGGGAGATAAGCAATGACGGCCGGATCGATTATTCAGAGATTGTTCGCGCCTTTCGCGACGACCGCACGATCACATCATTGGCCATGGTCTTTGGCGATGCTTCGTTGGCGGTGGGCGATTCCAAGGGCGAGGTAACAACTTGGTTTGAAATCCGCAATGGAAATTCCCGGAAACTTCGCCTTATTCACAAGCTTTCCAAACACGACAAGGCTGTAAATGATATCCTGCCGTCAAGCCGCGACAAATCGCTTTTAAGTCTGGGCGGTGAAGGAACTGTGAACCTGGACTACACCACAAGTGAAAAGCAGTTGCTTTCAGTGGTCAACTCCGAGTCGATTTCCAAGATCGGCTACGCCCCTCGCGGAAACGCCTTGATAGGTCTCGACAATCAAAACCATCTTGTGGTTTGGAAAATCGATTGCCCGCATCCGGAGATCAGCTTGGCAGCACTTTTCGGCAAGGTTCACTACGAGGGATATGCTGAACCTGCTTATAAATGGCAGACGACCGGCGATGAGCCGAAATTCAGTCTGGTGCCAATTATTTTCGGTACTCTGAAATCAACGCTTTATGCAATGTATTTTGCCGTGCCTCTGGCCCTATTCGGCGCAGTTTACGTCAGCCATTTCACGACACCGGGATTTAAACGCACCATCAAGCCGATTGTCGAAATCATGGCGGCGGTGCCATCCGTGGTGATCGGCTTTTTGCTTCTTCTTTGGCTAGCACCATTAATGGGAAAATGGCTCGTGGCGGTTTTTGCCGGCATGGCGACGCTTCCTATTACATTTGTCCTTTTCATGATCCTATGGCAACAAATCCGAAAATTCGATTGGGCTAAACGCCTGGAACACGGCTATGAGTTCATGGTGCTAGTACCGGTCATTGTGATCGGAGCGTTATTGGCAGTCTGGATGGAGCACCCCATGGAAGTATTGCTGTTTCAAGGTAATTTTAAACAATGGTTGTTTAATGTAACTCAGAAGCCTTACGATCCGCTAAACAGCCTTGTGGTAGCCTTTGGATTGGGATTCGCAATCATACCCATCATATTTTCGATTGCCGAAGACGCATTATCGAGTATCCCGCATGATCTTACGGCTGCTTCGCTGGTTATGGGAGCAAGCCGTTGGCAAACACTGTGGCGCATTATTTTACCTTCGGCCAGTCCGGGAATCTTTGCCGCAGTGATGATAGGTTTCGGCCGGGCGGTCGGCGAAACGATGATCGTGTTCATGGCCACCGGCAATACGCCGATTCTGGATCTAAGCCCATTTAATGGATTTCGCACCCTATCGGCGAATATCGCCGTTGAAATTACAGAAGCTCCGGTCAACGGAACCCTGTACCGAGTATTGTTTTTATGTGCCGTACTGCTGTTTCTTCTGACATTCCTACTGAACACCCTGGCCGAACTGGTCCGCCAACATCTACGCAAACGCTACGGCCGTTATTAAACACGGGTCGGCGGGCGAGTAGATTTTGGCGGCAAGGCGAGCCATTTGTTTGGGCCACGGGCGCTGCCCTGGCGCTAACACTCATACTTACGGCAGCCCTGTTAGCCGTGGTATTGTGGAATGGTTTGGGAGTTTTCTGGCCGCACGCTGTTGCTGAAGTTGAATTGGCCGACCTAAAAAAACTTCTTGGCGAGGAACTTCAAACGGAGATCAATCCCGATACTGGCGTCGAAAGCATCAAGTTCAAGGTGGGTAATATGGAAGATGGCCCGGCTTTCCGCTGGATCGAATCGAGCACAATACACTCGACAACTTATCCTCAAGACGCATATGTGCTTGAACGAATAACGAATATGAACTATTACGGTTTTTTGCGGAAATTGGTCACGCCCAGCGCCACTATTTCCAATGATGGTTCCATGCAAAAACAACTTGCCGCCGCTATTGCCGACACAAAAATGAAGTTTGCGCGAGAAGTAGCGCCGATTCAAGCCAAGCAAGCGGCTTTGGCTAATGAACTAAAAAACCATGTGAAGTATGCGATATTACGAATTAATTATCAGCGTAAGCAACTTCTCGCCGCCGGACACTCCAACGACTCAGAAGAAGTAAATAGACTTGCCCAACAACTTGCGGAACTTCAAGCCAAGGAAGAACGCTTAAAGAAAGAGTCCGACCAACTTACCGCCGAGATCGATAAACATGAGGCGGCAGTGCGTGCTAATGTGGCAATCTTTGCGGATGCATCGGGCCGGGAAAAATCGATCGCATTGTCCGATATAGTCCGCTTTTACTGTCCCAATCAAATGAGCATAGGCAGCATGTTGGCGCACTATTGTGCCAAAATATGGGAGTTATTGGCCACCAATCCACGCGAGTCGAATCAGGACGGCGGGCTGTTTCCCGCCATCTTCGGCACGGTGCTGATGGTTTTTCTGATGGCCGCCACGTGCTTTCCCTTGGGAGTGCTGGCCGGCATCTACTTAGGCGAGTACGCGAAAGAGGGTTTTTTGGTCCGCTTGGTGCGAATCGCGGTAAATAATCTCGCCGGCATTCCTTCTATTGTTTATGGAATATTCGGGTTGGGATTTTTCATTTACCTTGTAGGCGGTCATCTGGATCATTGGTTCTTTCCTGAACGAATTGACGCAGGAGAGCCGGTTTTTGGCCAAGGTTGTATTATCTGGGCCAGTCTGACGCTAGGGCTATTGACGATTCCGGTGGTGATCGTATCGACCGAGGAAGCATTGCGAGCTATTCCCCGGGGCATTCGCGAAGGTTCCTATGCCTTGGGATCCACAAAATTCCAGACACTGGTCCGCATCCTTGTACCCATGGCCTCGCCCGGCATGATGACCGGTTTTATTTTGGCCATGGCACGCGCGGCAGGCGAAGTGGCTCCGCTGATGATTACCGGAGCGGTAAAAAACGCCCCGGTGCCTTTCGACGGATCTTTTCCATACCTCCATTTAGATCGCCAATTCATGCACCTGGGTTTTCACATACTGGATATTAGCTGTAAATCGCCGAACGTCGAAGCCACTAAACCGATGGTTTATGTGACGACGCTGCTTCTGCTTTTGATTGTGCTAAGCCTGAGCAGTTTTGCAATTTATCTCCGCAACCGCATGAGAACACGTTTCCAATCGCGAACCATATAAGATTACTACTTTTTGATGTTCAGAATGATATGCTCAAGACTAGTGATACAAAACATACCATGAAACATGCCTTTCGGCCTAAGGCCCAAAATAATGAAGAAGTACCGCCTGCGGCCAACGATGTTTCCAAACATACCGCAAATGAGAGTCCATCGGCGCCGGTAATAGCCGATCCGATCGTTCGCGCGGAGCAAGTGCGCCTGTACTATGGCAAAAGTGAGGCGCTGAAAGATATTACCATGGATTTTCCTAGGCATGAGGTAACCGCGCTTATCGGCCCGTCGGGTTGCGGTAAATCAACTCTACTTCGTTGTCTTAATAGGATGAATGACCTGATTGACGACGTGCGAACAACGGGACGGATAGAATTTGATGGGCAGGACATCAATGACAAGGCGGTGGACGTAATCGAACTTCGCCGCCGGGTAGGAATGGTGTTTCAGAAACCCACGCCGTTTCCAAAATCCATCTATGAGAACGTCGCTTATGGTCTGCGCATTGCCGGCATCCGACAGAGACATATACTGGATGAAGTTGTGGAAAAAAGTCTGCGGCGGGCTGCCCTTTGGGATGAAGTGAAAGATCGATTGCACGAATCGGCTTTGGGCTTTTCCGGCGGCCAGCATCAAAGGTTGTGTATCGCTCGGGCAATCGCGGTCAATCCCGAGATCATCCTTATGGATGAGCCTTGCTCGGCCTTAGATCCACGATCTACTACGCGCATTGAAGATCTTATTGGCCAGTTGCGCGGCGAATACACAATTATCATCGTCACACACAATATGCAACAGGCCGCGAGGGTTTCTGATTGGGCGGCCTTCATCTATGAGGGAGTGCTAATAGAGTTTGGCATTACTAGTAAATTATTCACCAAGCCTGAGCGGAAAGAAACCGAGGACTACATCACAGGCCGTTTTGGCTGAGATCGATAGAGTTAAAAGCTGTTACACGAATACGAAATGTCATTACACCTTCAGCATGAAATCGAAAAACTGAAAAAGCATCTATTATCTTTATGCGCGATTGTCGAAGGACAGGTGCGGTTGGCCGTCCAGTCTTTTTTGGAGCGCAACGAAGGCCTGGCTTATGAAGTCGAGCGTCAAGATGGCGAAATAGATAGGCGCGAAGTTAAGGTGGAAGAGGAATGTTTAAAAATCTTGGCGCTACATCAGCTCGTGGCATTCGACTTGCGCATGATTATTGCTGTATTGAAGATCAACAACGACCTGGAGCGGATTGGAGATTTGACTGTAAATATCGCTCACAAAGCCATAGCGTCCGCTTCGGAGGTTCAACTAGAGATACCTTTCGACATCGCGGATATGGCGGATAAAACCCAGACTATGCTTCTAGATAGCATAGATGCCTTGGTTAATATGGACACAGAGCTTGCTAAAGTCGTTTGCACCAGAGATGATGAAGTCGATCAGTTGAAACACATGGTCCGCATTATCGTCGAGGAGCATATACAACGGGATATCCAGCAGTTGCGTCCCTTGCTATTGTTGCTGGCCGTTGCCCGAAACCTGGAACGTATTGCCGACTGTGCGACGAACATCGCCGAGGACGTGATTTATATGACCGAGGGCAGAATTGTACGCCATACCAATAAAAATCCAGATAAATAATTCCCATAAGAAGGTCTATTACATTGTCATCACATAAAATGTTAGAATTAGATATGGAATCTCATAAACTTGAACTACCGGTATCAAAAATGGTACGCGAAAAAATCCTGGTCATTGAAGACGAAGAAGAAATTCGGGAACTTGTCGGGTATAATCTCGTCAAACAGGGATATCAGGCGATTTTAGCCGGTTCCGCGGAGGATGGGCTGAAAAAAATCCGCACGGAAGTGCCGGACCTTATCGTCCTGGATCTCATGCTGCCGGGTATGGACGGTTTGGAGGTCTGCCGCAATCTGAAGCGCGACATGGCCACGCAATCCATTCCGATAGTCATGCTTACGGCCAAGGGCGAAGAGACCGATGTCGTGGCGGGGTTGGAACTGGGAGCCGACGATTACATCACCAAGCCCTTTAGCCCTCGGGTGTTGCTGGCCAGAATTCGGGCCATATTGCGCAGAAAAACAGCAATCCTTATCGATGACAACGCCACCGTGCGAATCAAAAACATGGTGATCCATCCCGGTCGGCACGAGGTTTTAGTGGACCAACAGCCGGTGGAACTAACGGCCACCGAGTTCCGCGTTCTTCACGTGTTGGCCCAGCGACCCGGTTGGGTTTTTACCCGCTACCAGATCGCCAACCTGGTTCACGGCGGCGATTACATTGTCACCGACCGATCAATCGACGTGCAAATCGTCGGGCTGCGCAAGAAACTAGGCTCGGCGGGCAACCACATCGAGACCATTCGCGGCGTGGGATACCGATTAAAGGAATAACGATGCGCAAGAAACGGCTGCTTTGGCAACTTTATCCCGCCCACCTGCTTATCATGCTGGTCTCGCTGACGGCCGTGGCCTGGTATGCCTCTTCGGCGCTGAGGACGTTCTACCTGGAGCAGACAGCAGCCGGCTTAGAAGCCAGGGCTCTGTTAGTTGAAGATCAGTTCCGCTCGAAAATCGCGGAATCTAATTTTCAGCTAATCGATACGCTTTGCAAAGAATTTGGTAAAAAGGCATCCACGCGGATCACGGTTATTCTTCCAAACGGCCAAGTGGCGGGCGATTCGGATGAATCGCCGCAGAAGATGGACAATCACGCCGACCGTCCCGAAGTGATCAGCGCCTTGGCCGGCCGCACAGGCACGTCCCAACGCTACAGTTATACTCTTAAAGAATCGAGAAAGTATGTCGCCGTTCCACTAAAACAAGACGACAAGATCATCGGCGTGCTGAGGACTTCGATTTCAATGAATGTGGTCGATCAAGCCGTAGCCGCCATTCAGTTGCGCATTGCCATGGGCGGTTTTATGATAGCCATTCTCATGGCGGCGATCAGCTTATGGATCTCCCGCCGCATCACCCGACCTTTGGAACATCTACGCATCGGAGCAAAGCGATTCGCTCGGGGCAACCTGACGCACAAATTACCGCTTTCAGGTTCCCAAGAGATCAGTGATCTTGCCGATACCTTGAACCAAATGGCCGCTGAACTTGATGAAAAAATACGCGACATCGTTCAGCAGCGTAACGAACGCGAGGCCATCCTTTCGAGCATGATCGAGGGTGTGCTGGCCGTCGATACTCAAGAACGGCTGATCCGCCTGAACCAGACCGCCGCTCGATTGATCGGCGTCGATCCGGCACGGGCCCAGGGGCGGATGCTGCAAGAAGTCGTGCGGAATCTCGATCTCCAGCAACTTGTCACTAACGTGCTTGCCACACAACAGCCTCACGAGGACGAAATTCTGCTGCACGACAACGGCAACGGTGAGCGTTATCTTCATGCCCACGGCACCATTTTGCGCGACGATCAGGAAAAAGCGGTGGGCGCGTTGGTGGTGTTGCACGAGGTGACCCGGCTGAAAAAGCTGGAAAAAGTCCGCCGCGATTTTGTCGCCAATGTTTCGCACGAACTGCGAACGCCGGTGACTTCAATCAAAGGATTTGTCGAGACTCTGTTGGATGGTGCGATGAACAATCCCGATGAATTACAGCGATTCCTGCAAATTGTGGCAACTCAAACCGACCGGCTGAATGCCATTATCGAAGATTTGCTAACACTGTCGCGAATCGAACAAGAAACAGAAAAGGCGGAAATCGTTCTTGCCCCGGGTTCGATCAAGAACGTTTTATATACCGCAATCGAAGTCTGCCAAATGAAGGCTTCAGACAAAAACATACAGATAGAATTGAATTGCGATGAGACGCTCCAAGCGCCGATCAATCCGCCTTTGCTCGAACAAGCCATTATCAATCTTCTCGACAACGCCGTCAAATACAGTCCGCCCGGGCAGACAATTCACATCAGTGCGAACAGTATCGACGAAGGAGTCGTAATCCAGGTGCGCGACCATGGATGTGGGATTGGTCGGGAACATTTGCCGCGTATCTTCGAGCGTTTTTATCGAGTAGACAAAGCACGCAGTCGAAAACTCGGCGGCACCGGGCTGGGATTGGCTATCGTCAAGCATATTGCCCAGGCCCATGGCGGACGGGCAAGCGTTGAAAGCACCCTCGGCGAGGGAAGCGCCTTCTACATACTTTTGCCGCATGGCTCTTCGGAATTGATCGAGAAATAACATTCTTCTCACCTAACGCTAACAATTCCGGAGTAGAATTCTTTGGTAAGAATATACAGTAAGAATTCCATTCGTCGGAGATTTAGCAATGAGTTACAACACGCAGCAATATGTCGAGCCGGCGATAGACAGGATGCCGATCAGCGATCTGGTCGATGTCATTAGGCAAAACTTGAATAGCTGTTTGGCGAAGATGGCGATAAATCGGATGTATGAGATTCTTCATTCCGAGTTTCCAGAATACAGGTACCAGCGTAATTTTAGTTTCGATGATCTTGAATTTCAACTGCTCAAAGGCATTCGTGAAAATAGCCCTGTAGTCGTGACCTTAATCGAAAATGAGAGCAAAAGTCCTAATCTTTGGAAATGGCGAATTCACTTCGTCGAGATTGCCGGAGCCGGCGCTGTGATTTCCGACATGCTTTCAAGCATCAAATCGCCTGATATTGGAACGTGGCGCACACACCGCAGCTTTAAAGAGCCTTTGTATCTCGAACCATTCGGCAGGGGCTCGCGCCTGTGGTCATGTGTAAGCAAACCCTGGGAGTGCAGCAGCGTAACGCTTGCTTTTTTCGGACACACCAATGACTATCAGCGACGCCTTGTATCCGTCCGCACTCCCCCTCTGTTCCCAGACTCATGCGGCACTTCTCTATAACTTCGTCTAGAAGGCCGTTGTTCTGATCTCCCGCCGCCAATATAATAAATAAGGCATTGGTGCGAGAATTCAAATTAACACACAGTCAGGCTGAGCAATAGGAATGCCATCTCACATTGGCGCCTTCACCGGGAAAGTTTTCTGAAACCCTGCAATCGGTATACGAAGATTATCTTCAGGAAACGCTCGACTCTTTAACTGCGTATCAAAAGGCATTCCCAGAAGAAAAGGTTGGGCAAATTATTGGTTGCGGCGGAGGATTTCTCTCGCACGATCTGCCGCGATACTTTCTCTGGCGGCGATAGTCCCGACATTTCGATCAATATTGACGTTTTCTTATAGTCCGGTTTTTCTCAAATTTTTTTAAGCACTAACACTTTCCTAACATTACTTTAACAATGTATGTCTGTGAGTAGGTGCAAACATTTTCTCAAACCCTCTAGTTTATCCATTTGGCCGAATCTTCAGTTTTTGTCGTTACTTGGAAAATTTTTTGTAAAACGATTTACATGGGATAATTGACATGTCTGCTTAGAATTATTAGCTTGATAGTGTTGCTAGCTGGCGAATGATTATGTTGTGTAAACCATAATCCAAAGGAACAAACATGAATATTCAAAAAGGAAACCGGGTGCTAGTCAATGTTGCCCCTTTTATTGGATCATGGCAGCGCAGTAAAGATTCAATCCCATGCCGTGTATTGTCTATCAAAGAATCTTGCATTGAAGTCGCCACGGAACATCCTTATCGCGAATTATCCATGTGGGTTTCACCGAGTTGGATCGAAGGGCTCGTAGACCCTGATTTTTGCCCTTCGCAAGAGGACAAGCATGAACCGCTTTACGTATAATGTAAATACGAATAGCCGGCAGATGCAACTTTGAAGATCATCCGCAGAAGTGTTAAAAATCCTATTTCTTTGTACCGGTAACTCTTGCCGCAGCCAAATGGCCGAAGGATGGGCGCGCCATCTTAAAGGCGACGCGATCGAACCATATTCCGCCGGCATAAAGGCACATGGCCTGAATCCGCTGGCTGTCAAAGTCATGGCGGAGGTCGGCATTGATATCTCCAAACAACGCTCTAAGACCGTCACGGAATTGTCCAAAATTAATTTCGATTATGTAGTGACGGTCTGTGGAGATGCGTATGAGTCTTGCCCGATATTCCCCGGCCGGACAAAAGTGATACATGTTGGTTTTGACGATCCCCCACGTCTTGCAATGAATGCTAAAACAGAGGAAGATCGATTTACCATATACCGGCGCGTGCGAGACGAAATCCGGGCATTTGTAGAAACACTATCCACATCCTGGCCCGATTGAGGGGAACGGTAGAACCTAGTTTTTTATCCCGAAAACTGTTCGAATTCCGCAACATGGCCACAGTTGTCTCATTCAGAATTCTCTTCGGGCAGAAAAAGTCCGAAAATGCCATCTCGTCAATCAGAACCTCTTCTACCTGTGCCGGCGGGGCGATCATGGATAGCGGTCTTCTTGCCGGATGAGCCGGGATCGACGAAAACACCCGTGAGACTACCGCCCAATTCATCGGCCTTTTTCGCAATCTCTGGTATCTGGACTTCGGGCGGCCTCTCTTTTTTCA
>Ga0187861_10003272_pt1 | contig 14475 bp, 13 predicted proteins | sample June2016WEW_10_1_3_FD_132986 | JGI IMG/M metagenome (GOLD analysis project Ga0187861, IMG submission 132986) | Peatland microbial communities from SPRUCE experiment site at the Marcell Experimental Forest, Minnesota, USA - June2016WEW_10_100 | ecosystem: Environmental > Terrestrial > Soil >...
AAGGTCGGACCCGATTTCCTCGATCCCACGTACCTGGCGTTGGCCTCGCAGCGTCCTTGCTACAACCTCGATGGCTGGATGACCGGCCGCGACTACGTGTTGCGGCTTTTCGCGCGCGCCGCCGCAGGGGCCGACCTGGCGGTCATCGAGGGTGTCATGGGGCTTTTCGACGGGGCCGATCCTTGCACCAACGCAGGCAGCACAGCGGAGATAGCTTTGTGGCTGGACGCGCCCGTGCTGCTGGCCGTCAACGCCCACGGTGCGGCGCGCAGCCTCGCGGCCATGGTCAGAGGTTTCTGCGAATTCGACTCGTCGCTGCGCATAGCCGGGGTCATTGCCAACCAGGCAGGTTCAGCACGCCACGCGCGCTGGCTGGAAGACTCGCTTGCCGCGGCGGGCCTGCCTCAGTTGCTCGGCGCAATCCCGCGCGGCGCATTTCCGGCGCTCCCGAGCCGGCACCTCGGCTTGGTCTCCGCCGACCGGCAGAGCCTTTCAGGGGAAGTGCTGAATTCCCTGGCGGATGCGCTGGAGCGCAATGTGTCCCTCGATGCCGTCATGCAGTTCGCTGCCAGCGCCCCGCCCTGTACCGCAGGCGTCCCGCCTGCAGAACCACAGGCCGGCGGGACGCCGGCGGTCCATAGCGCAGAGACACGCCTGAAACTGGGCGTGGCGCAGGACCGGGCTTTCCATTTCTACTATCCTGACAATCTCGAAGCGCTGCAAGCTCAGGGCTGCGAACTGGTCCGCTTCTCGCCTCTGGCCGACGCACAGCTTCCCGCGGGCCTCAAGGCGCTCTACCTCGGCGGCGGCTACCCGGAGGAGTACGCCGCGGAACTGGCTGCCAACAAGACCATGCTGGCCGGCATCCGGGCTTTTGCCGCTTCCGGCCGGACCGTCTACGCGGAGTGCGGCGGGTTGATGTACCTGGCTGAAGGGCTCCAGACCGTCGCCGGAGAGCGGCACGCGCTGGCCGGCGTGCTGCCGCTCTGGACGCGCATGTTGCCGCGGCGCAAGGCGCTCGGCTACGTCGAGGTGACGCTGACCCAGGACGCGCTCTGGGGCGCGCGCGGCAGCACCTTGCGCGGGCATGAGTTTCATTACTCGGAGTTGCTCGGGCCCGCGGCCTTGGACGGGCTGTGGAGGACCGTGTACTCTGTGCAGTCCCGCCGCGCGCCGCAGCCCGCCGCCGAGGGCTTCCAGCGCGGCCGCGTGCTCGCCAGTTACGTGCATGCGCATTTCGCCAGCCGGCCGGAGGCGGTCAAGAGCTTCACCGCTAATTGCGAGGCGGCCCCATGACGAAGACCAATGTCATGCCAGCCACGGGCGGGACGCCCGTGGTACCACGAGTGTCTCGCTCGTGCGAGGCGCCCACAGCATTGGTGCGCAAGCTTTACGCAAGTCCGCTCAGCGGGGAAGCGATTGAGGCGCTCTCGTTCGCCGCGATTGACCGCGAAGCCAAGGCGCATGCCTTCACGCCGGAGCAGTGGCAGGTTGTGCGCCGCATGATCCACACCACGGCGGACTTCGGGCTGATGGATGAAGTGCGGTTCTCGCCCGAGGCCATCGCCGCGGGCGTGCTGGCCTTGCAGTCCGGCCGGCCGCTTTATGCGGACTCCAACATGGTCCGCGCCGGACTGTCGCTCGCGCGGTTGCGAAGCGTCTGTCCAAGTTACGGGCCGCAGGACATAATCTGCCACGTGGCGGACGAAGACCTGGCGGAACAGGCCCGCGGCGCCGGCTTGCCACGCGCGCTCTTCGCGGTGCGCAAGGCCCGGGCGGTGCTGGAAGGAGGCATTGCGCTTTTCGGCAATTCGCCCGTGGGTCTGCTGGAACTGAACCGTCTGATCCTTGAAGAAGGCCTGCGCCCGGCGCTGGTGGTGGCCATGCCGGTGGGTTTCGTCCACGTGGTCGAGAGCAAGCAGGAGACCATGTCCCTGCCTGTGCCGTTCGTGGCGCTGGCAGGCCGGCGCGGCGGCAGCCCGCTGGCAGTCAGTGTCGTTCATGCGTTGACAGTTGTGGCGTGTTCGCAGCCTGGGCGGGCACGCCGTGAAAACGGGCCAGGCAAAGTCCGCTCGCCGTAGGGCGATCCGCCGGATCGCCCCGCAAGAGCGGAAGGCACTTGCAGAAGGAGGGCAGCGTGAAGCAAAAGAAGGCGGTCATCGCGTACCGCAAGACGTGCAAGACCAGTGGAACAGGTTTGTCGCACTACATTCTGCTGGAGAAGAAGGCGAAGTGAACGCGATCCGGGCGCTCCGGCACGGTGCCGGGGCGCCCGGCACTTCGGATTGCGGATTGCGGATTGTGGATTTTGCAGCCCTTCAGTCCCCCTGGCCCTTCCCATCCACTGGGGGCAGAGGATGGGAAGAATGAGAAGTATGGGAACGATGGGAGGACTCATCATCTTCTTCCCATCTTTCCCATCCTTCCCATTCTTCCCATGCTGGGAACGCGGAGACTGAACGGTTACTGGATTTTGGATTGTTTGGCAACAGAAAGGTACGAATGGCAAAGACGAAGACGAACAGCAGCGCGGCCTCCTCGCGGGGCCTGTACATCAACACGGGCAACGGGCCCACATTGCAGGTGCTGGACATCGGCCACCCGGACTACGTCGGGCTGGTGGACCCCGATGCGGCTTTCTGGTCCTTGCTGCAAAAGGACAAGCTCGGCGGCGCGCTCACCAGCCGCGCGTTCCTGGGGCCGTATCTGAAAGCGCGCGCCAGTTTCCTTGCTGAGATGCAGACGCTGCGCTTCGGCATGAAGCCGCTGGCCGTGTACATGAACCCGACCGAGCGCTGCAACCTCAACTGCAAATACTGTTACATCCCCGAGGACATGCGCAGGGAAGGCGTGACGATGTCCACGGCGCAGTTGCTCGAAGCGCTCAGCATCCTGAAAGCGTTCTTCAAGAAGATCCTTCCGGCCAGGTTGAAGCCGCAGATCGTCTTCCACGGCTCGGAACCCATGCTGGCCCGCGAGGCCATGTTCTGCGCCATAGAGAAGTTCCGGGATGATTTCCGTTTCGGCATTCAAACCAACGGCACGCTGCTGGATGAGGAGGCGCTGGAGTTCATCACCACACGGCAGATTGGCCTGGGCTTGTCGCTGGACGGCCACGTCCGCAAGATCGCCGACCGCACGCGGCAGACCTGGGCGGGCGACGGCGTGTTCGGCAAGGTCATCCATACTTTGGAGCGGCTTAAGGGCTACCCCAGTTACAACGTCATCTGCACCGTCACGCGCGAGAACATGCGCAGCCTGAACCGCATCGTTGACTTCCTGCACGGACTGGAAGTGCCGGTCTGCATGTTGAACCCCGTGCGCTGCACGCGGCAAGGCGCGCGCGACGTGAAGCCCAGCGACCACGAGTTGACGCCGTACTACCTGCGCGCGCTGGACCGCACTTATGAGCTGTATCGGCAGAGCGGCCGCAAGCTGGTCGTGGCCAATTTCGCCAACGTGCTGGTGAGCATCGTGGCGCCCACCGCGCGGCGCCTGATGTGCGACATTTCGCCCTGCGGCGGCGGGCGCTGTTTCTTTGCCTTGTCAGCCCAAGGGGGATTGTTCCCGTGCAGCGAGTTCATCGGCTTGCCGGAGTTCAACGGCGGGAACTTGTTCAAGGGCGAACTGGAAGCGGCGCTCAAGAGCCCCGCGTTCCAGAAGGTCACGGGCCGAAAGGTCGAAGACATTGACCCCTGCCGCCGTTGCGCCGTGCGGCATTTCTGCGGCTCACCGTGCCCGGCGGAGGCGCATGAGATGAAAGGCGGCATGGACCGGCCCGGCGCCTTCTGCGAACTGTACGAAGAGCAGGCGCGCTACGCGCTGCGGCTCATTGCCGACCACAAAGTGGATGCCTTCCTTTGGGACGGCTGGGACAAAGGGACAAAGACGGCGCTTGAACTTTCGGCTGTCTAACACGGATCATTCACCACAGAGGACACAGAGAAGAAGTTTTGGATTTTTGAAAGGCCTGAATTCTGCTGTTCTCTGTGCTCTCTGTGTTCTCTGTGGTGAAATAAGGAGCACCTGATGCAAGCAATCATTCTATTGGGCCACGGCAGCCGCGTGCCCGGGGCGAGCAAGGACATGGAGAACGTCGCCACGGGCTTGCGGGACAAATATCACCACCCGCTGGTTGAGTTTTGCCACATGTCCCAATTGGGTCCGCACTTTCCCGAAGCGTTCGAGAAGTGCGTACGCCAGGGAGCAACCGAGGTGCTGGTGCTGCCCTATTTTCTGCACATGGGCCAGCACTTGTGCGCCGACATCCCGCGCATCTTGCGGGAGCAGGGCGCAAAGTTTCCGCACGTGAAGATCGTCCTCGGCAAGAACCTCGGCTACGATCCGGTCCTCGTGGACCTGATGGAGAAGAGGATCGGCGAGTCTCTCAGCCTTCCGGACGTCCGCGATTTGCCACTCGAAACAAGGGAGGACGTGAGCGGCGCGCATCAATGCGGACATGGCGTTGGCGTTCACTCGCACGCCTCGCCGGAGGGGGCAGGGGGAGGGCCGGCGTAATGCACGGCAAGCGCAGCACGTTCTTGATTCTGTGCGTGGCAGCCTTGGCGCTGTTTCCCGGCCCGGCCTACGCGATGCACATTGCCGAATGCATCCTGCCTTGGCCGTGGGCCGGCCTTTGGTTTGCCGTCAGCCTGCCGTTTGTGTGGTGGGGTCTGCACGACATCCAGAAACGCAGCCGGCAACGGCCCTACATGAAAGCGCTGGTAGGGTTGGTGGGGGCCGCGGTTTTCATTATCTCTTGCATGCCCGTCCCGGTGCCGTGGGTCGGCACCTGTTCCCATCCTTGCGGGACGGGCTTGGCCGCCATCCTGATAGGCCCGGCGGCGACGGTGGTCGTGGCCAGCGTGGCCTTGCTTCTGCAAGCCCTTTTCCTCGCCCACGGCGGCTTGACCACCTTGGGGGCGAACATTCTTTCGATGGGCATCGCAGGCGCTTTCGTGGGGTACGGGGTGTTTCGGCTCGCGCGGCGCCTGGGCGCGTCATACTTCGTGGCCGCATTCCTGGCTGGGCTGTTGTCGGATTGGGCCACGTATGCGGTCACCTCGTATGAGCTCGCCAGCGCCTTGTGCGGCCAACACTCCTTCCAGAAAATGTTTCTGACAATCCTCGTGGCTTTCGCCCCCACACAAATCCCGCTGGGAGTGGCCGAGGGGATGGTCTCGGGGATGGCCTGTGCCTTCGTCCTTTCCAGAAGGCCGGAGTTGCTGGGCCGGCTGGCGGAGGGAAACTGCGCATGAAGAACCACCATTGGGCCGCGCTGGTCTTGGCGCTGCTGCTCTCCACCTGGCTGTGCGGAGCCGCTGAAGCACCGCGCGACGCCCCAAGCGGTGCCTCCACCAAGGCGGCGGAGAAGGAGGCCAAACCCAACTGGCAGGGCGTGGACGAGACCGTGGTGGAGAAAGTCGCGCGCGAAGCCGGGCGGCCCCCGCGGGAGCCTTTCATCAATACAGACCAGGGAGACCTGCTGCTGTTCTGTTTCCTGGTTGCCGGCGTGATCGGCGGCTTCGTTGCAGGCTACTGCTTCCGCGGGCTGTTCCCGCCACGGCGCCGCGAGAAAGATGGGAAAGCTCCAGAGGACACGAAGGTCAATGTTTGATCTCTTCTCGGACATCATGGCCTGCCGTACCAACGCGCTGACGCGGGTGGATTCCCGAGTCAAACTGGTGAGCGCACTGGCCGTGCTGGTAGCGGTGTTGTGCTCCACGCATCTGGCTTTGCCTCTGGCCGTCCTGGCGGCCTGCCTGGCCGCCATGCTGGCGCTGCGCCTGCCGGTGCGTCTGACTCTCTTGCGCCTAGCGGCTCCGGCGGTTGTAGTGCTGGTTCTGACGGTCGTGCAGGTCTTCATGTACGGCGTCACGCCGCTCTGGACTTTCACCCTGGGCGGCTGCACGTTCACTGCCACGGTGGAAGGCGCGTGGAAAGGCGCCCTGTTGGGGGCGCGCGTGTTTGGGGCGGTCAGCGCCATGTTGCTGCTCAGTTCGGTCACCCCGGCGCACCAGCTCTTCCATGCGTTGCGCTGGCTGGGCATGCCCAAGACCTGGGTGGAAGTGGCGCTGCTGATGTATCGTTACGTCTTCGTCTTGCTGGATGAAACCGCCGACGTGGCCACGGCCCAGCGAGTGCGCCTGGGCTATGCCGGCGTGTCGCGCTCTCTTTCCTCGCTCGGAGTATTGTCGGGGACAGTGATCGTCCGCTCGCTGGACCAATCCATGCGCACGCATGAAGCGATGGTGTTGCGCTGTTACAGAGGCAGCATGCCCTTTGGCCCGCTGCCGGTTTTGGGCCGCAAGGAACGCTGGCTGCTGCTCCTGGTGCCGCTGGCCATGGCGGGACTTTGTTGCCTGGCCGAGTGCCTCGGGAGGCCACAGTGAAGGAGGACGCCGGCTCGCTCGCGCTTTCGGCCTCGCAGGTCTCCTTCTCTTACGAGGAAGGCACGTGCGCGCTGCACCAGGTTGATTTCCACGCCCAGGCCGGCGAGTTCGTCGCTCTGCTGGCCTCGAACGGTTCGGGGAAGACCACGTTGATCAAGGTGCTGGCCGGCTTGCTCCAGCCGCAGCAAGGCACGGTGCTGGTGAGCGGCCAGGACATCCGGAAAATTGCCGCCACGGAACTCTACCAGCGCGTGGGCCTGGTGCTGCAAAACCCCAATGACCAGCTTTTCGGCGCGACGGTCGAGGAAGACGTGGCCTTCGGACCGCGCAACCTCGGACTGACGGAGAACGAGGTCCAGAAGCGTGTCACCGAATCCCTGGAGGCTGTGGCAGCCGGTCCTTTGCGCAGCCGCGCCATCCACCATCTAAGTTTCGGCGAGCAGAAACGAGTGGCCGTTGCCGGCGTGCTGGCCATGCACGCGGCGACGCTCATCCTTGATGAGCCCACAGCGGGCTTGGACCCAATGGGCGAGACGCTGATGATGCGCCTGCTGAACCGGCTCAACCGCGAGCAGCACATCACCATCGTCCTGGCGACCCATTCGGTGGACATGCTGCCGCTCTTCGCGGCGCGCATTTGCGTGCTCAGCCACGGCAAGTTGCTGAAGGTCGGCCCGCCCGAGGAGATCTTCTGCGACCACGACATGCTCGCCCGCGCCAGCCTGCGGCTGCCTTATGTCTCCCGGCTGCTGCACGAATTGAAGCGCTACGACGGCGTGCCGATCAACGGCCTGCCGCTGACAGTGGGCGAGGCGCGCAAGCAGTTGCTGGAGCTGCTGCCTGAAGAAGTGCTCACCAAGCCCGAGCTGCAGGCGCTGCCCAGGCCGCCGGAGGAAGACTTGTCGTGAAACCCGGCCGCACCGGATACACCACCGGCACGTGCGCCGCGGCTGCGGCCAAGGCCGCGGCGTTGGTCCTCACAGGCCACGCCGCTCCCGAGGTGGCTGAAGTTTTTCTGCCGGACGGCACGCCGGCCAGGCTGCCTGTGTTGTTCGCGCGCCGTCTCGAAGGCATAGGCGCAGAAGCCGGAGTGCGCAAGGACGCCAGCAGCGACCCCGATGTCACGGCCGCGCAGACAGTCGTCGCGACGGTGAGCTGGACCGCCGGCCCGGAGATCGTCTTCGCGGCCGGCGAAGGCGTGGGGACCGTTACCAAGCCGGGCCTTTCGGTTGCGCCCGGCGAACCCGCCATCAACCCCGTGCCGCGCCAGATGATCCGCCAGGCCGTCGCCGCAGTCACACCCCGCGCGGTGAAGGTGGCAATCTCCATCCCTGGCGGCCGGGAGTTGGCCGGGAAGACATTCAATCCGCGCCTGGGAATCGCCGGCGGGCTTTCCATTCTGGGCACGACTGGAGTGGTACGCCCCTTCAGCCATCCCGCGTTGCAGGACTCCCTGAAATGCGGCGTGGACGTGGCCACGGCCTGCGGGATTGCCAGCCCTGTGCTCGTGCCGGGACACATTGGCGAGCGCGCCGCGCGCCGGCACTTCGAGCTGCGGGAAGAACAGGTGGTTGAAGTCAGCAACGAATGGGGTTTCATGCTGGGGCTGGTGGCGCGTGCGCCGTTCCAGCACCTTCTGGCGCTGGGACATCCCGGCAAACTCGCCAAGCTGGCCGCGCGCGCGTGGGACACGCATTCGTCCCGCTCGGCGAGCCCCGTGCCCCTGGTCGCCGCGCTCGGCAAGACCGTGCTGGGCCGCGAACTCCCGGACACGCCCACGGTGGAGGGCCTCTTCAAGTCCCTGTCCGCCGCAGAGGGACAACAACTTGCCTGCGCGCTGGCGGGGCAGGTACGGGAGCAGGTTGCCGCATTCCTGCGCGCGGCCAACGCGCCCGGCCCTCGGGACGCCGCGGTGGTGTTGATCAACATGCGCGGCGACTGGCTTGGCAGCCACGGAGATTTGAGCCCATGGCCAAGGCGGCAGTGAAGATCACAATCTGCGGCTGCGGCCCCGGCGCGCCGGAATACCTGACGCCGGTCGTGCGGCAGGCCGTGGAGCGCGCCGAGGTGCTCGTGGGGGCACGCCGGCTGTTGGAACTCTTTCCTGAAAGCGCGGCGGAGCGGGTCGCCGTCGGTGCGGACACGGAACGGGCCTTACAGGAGATCGCTGCGCGTCACGGACGCCGCGTCGCAGTCCTCGTGACCGGCGACGCGGGCCTGTGCAGTTTCGCGCAGCCGGTGCTGAAGCGTTTTGGCCGGGAAGCCTGCGCGGTAGTGCCCGGCATTAGTTCGGTGCAGGTGGCCTTCGCGCGTCTCGGCCTGGACTGGCTTGACGCGCGCATTCTTAGCGCCCACGCTGAGAATCCGCGCGCTGACTCCGGCGTGTTCGTGGGCTGTGAAAAGTTCGCCGTCCTGTTGGGCCGGAAAGAGGCGCTTGCCTGGGCCGCAGAGTTGGCGGGCGCGCTGGGCAGCGCTTATCGCATTTTCGTCTGTGAGAACCTGACGCTGAAGGACGAGCGGGTCCGCGAGACCACGGCGGCGGAACTGCCTGCGCTGAAGGTCTCTTCGCTCGCGCTGGTGCTCCTGGTGAAGAAAGGCTTGCTGGCATGACACTGGGCACGTTGTACGGCATCGGCATCGGGCCGGGCGACCCCGAGTTGATTACCGTCAAGGGCGCCGGCCTGCTGCGGCGCTGCCGGCATGTTTTCGTGCCCAAGGCGCGGACCGCCGCGGAGAGCCTGGCCTGGTCCATCGCGCGCCGGCACGCGCAGGCCGAAGCCACGGTGCATGAGCTGGTCTTTCCCATGACCACGGACAGCCGGGAACTGGAAGAGCGCTGGCGCGAGTCCGCGCGGCAGGTCGCCGCGGTGCTGCACGGCGGCGAGGACGCCTGCTTCTTGACGCTCGGGGACCCCTTCCTGTACTCGACCTACATTTACCTGGTGCGCGCCTTGCGCCAGGAGTTGGCCGCAGTGCGCGTGGTCACTGTGCCGGGCGTGACGGCTTTCAGCGCGGCGGCGGCGCTGGCCGGGTTTCCTGTCGGCGAAGGCAAGAAGCCTGTCACCATCGTGCCCGCTTCCGACGATCTGGAACAGGCGCGGCGCGCCATCGCGGGCGGCGGCACGGTGGTCTTGATGAAGATCGGCAAACGGCTGCGGGAGATCCTGAAGTTGCTCGAGGACTGCGGCGTGCTCGAACGCAGCGTGCTGGTGGCGCGAGTGGGGCTGCCGGAGGAACGCCTGGAAACCGACCTGCGCAGGCTGAAGGAAGCAGGCACGGAGGCGGAGTACCTGGCGGTCATTCTGGTGCAGGCGGGTTAGCCCAAATCATTCACCGCAGAGACGCAGAGAGCGCAGAGAACAGCAGGGGAGTTGGGTTTGATAGGCATTATGTTTATCAGTTCACTCTGCGTCCTCTGCGTCTCTGCGGTGAATAGGGAGGTCGGATAGATGCAAGTCCACTTCGTCGGCGCCGGCCCTGGTGATCCTGAACTGCTGACGCGCAAGGCCGAGCGGCTCTTGCGCGCCTGCCGCTTCTGCATCTACGCGGGCTCGCTGGTCAGCCCCGAGGTGCTGGCGCTGCTCCCGCCGGACACCGAGCGGCACGACTCCGCAGCACTGACCCTGAAGCAGACCACGGCCCTGTGCCTGAGCGCGCGCGAACGCGGCTTGGACGTGGTGCGGCTCCATTCCGGCGATCCGGCGATTTACGGCGCGATTCGCGAGCAGATGGACGAGCTGGACGCGGCGGGCATTGCTTACGAGGTCGTCCCCGGAGTCAGTTCGTTCCAGGCCGCCGCGGCTGCCTTGCGCACGGAACTGACCGCGCCGGAAGCGGCCCAGACGATCATCCTCTCCCGCGTCGCGGACCGTACGCCCGTGCCGCCGGAGCAGGCGTTGGTCCAGTTGGCGCAAACGCACGCCACGTTGTGCCTGTTCCTTTCCGTACACAAGATCGAGCCAATCGCCGGCATCCTCGCGGCCTGCTATGGGGCCGATTGCCCTGCCGCGGTCGTTTACCGGGCCTCCTGGCCGGACCAGCAGGTTATCACCGGCACGCTGGCCGATATTGCCGCGAAGGTCCAGGCCGCGGGCATCCACAAGACTGCTCTGATTCTGGTTGGCCGGGCATTGGGTCGCGGCCAAGCGGCATCGAAGCTCTACGATGCGAAATTTTCGCACGGTCATCGCAAGGGCGCGCAAGAATGAAATGTGCATTGATCGCCCTCTCAAGGGAAGGGGCCGCTCTGGCCCGCATCGTGGCACGGTCTTTGCCCAGTGCGGATGTTTTTGTCCATGTTGCGCAGGCTGTCAGCCTGCGGGGCGATCCAGCGGATCGCCCTACAGCGCCGGTGCAGACTTTCCGCAGCATTATGGCCCTGACCAAGCGTGTCTTCCGCAACTACTGCGGTCTGGTCTACTTCGCGCCCTGCGGCGTGGTTGCTCGAGCATTGGCGCCGCAGGTCAAACACAAGCTGCGGGACCCCGCGGTGGTCGTCGTGGACGCCGGCGGACGGTACGCAATCAGCCTGCTCTCCGGCCACGAAGGCGGCGCCAATGAACTCGCCCTGCGCGTGGCCAACATTCTAGGCGCCGAGCCGGTCGTTACGACCACCACCGAGGCGCTCAAGACGGCGATTGTCGGCGTCGGTTGCCGGCGGGGAGTCGCGGCGGACAGGATCGTCACCGCCGTGTGCCGGGCGCTCAGGGCCGCGCGGGTAAGTTTGGCGGAAGTCCGCGTGCTGGCTTCGGCCGACATCAAGGCCGGCGAAAACGGGCTGCTGGAGGCGGCGCGCATTCTCCGTCTGCCGCTGCGTTTCATCTCTGCGGATGAGTTGCGCTCGACAGCCAAGACTTTTCGGCATTCCAGATTCGTGCAAAGCAAAGTGGCGCTGCCCGCGGTGGCGGAACCCGCCGCCTTGCTGGCGGGAAGGAGGACGCGATTAGTACTGCCAAAGAGGGCCTGGCGCGGAGTGACCGTGGCCATAGCCAGGGAAAGCTGTTTGTGGTCGGAATTGGCCCCGGCGGGAAGCTCGACCGCACGCACCGCGCCGAGCAAGCCATCGCCGCGAGCCAGGTAGTTGCCGGCTACGCCAGATACCTGGAACAGATCAGCGACCTGACCGCGGGCAAGGAGCTGATCTCCTCGGGGATGACACAGGAAGCCGTCCGCTGCGCCCGGGCGTTGGAGCGCGCCGCCGCAGGCGCCACAGTGGCGCTGGTTTCGTCCGGCGACGCCGGCGTCTACGGCATGGCGGGCCTGGCGCTTGAGATGGCCGCCGAGGCCGGGCAGGAGATCCGGATCGAGATTGTCCCCGGTGTCTCCGCCGCCAACGCTGCCGCGGCCTGCCTGGGCGCGCCGCTGATGCTGGATTTCGCGGTCATCAGCCTGAGTGACCTGCTTGTTCCCTGGCCGGTCATTCGCCGGCGCCTGGAGGCCGTGGCAGGCGCGGACCTGGTCGCCGCCCTTTACAATCCCCGCAGCAAGAAGCGCACGCGGCAACTGGAAGGGGCCGCGGCGATCTTCAGCGCCCACCGCCCCGCCTCGACGCCCGTGGGCATTGTCACTGCCGCGGGCTCCGAGGAAGAACGGACCGTGCTCACCACACTGGAGCGCTTTCTCGAACATGAGATTGGCATGCGCAGCGTCGTGATAATCGGCAACCGGTCCTCGAAAGCTCTCCGCGGTTGGTTCGTCACGCCGCGAGGTTATAAGGTCGTGACGAGGAGCGAGGGATGAGGGGCGAGGGACGAGGGACTAGGATTCTTCTCCTGGGCGGAACCAGCGAGACAGCGCCTTTGGCCACCGCGCTGGCGGAAGCGGGCTACCTCGTTCTGGTTTCCACTGCCACTGACATCCCATTGGACACGGGACAGCACGCGCGCATTCGCAAACGCACGGGCGGGCTCGACGCCGAGAGCCTGGCCGCCTTGGCGCAGGCGGAAGGCATCCGGGCCATCGTGGACGCGGCCCATCCGTATGCCACGGCAGCGCACTTGGCCGCCGGCGCAGCCGCCGGGAAGCTGCGCATTCCCTGTCTGACTTACGTCCGGCCGTCAGGGCTGCCCGCGGACGCTTGCGTGCCCAGCGCGGCCACGCACGAGGAAGCTGCACGCCTGGCCTGCGAGGCCGGCGGCCCCATCCTGCTGACCACCGGATCCCGAAACATCGCTCCGTACGCCAACGCGGCCCGCTCGCGCGGCAGCGCCATTTTTGTGCGCGTCTTGCCGGTTGCAGAATCCCGCGCCGCCTGCCGCGCCGCCGGCGTACCCGAGGAGAACATAATCGCGGGCCGCGGGCCGTTCAGCCTCGCGGACAACCGCGCGCTGATCAGGAAACTCGGAATCAAGACGCTGGTCACCAAAGACAGCGGCGCGGCAGGCGGGCTGGCCGAGAAACTGGAAGCAGCCAGGCTGGAGAACTGCCGCGTGATAATAGTCCGCCGACCGCCCTCTTGCGCGAGCGAGACATTCGGCAGCATTTCAGAACTCGTTCAGGCACTGGCAGAGCGTTTGTAGGGCGAGCTTTCCAGCCTGTCCGGACAACCTGGAAAGGCTGTCCTACCGCCCCTCCGTTCACCGCAGCGCCTCCAGCGCCTGCAAGCACAACCGCTGCACCGGCTCAAACCACACGAACAGTGCCAGCAGCGCGGCGCACTTGCACACAGCCAGCACGCGGTAGGTCACAGGCGCGGGTGCGGCCGGGGCCAGCGCTTCGTCAGGCTGATCTATGGCCACCGCCTTGGCCAGCCGCATGTAGTAATAGAGGCTGACCACGGAGTTGACGCCGATCCACACGATCATGCCGTAACGTCCGGCCTCGGCCAGCCGCCACATGATCAGGTACTTGCCGATAAAGCCGCCCAAGGGGGGCAGCCCGGTAAGGCTGAACAGGAACACACAGAGCATCACGCACAGCAGCGGTTCGCGCTTCATCGCCCCGCGCAACTGGCGCAGGTCCGACCCGCCGAAGCTGTTCTCCAGTGCAATCAGGACCAGGAAGGCCCCCAGGTTCATGAACAGGTAGATCACCAGATAGAGCAGCACCGCGGCCGGGCCGCGAGTGTCCTCGAGCACCGACAAGCCGGCGAGCATGTAGCCGGCGTGGGCAATGGATGAAAACGCCAGCATGCGCTTGGCGTTGGACTGCCCCAGCGCCGACAGATTGCCCAGCACCATAGTCAGGACGGCCAGCACCGCAATGATGCTTTCCACGTGCGGATAGGAGAGCCATGCGTGCGTCGTATCGCCGATGGGGAAAAATGCGCACAGGGCGCGGATCAGCGCCGCGAAACCGGCCGCCTTCGGCACCACGGAGAAGAACCCCGTGGCCACCGTCGGCGCGCCTTCGTACACGTCCGGCGACCAGTAGTGGAACGGCACAGCGGCTATCTTGTAGAGGAAGCCGGAGAAGAAAAGCACCAGGATCGCAGCCAGCGCACCCGGTGAGATCGAGCCGCACTCTTTTTCGAGTTTCAGGAGCTGCGAGAGCACGCCTGAGACCTGGCCTTCCGGGCCGGTCCTATCGAGCAGGCTCAGGGTGCCTGTCAGGCCGTAGAGGTAAGACATGCCAAAGAGCATGATGCCGGAAGACATCGCGCCGTAAACCACGTACTTGATGCCGGCCTCAGCCGACTTGCGGTCCCGGCGCAGCGACCCGGCCAGCGCGTAGCTGACGATCGAGAGGAACTCCAGCGCCAGATAGATCATCAGCAGGTTCGTCGCGGAGGCCAGGAACATGGCACCCGCACAGACCGCCACCAGCAGCAGGAAGAAGTCGCCCTGGTTCCGGCCGGACACTTCGCGCGAATGCACCGCCAGCAAAAGCGACACAGCGGTGCCCAGCAACAGGAGCAGCTTGAAGAAAACGCTGTACTGGTCATAGGCGAGCATGCCGGAGAAGATCAGCCTCCGGGACAGCACGCCCTGATTCACCTGGTTGACGAACTCCTGGTTCTGCCGCCAGGCCAGCCACAGCGCCACTAGCAGGCCGACAAGGCACACGTAGCCGGTGTTCTTCCGCCGCTCTTCCGGCACGGCCAAGTCGTAGAGCAGCGCCATCACAAATGTGGCCACAACCATCA
>Ga0187861_10003275_pt1 | contig 14463 bp, 9 predicted proteins | sample June2016WEW_10_1_3_FD_132986 | JGI IMG/M metagenome (GOLD analysis project Ga0187861, IMG submission 132986) | Peatland microbial communities from SPRUCE experiment site at the Marcell Experimental Forest, Minnesota, USA - June2016WEW_10_100 | ecosystem: Environmental > Terrestrial > Soil >...
CGTTTACCGATGGGGAGAGCGATGTCTTCGATGCAAATCAGATTTTCTTTGCAGAGAATGCTTGCCCGTTCGATTACATTTTCTAATTCACGCACGTTACCGGGCCAATCATATTTCATTAGCAATTCAAGCGCCTTTGGTTCTATCATTTTCAATTCACGTGGACGCACGCGATTCTTTAAAAAAGAATCCACGAGTAGAGGAATGTCTTCCGGTCGTTCCCGCAACGAGGGCACAGACAGCGTGATAACATTAATACGATATAACAGATCCTCGCGGAATTTTCCATTACCGATTTCGTCATGCAAATTTTTATTTGTAGCAGAAATCACGCGTACATCTGATTTAAAATTTTTATTGCCGCCTACACGCCTATACTCACCAGTTTGCAAGAATCGTAAAAGTTTCGGTTGAATCATTAAACTAATCTCGCCAATTTCATCGAGGAAGAGCGTCCCGCCATTGGCAATTTCAACAATACCCTGCTTCATAGCGTGTGCATCGGTGAAAGCGCCCTTCTCATAGCCAAATAATTCACTTTCAAGCAGGTTCTCCGGAATAGACGCACAATTCAATGCAACAAACTGCTGATCTTTGCGCGAACTATTTTTATGTAGGAAGTTTGCAACAAGTTCTTTGCCTGTGCCGCTTGCACCCTGAATGAGAACGGGAGAATCGGTCGGCGCAACTTTGGCTGCTATATTCAGCAATTCCAGCATCGGTTTGCTTTCACCAACAATATTGCCGGTGAAAGTATGGCGTGCAAGTTCCGATTTCAAAACTTTATTTTCGAGACTGAGTCGCTTACGCTCCATTGCATGTTCAATAACAGCAAGGAGTTCGTCTCCCGCATAGGGTTTCGTAATGTAGCTGTATGCGCCCAATTGCATGCACTCGACTGCAATTTTCACATCGTGCACACCTGTAAGCATAATGACTTGCGTATCGAAGGAATGGTCGCGGATAAACTTCAACACTTCCACACCATCCACGCGGGGAAGTTTTACATCCAGCAGAACGAGATCAAATATATGCTGTTGCAGAGCATTAATGGCAAGAACGCCATCTTTCGCAACTTCTACTTTGTATCCTTCTTGAGTAAGCAATACCTGAATGACTTGAAGGAACGGTTCCTCGTCATCGACTGCAAGAATGGAAATAGATTCATTTTTCATGATATATTTAGAATGAAAAAACGTTTATCGGATCGGAAGTGCGAAATAGAATGTGGCACCTTTCCCGACTTCCGATTCGACCCAAATTTTTCCGTTATGTGCTTCAATGATACGCTGCGAAATAACAAGTCCAAGCCCGGACAATTTTTCTTTATTTGACTTCTCGGAGACGAGATCGCGATAGCGATCAAAAATCAATGGTAGTTCTTCCGATGGAATGCCGGTGCCGCTATTAAACACTGAAACCATTACATGCTCAGTCGGCTGTTGTCCTTCTTCCAGCACAAGAGCGACTTTGCGCACTTGCACAACGATGGCACCTTGAGGCGGTGTATGAGCAACAGCATTGCTCATGAAATTTTTTATCACTTGTTCGATTTTTTCTGAATCATATTCAAGTGACGGCAAATCAGGTTCTGTGTAGAAATCTAAGGTGATGTTGCTTGATTGAATTGGGACATGGAATTCCTGTGTTATATTTTGCGCCGATGCTCCAAGACTGCTGATACCTTTATTCAATCGTATGCGTCCGCCTTCAAGTTTTGTCAAGTCCATCATATCAGTTAAAAGATTTATCACTTTGTCGATAGATGTAGTCATGTAACCAAGCAATTCTTTCTGATGATCTCCGAGCGAACCAGCCATTCCTTTAAGTAAGTAACCGATGCTTTGGCGAAGGCCAGCGATAGGATTGTGAAGATCATAAAGTAAGCGAGCAGTGTGTTCCGCTTGCAGGCGGTGAATGCGGTCTTCAGCATCACGTGCGCGGATAATTCCTTTAAGTTGAGGTACGAGTTGGTCCATATCAATGGGCTTGGTAAGGTATTCCTTTGCGCCAAGCTTCATCGCTTCAACTGCCATACTGACATCACTCATACCCGTCATCATGACAACTTCTGTCTGTGCTGAATTCTTTTTGATATAGCGCAGAACTTCCAAACCATTGGCGCCAGGCATTTTGATATCGAGAATGGCAATATCAAAATCCTTCTCCTGCACTTTCTTTATCGCTTCTACGCCATCGGCTGCTTGTTCGACATCGAATCCTTCATCAACAAGCCAAGCGACGACTGTCATACGAAGCGGATCTTCGTCATCGGCGATGAGGACTTGAATTTTTTCTTCACTCATAAGCGATCACTTTTGCTTGGCAAGGCACTTTACCTATCACCACACTCTAATTAATGCAGCGTCGAAGCTGGAAAGAATTTCGTATCGATAATTAAAGGCTTTGTAAATTCTACTAACGGAAATAATAACCAGATTCGCTTGAAAAGTCAATTGCTTTCTCCTTTTATGGTTGCATGGAAGGGTTGAAATTGACACCAAGCACTGCTACATTAGAGTACGAACTTCTATCAATCGATCGGTTTACAATGAAAAACCACATTCTCGATGGCAGCCAGCTTACTATTCCTCAAGTATTTGACCTTGCAAATAAAACCGCCCATGCGAAAATAGGTTTAACTGCGAAACGAAAAATCTTGCGAGCGAGAAAACTTGTGGATCAGTGGATAAAAAACAGTGAAGTAGTGTATGGTGTAACCACCGGTTTTGGAGAATTTGCCAATGTATTGGTAAAGGCAGAAGATATTGAACAACTTCAAGAAAATCTGATTTTCAGCCACGCTGCAGGCGCCGGCGATCCATTACCGGAAGAAGTGGTACGAGCAATGATGGTATTGCGGGTCAATGCATTAGCGAAAGGATTTTCGGGAATACGGCTTTCGACGGTAGAGTTATTGATGGAAATGTTAAATCGCGATATTATTCCGGTCATTCCTTCACAAGGATCCGTTGGAGCAAGCGGTGATCTCGTTCAGCTTGCACATCTAGTATTGGCGATGATGGGGAAAGGAAAAATAAATCAAAAGGATAAAGAACAAAGAACAAAGTATAAACTTGTTGATTCGAGTCTAGTACTTCGGAAGAATGGACTGCGGCCGATTCATCTAGCTGCAAAGGAAGGGCTTGCACTCATCAATGGTACACAAATGATGACAGCGTACGCCGCGCTGGCGGTTCATCAATCAAAACTTTTAACAAAGATCGCAGATATTGTCGCTTCGATCAGCGTGGAGGCGCTGCGTGGAAGTGACAACGCGTTTGATGAACGGATTCATCGGCTTCGTCCTTACAAAGGTCAATTGACAGTTGCAAAGAATATGCGGAGGTTGATGTACGGCAGTGAATTGCGAGAGTCTCACCGGCGCAACGACACGCGTGTGCAAGATGCTTATTCGATGCGATGTATTCCGCAAGTGCATGGCGCTTCACGCGATGCAATCGACTATGTGTATGATAAAATTTCTATAGAAATAAATTCTGCGAATGACAATCCTCTCATCTTTCCTGAAGATGGCATTCATCTTGAAGGCGGCAACTTTCATGGTCAGCCAATGGCGCTGGCAATGGATTTCCTTGCTATTGCGTTGTCAGAACTCGCTAATATTTCTGAACGGCGCATTGAGCGATTAGTGAATGGTTCACTAAGTGGTCTGCCGCGTTTTCTTACTCCCAATGGCGGACTGAATTCCGGTCTGATGATTGCACAGTATACAGCCGCTTCACTCGTTTCAGAAAACAAAGTACTTGCGCATCCGGCGAGTGTAGATTCAATTCCGACTTCCGCAAATCAAGAGGATCACAACAGCATGGGTTCTATCAGTGCGCAGAAGGCATGGCGTGTACTAAAGAATGCGCAGACAGTTCTTGCCATCGAATTATTATGTGCCAGTCAGGGAATGGACTTCGCAAGAACGTTGAAAGATAGAAAACAACTCAGGGCCGGCAGGGGAACAGAAGTGGCATATCAATTTGTTCGAAAGAATATCAAACATCTTAATCGAGATCGAGTGCTTTACAATGATATTCAAAAGGCGCTAAGATTAATTTTGGATGGAAGCATTCTTCCTATAGTGGAAAAAAGAGTTGGAAAATTGGATTGATGAAATAATTATTACACTTAAACAGAAAGACGATTTATGAAATTCAAAAAAGAATTCATCAGAACTCTGCCAAAAGTTTTACTGCACGATCATCTCGATGGCGGTGTACGTCCGCAAACTGTAATTGAATTAGCAAAAGATCAGAAGTACAAAAAACTTCCGACTACTGATGCAGGCGAATTGGCAGAATGGTTTCATCGCGGCGCTACCCGTGGAAGTTTATCGCTTTTCCTTGAAGGATTCGAGCATACGTGCGGCGTGATGCAAACGGAAGAAGCGCTTGAACGCGTGGCGTATGAAACGTTGGCAGACATGAAAAAAGATGGAGTAGTGTACATCGAATCGCGGTTCGCACCAGTGTTTCATATCGGCAAGGGACTTGATCCGCATAAAGTAGTGATGGCAGTACTGCGTGGATTTGAGCGTGGGAAAAAAGATTTCGGAGTTCATTACGGTTTGATAATTTGCGCAATGCGGCATATGGATCCATCCGTTTCGTTAGAGATGGCAGAGTTGGCGGTTGATTTCCGGAATCGCGGAGTGGTTGGTTTCGATCTTGCTGGCGAAGAAGGCGGTTATCCGCCCAAAAAACATGTTGATGCGTTTGAATATATCCAACGTGAAAATTTTAATATCACCGTTCATGCGGGTGAAGCATTCGGCAAGGAATCGATCTGGCAGGCGATTCAATGGTGTGGTGCGCATCGCATTGGACATGCAACGCGCCTAATAGAAGATATGCGTGTAAAAAAAGGCGAAGTGTTGAACATGGGAACACTTGCACAGTATGTGTTAGACAAACGCATTCCGCTCGAAATCTGTCTTACCAGCAATGTACACACCGGTGCGGTGCAAAGTATGGAAGAACATCCATTCGGTATTCTCTATCGTTATAAGTTCCGCTGTACGCTTAACACCGACGATCGCCTTATGAGCAATATTACGCTCACAGATGAGTATTGCAAGGCGGCAGAAATGTTCAACTTGAAATTTGAAGATTTGGAAAAGCTGACTATTAATGCGATGAAGAGCGCATTTATGCCGTACAAGCAGCGCATTGCATTAATTTACAATGTGTTAAAACCTGGATTTGCAAAAGCTAAAGAGAAATTGAAGGGGTGAGAGTAATACAGATTTTTGCATGAGTCTAAAAATAGCGATTATAATTAGTGCAGATCCGGCTGGACTTACTACTGCATATTAACTTTTAACGCTTACTAAAATAAAACTTATTATCTTCGAAGCAACGGATATCGCGCATACTCTTTCACTGCTGATTCTTCAGTATGCACCGGTACAATAATATGGATCACTCTATGCTTACAGCGATGACGGCAATGGATAATATTCTTGCGAATGTTAAAAACCGAAGATAATCTTGGGAAAGTAAATACAGAAACTGATTATCATGAAGGAAAATGAAATGAAATCTTCCGATGTTTGGAAGTTTATTCTTGCTGCGTTATTTTTTATAGGATTATATACGGCCATTGCCTATCTCCAGAATAATTTTGCATTTAATAACTTTGATTACGGAAAAACGAACGGATTTTTTATGAAATGGATTGCAGATCCGGAATTCCAATCGTTCATCTGGAAGCTTCTCTTGCTACTTCCGGCGTTAGTTCTGCTTGCTTTTGCCTTCGTGCAAACCAGCATTCGGATTTCTTTCCCAGAAAAGATCAATGAAAAAATTGTTGTGGGAACGGTCATGGTTATTGCTACGATTATTCTTGTACTATCCACTCAGTTTGTCTTTCACGAAACGCAGGTCACGGATGATGAAAACACATACGACTTTCAAGCGCAAACCCTACTTGCCGGCAGAATTGTTAATCCTCCTCCTCCGGTAATAAAAAGTTTTAAAAATGTTTTTATCATCAACGATGGCTATTGCTGGGTTGGAAAATATACACTGGGACATCCGTTAATTATTGCATTCGGAATGTTGTTGGGCGATCGATATATCGGTATTATTGCGGTCAGTGTACTGACATTGCTTCTGATATATCTTATTGCTCTTGAATTATATGGCAATAAAAATTTTGCATTGCTTACATTGTGCCTTGGTGCGGTCTCTCCGTTCTTTTATCTTGTATCATCTTCACGATTAAGCCATACAACAAGTACATTCTTCCTTTCCTTGTTTATGTATTTATTCCTTCGTGTCCGCCGCATTGATGATGATAAGGTCAAAATGCTCCTCTCATTGCTTGCTGGAATTTCTTTAGGATACGCCTTCAATACGCGCACATTGTCTGCTCTCGGATTTGCGTTGCCATTTACCGTGATTGTCGTAAAGGATGCTGTCAAATTTTCGAAAAAGACTGTTGGGATTATATTTGGTATGGGAATGGGATTTTTCGTGATGTTTGCATTGACGTTGTGGTACAATGCTCGTGTAACCGGTAATCCATTGCAATTTCCGTTCCATTATTATAGCCCATTTGAAACTGTTGGGTTCGGAACGTATGGACACACACCGTTGCTTGGTGTTAAAAATTTATTGATTGCGTTATATCGCTTGAATATTTCGCTGCTGGGAATTCCGATAAGCTTGTTGTTTGCATTTGTATTGTTTATTACTAGTAAAGACCGTCGGGATTATTTCCTATTTGCTATCCTTGGCAGCTTTGCTGCACTTTATCTCTTTTATTATTCTCCCGGTGTTTCCGATCTTGGGCCGGTGTACTATTATGAAATGATTATCCCACTTCTGTTGTTAAGTGCACGCGGAATTAAGTTTTCCCTAGAGTTTATTTCACAATATTCTGCTCATGGCAAAACGATTGTTGCTACTTTTCTTGTCGTTTTATGTATTGCAGCATGGGTAACTTATGTGCCGGAAAAAATAATTCACATTAGTCGATTGACAAATCAGATTAGGGAACCGTACGAATTGGTCAAAGCTTCCAATGTACACCATGCCGTTGTAATGATAGAGCGGTTGCCATATAAGGGCTGGGTTTTTGGTTATAAAAACACTTCTCCACTACTAACAGATGACGTTGTGTATTGTTTGTTAACTAACAAAGAGTCGAATAGTGCGATAGCAAAGTATTTTTATGATCGCGAGATTTATGTGCTTCATTATGATGAAGCATTAAATAAATCCTCATTAAGTCTTGTCAATCGGTCAACACTCTAATAAAAAAGTGTTTTTTGTTGGTAAGCAGTTATCATCGTCATTTGTATCAATAATTCTCATGGCATTTGATTATATTGTTTTTGCGATAATAGATATAGAACGATAGGAACGAAGATGAACTCATTTTTCTTTATGTTTGTATACTCCTTGTTGCTTGGAGGTTCTATGGAAACAAAATACATTCACTGGTATGGCCAATCTTCGTTTCGCATAGAAGACGGGGCAATTAATATTTATATCGATCCATTTAGATTGCCGGAACGTACTCCCAAGGCTGATATTGTTTTTATCACCCACGCACACTTTGATCACTTTTCAATGGAAGATATTGCTAAGATTAGAACAGGGCATACAATTATTGTCGCTCCAAAAGATGTTGCGTCTAAATTTGGAGATTCAGCTATTACAGTTGTTCCGGGAAAAGATTACACTATCGGCAAATTGAAAGTGACAACGGTGCCGGCGTACAATATAGATAAGAAATTTCATCCCAAAGCAAACGGATGGTTGGGTTATATTATTACATTGTCGAACGGTCAAAAGATTTATCATGCGGGGGATACAGACTTCATTCCAGAGATGCGGGAGATTATTACGGATATTGCGATGCTGCCGTGCGGGGGCACTTATACAATGACGGCGAAGCAGGCTGCTGAAGCCGCGAATGTCTTTAAACCAAAACTGCTTATTCCGATGCATTATGGAAGCATTGTCGGTTCTAATGCAGATGCGGATACGGTGAAGAGACTCTTCAAAGGTGAAACGGTAATAAAGACACAGGAAAAGTAATTTTTTTAGGGGCGATATATGTATCGCCCTACTATATCATCCATGTGCAATCTGCAATCGGCCTCAAATCTGTGAAATCAGAGAAATCATTTGACCATCTGCAAAAACCTTTCTTTATCTCTCCTGTGAATCCGTATTTTCATTTTCACTTTTCCATCTTCGTAAGTTCGTTCTAACACTTCACCTACGTCATGCAACTGTGCAATAATTTTTTGTTTTGAGTCTGGCAATACAATTTCTTCGATCAAAAATTCCTTTTCTAACATTTGAGCAACTGCTTCTTTGAATCCGAGAATGTTTATTCCTCGAACTGCGGAGATGAACACACAGTTTGGATGCTTTTCGGATAATGTTGGCAAGACGCTTCGATCCTGAAGCATATCAATTTTATTGAAAACAATTAATGTAGGTGTATCGCCAGCACCAAGGTCTTCTAATGTTTCCTGCACAACTCGGATTTGATCTTCGAAGTACGGACTCGATATATCCACCACATGGAGAAGAATATCGGCTTCGGTTATTTCCTCCAACGTACTCTTAAAAGATGCAACAAGATGATGCGGCAGTTTGCGGATGAAACCGACGGTATCTGTCATAAGAATTGAAACGGCTGAATCGAGTGGCACGAGCCGAGTTGTCGGATCGAGGGTCGCAAAAAGTCGGTTCTCAACGAAAACATCTGAACCAGCAAGTAGATTTAAAAGCGTTGATTTACCAACATTGGTGTAGCCCACAAGCGCAGTGCGAGTGTGCTTAGTACGCCCTTGGCGTTGTGTTACACGCTGTTTAGATATACGCTCAAGCTTTTCTTTTAAGTGACTGATGCGCGTGCGGATCAGCCGGCGATCTGTTTCGATTTGCGTTTCACCAGGACCTTTTGTGCCGATGCCGCCGAATTGTTTTGACAAATGTGTCCATTGACGTGTGAGGCGCGGCAGAAGATACTCAAGCTGAGCTAATTCTACTTGCGTTTTCGCTTCACTGGACTTTGCACGGGATGCAAAAATGTCGAGGATTAATCCGCTGCGATCAAGCACTTTGCATTCCATCAGGCGTTCAAGATTTCGTACCTGCGCAGGCGAGAGGTCATCATCAAAAATGACGAGTGGAATAACTTCGTCCTTCAATCGCTGATGCAATTCTTCAACCTTTCCTTTACCGATGTACGTCGCCGGCTCAGGATGATCGCGATCCTGTGTTATTCTTCCAACAACTTCTGCTCCCGCTGTGTCTGCGAGCAATGCGAGCTCAGTGAGTGACTCGTCAACCTCGGCTTTTAAATTCAAACGCGTCGGCACTCCAACAAGAATACACTTTTCTTTTCCGGTTTGAGCTAATTCGATCATATTGATTCTTTCATACTATTTTATTTGCTTCGCTGTCGAAAAGTGATAACGTTTGTTATCACGTGCCACGAGCATTTCGATAATAGCAATAAACAGTGCGGTGATAAGGAATTGTTTCCAAAGTTCAGTGCCAAGGCGTGATTCTGTGATGATGCGCTGCACTTCTTGCATCTGATTCACTATGTGTATTGAGTTGTCCGCAATACCGATCCGTCTAAACATGCTATCTCGATGTTTCTCGTCTGAAGGCATTGTGTTTGATTCGTCTGGATCAACATTAACGACAAACTTGTCTAATATCAAGTCACCAGATGCAACGGTGTAGAGCCCTGGCAATTCATTATCGGAAAACCGAATACTTCTTTCTGCCACAACCTGTTGAGGATTTATGAAGATTTGCATACCATCCGGTTTCGTAACTGTGAGTTTTGGCGGAACGGCTTTGCGAAGATGAATAGTTGTTTCTTCGTCAACCAATAATGAATGTTCCATTGTTGCTTCTTGCACAAGATATGCTAGTGAACGATATACTAACGGAACGAACAATCCTTTCAGCGGTAAATCCGACCACTCGGTATTAGCAGCGACACTGAACAACAATACATGTCCGCCGCCGACTTGTTCTTCCATCAGAAATGTATATCCATTTGTAAGTGTAATGATGGATCGTGATTTTGGCGTCGGAACAAAATGGAATGATCTGCTAATGCGCGGCGATTCCAACACACGCTGCCTATGTGTTGTTCCTGCTGATTGTCGCACTTCGGTTTCTTCAAACATTCCGGTAAATAGTGGATGGCGTAAATCCACTTTGTCGAACTCGATGAACGAATTGGCTGATTGCATTTTTAAACTATCTGTTGATGTCGTCACCGTTGAGATACCGAGCGGCACAGCTACGGCAGAATTAAATGCGTTGCTAGTTGTTTGTGCGCCGGGGAAGAAAATCATTCCACCGCCATTTTGGAGGTATATTTTTAGTGCGAGAGATTGGTCATACGTTAGTTCGTGCAAATTGGAAAGAACGACGACATCGGTATTATTCAACTTGGATGATGAAAAACTGTCATACGTTATCTGATTTATTTTTAAGCTGGCACTACTATCGGCGAGTCGAGTAGCAAGTGTAATATGGAGATAAGTAAGATCAGATGCGTTGCCGACAAGAAGAACATGAAGTTCTTCAGGAATATGCACAGTGAAGAATCGTGTGTTGTCAAATTCAAGATCGTCATCTTCCAATTCAATTTTCCCTTCAATGAATCCGGGATGTTTCGGCACAAGCGTGAACTCTGTCTCAACTGATTGTCCAGCCTGGATATCAATACCTTTTTGTCCCACGCGGCTTCCATCTTGATAGACACTTACAACATGGTTCTGTAAGTTGGAGGTGCCATGATTTGTTAGCTTTGCTTTCACGGTAAAGGGCTTGTTCACTTCAAAGATTGTGCTCGGGATTTCTATTGATTCTATCGAGACATTTTGTAATTCGCGTTTGCCAAGAGGAATGAGAAAGAGTTGTGTTGTCTGTGCGAATAGTTTCTCGCTGGTTTTCACCGCGTGTGTTTTGGATTCAAGTGATCCGGATTGGAAATCGGAAATGAGATAGACTTCTTTATTAAAGTTCTGAGACGAGGCAAGTAAGTGAGCAGTAAAGCGAAGTGCGTCTTCAATTGTACGATGGACCGATGATGGTTTGATTTCATTGATAGTGCTTCGGATTGCTGGAAAGTTTCGTTGGGCAGAAGGAATTTCGAATGTTCCTTCGACCGGGACATCGGAAAGCTTAAGAAGAAACACTTCGTCGCCGTCTTTAAGAAGATTAGTTATCGCTATGGCTGCGTTCTTTGCCTGATGAAGCAGTTCTCCCTGTTCATCTCTCGCAGTCATGCTTTGTGAATCATCAAATACAATAACTGCCGTGGTTTTTGCCTGATCTGCAAGACCGCCGGGGAGCGAACCTTTCATTGTTGGGCGCGAGAATGCAAATACGACAAGAATAACTAACAGAGTCCGGAGGACTAGCAAGAGTAATTGGCGAAGCTTCAGCCGGCGGATTTTTGTTTTCTGTAATTCCTTCAGGAACGAGAGCGTGCTGAACTCAATCGTTTTTAGCTTACGTAGATTGAAAATGTGCAGCAAGATGGGAATGCCAGCTGCAAGAAGTCCAATCAATGCTATGGGGTTAAGAAAAGTCAACGCGCATCCTCTTCTGATAGATAATCTGTAGTAACTTAATCTGAAGATGTGCGAAAAGCAAGAAGGCAGGAATCACAAATATTTTGTATCTTAGAAACAAAAAGGAAAACACCATGCTGCAAGTTGCAATTGAAGCCGCACTCGAAGCGGGAAAATTTTTAAAAATGAATGTCGGGAAAATTCGTCATATTGAACGTAAAGGCGGACAGGAAACCAATCTCGTCACCGAAATTGATAAGAAGTCGGAACATCTTATCATCAGCAAAATCAAGCAGCACTTTCCGCACCACGATTTTCTCTGTGAGGAATCCGGCGCAGCAGAAGTGAAATCTGAGTACCGGTGGATTATTGATCCTTTAGATGGAACGGTGAACTACACGCATGCTTTGCCCATCTACAGTGTATCAATAGGCTTAGAATATAAAGGAGAAATTATTCTAGGCGTTGTTTACGATCCCAGTCTAGATGAATTATTCGCGGCCGAAAAAGGTAAGGGTGCGTGGTTAAATAAAAAGCATATAGAAGTCTCTAAGACAACAACGTTGATTGAAAGTCTCGTTGTTACCGGATTTCCGTACGATGTGAACGAGCATCCTGAACCTGCAGTTACGCACTTCAGAAATTTTCTTGCGGAAGCACAGGCAATTCGGCGTCTTGGGTCGGCAGCGCTTGATTTATGCTACGTTGCCGCGGGACGCTTCGATGGTTTCTGGGAAGGAGTGATTCATCCTTGGGACGTGGCGGCAGGAGTATTGATTGTGATGGAAGCAGGCGGAAAGTGGACCGATTTCCGCGGTTTTCCATCAAGTGTTAATAAGGAAGAAATACTCGCGACGAATGGACTGATTCACGAGCAAATGATTGCAGGTCTGAAAAAGGGGATGAAAGATGATTAGTTAAGTGAAGGAGCGTTTAAGAAATCTTCGGAAAGATACTGTACGAACCTATTTCCACTTCTTAACGCCGTTTTTATCCACAATATCTAAAATCATCGGCTTACGTTCCGGTTTGGCGGAAGAGAACTTAAATGCTTTCGCAATCCTTTCGCGCGCAGAAGCAAGAACGTTTTCGCGGTCAGTGTAGAAAACAGCGAGTGAATCTTCAACATCTACTGCGTCGCCAACCTTCTTCTTTAATAAAATTCCTGCTTTCATATCGATCACGTCATCGATCTTCTCTCGGCCCGCACCAAGAGAAATACTTGTCAATCCGAGTTCGAACGAATCTATTTTATCCACAAATCCTTTCTCGCTCGATTTCACTTCCATTGCAAATTTCGGTAGCGGATATTTTTCTAAATTATCTATTGCCTCTACACTTCCGCCCTGTACGCGGACGAGATCAAGTAACTTGTGATATGCCGAGCCGTCTTTAATTGTCTTTCTGCATTTCTCAATTCCTTCTTCGATTGACTTCGCTTTTTTACCGAGGTACACCATCGCGCCGGAAAGCACGTATGTCACTTCCATTAAATCGCTTGACGCGTCGTTATTTCCAACGGCACCGCGCAGACATTCGACTGATTCAATAACTTCTAACCAATTGCCGATAGCTACACCGAGCGGCTGATTCATATCCGTTATAAAACCGATGGTTTCTTTTCCAAATCCATTTCCTATGTCGACAAGGGTTTTAGCCAATTCAAGTGAACGCTCGTATGTTTGCATAAATGCCCCGCGTCCGGTTTTCACATCAAGCACTAATGCATCGATGCCTTCTGCTAATTTCTTGCTCATGATGCTTCCGGCAATGAGCGGAATACACTCGACTGTTGCCGTCACATCGCGCAGGGCATACATCTTTTTGTCGGCAGGAGCGATCTCTTTCGTTTGACCGATCATCACCACGCCAATCTCTCGGATGACTCGCTTGTATTCGGAAATAGAAAGATCGGTTCGAAAACCGGGAATGGATTCTAATTTATCGAGTGTGCCGCCGGTGTGTCCGAGCCCGCGCCCGGAGATCATTGGTACAGGAACGCTGCATGCCGCAACCATCGGTGCGAGAATGAGGGACACTTTATCGCCCACTCCGCCGGTAGAATGTTTATCGACTTTGATGCCGGGAATTTCAGAAAGATCAATCACCTCGCCTGAGTGCAGCATCAGTTTTGTGAAGGTGAGCGTTTCCTCACTGCTCATTCCACTGAAGTAACATGCCATGAGGAACGCAGCCATCTGATAGTCCGGCACTTTGCCTTCGACGTATCCCGTGATGAGAAATCGGAATTCTTCTTCCTTGAGCGAACTGCCCTCGCGCTTCTTTCGAATCAATTCAACAATATTCATAATAACAAGTGATTAATAATGAGTGAATAGTAACCAATGAAAAGGGATTACTGAGCATTCGTAACTGCTCATTACTCATTAATCATTGATTTCAGTTTTCGTTCAGCCAATAAAATTCCGGCGATGGTTTTGCTGTCGCCAATTTCGCCTTGCACGATCATTTCTACAGCTGTGGAAAGTGGAATATATTCAACCGTAAGACTTTGTTCACCTTCATCAAGATTTTGTCCGCGGTCGGATTTTTTTAATCCGGTGGCAAGATATATATGAAGCACTTCGTTGCAGAATCCCGGAGTCGTGAACATCGCTGTAAGTTTTTCATAATTATCGGCTGTGTAGCCGGTTTCTTCCTGCAGTTCACGCTTAGCGGCTATAAGCGGATCTTCATTGGGTTCAAGCTTTCCAGCAGGAACTTCCAAAATGAATTTTTTGTGTGGATATCGGTACTGCCGTACAAAAATCACATTGCCGTTGTCGAACAACGGTACGATGACACTTCCACCAGGGTGGCTCACAATCTCACGTTTGCGGATGTTGCCGTGAGCGTCTTCGACCTCTTCGATAATCAAG